>Ga0066710_100001916_pt1 | contig 16187 bp, 11 predicted proteins | sample GraSoiAngelo_159_FD_79666 | JGI IMG/M metagenome (GOLD analysis project Ga0066710, IMG submission 79666) | Grasslands soil microbial communities from the Angelo Coastal Reserve, California, USA - 14_1009_16_40cm | ecosystem: Environmental > Terrestrial > Soil > Grasslands | place: USA...
ACCGCCTTCGGAACGCCCTACCTCGTCGACCCGGGAACCGGCTGCTACACGGCAGACCCCGGCTGGCGGAACTTCTTCCGGAGCACGGCCGCCCATAGCACGGTGACGGTGGACGGCCTTGGCCAAGCGTCCCCCGTCGGTCCCTTCAACTGGCGGGAACGGCCGCAGGCGCACCTGCGGCACTGGGTGTCGACAAAGGAGTTCGATTTCGCGGACGCCGACCACGATGCGTATCGTCGGCTCCCCGATCCAGTCCGTCATCGGCGCCGCGTGCTCTTCGTGAAGCCGAGGTACTGGGTCGTCGTAGACGACCTGGAGGGAGCCGCAGAACACCGCGTGGAGTTCAGATTCCAGTTCGTGCCGACCGAGGTAACGCTGGAACCGGCGCTCTGGACTCGCGCGCGCGGCGCGGACGGACATGGCCTCCTTGTCCGGACCTTCACCGCCGCCCCACTGAAGGTGGAAATCCGCGAGGGCGAGCTCGACCCGCCGCAGGGGTGGGTATCCCCCGACTACGGCCGCTGTCGAACGGCTCCGGTGCTGACCTATTCGACGGTCACGCGCCTACCCTTCCGCGTCGTGACCTTGCTCCTCCCGGTCGCGGACGTCGCCGCGCCGCCACCTAGGATATCGCTGCTGCTGGATGGACGTGCGACCCCCGCCGGCCTCGCCTTCGAGGAGGGGGGCGACGAGGTCCGGTTCCATGACAAGGGGCTCGTCTCGATCCGGCGGGCGGCGCCCGATGACGCACACGTCAGTGCGATCACGCCACACGCGGCCCAGGCCGAGCGCTGCCGCTGAGGACCGCAAGCACCCCATGTGCGGGATCGTCGGCATCGTGAACGTGAACCCGCGCGAGACCGTGGACGAGGCGCGGCTCAAGCGGATGCGAGATATCCTGCGCCACCGGGGGCCGGACGGCGAGGGATTGTTGATCGACGGATCGGTCGGCCTCGGACACCGCCGGTTGTCGATCATCGACGTCGCGGGCGGGGCGCAGCCGATGACCAACGAGGACGGCAGCGCGTGGATCGTGTACAACGGCGAGATCTACAACCACGCCACCCTTCGGCCTGGTCTCGAGGCCCTGGGTCACCGCTACCAAACTCGGAGCGACACCGAGACGATCCTGCACCTCTACGAGGAAGAGGGCGAGCGCTGCGTCGAGCGGCTCCGGGGGATGTTCGCGTTCGCCGTGTGGGATCGGCGGCGCGGCCGGCTCCTCCTGGGGCGGGATCGACTCGGGATCAAGCCGCTCTACTACGCGTGGACCGAGCAGGAGCTGCTCTTCGCCTCGGAGATCAAGCCGATCCTGGCTGCCGGCCGCCTCCGCGCCGCGTTCAACGCCGCGATCCTCCCGGAGTTCCTCGCCACCCGCTTCGTCGCCGGCGAGGAGACGTTCTTCCCCGGCATCCGCAAGCTCCTGCCAGGCCACACGCTGTCCTGGTCCCTCGTGGACGGGCTTCAGACGCGACGGTACTGGCAGCTGCCGGCGGTCGCGGACGACGGCGGCAGCCTCGCGACCCGTGCCGTCGGGGTGCGCGAGCGGCTCGATGCCGCCGTGCGGAGCCATCTGATGAGCGACGTGCCGCTCGGCCTGTTCCTGTCGGGCGGGCTCGACTCGAGCGCTTTGGCCGGCCTCATGGCCCGCATCACGCGCGATCCGATCCACACCTTCGCCGTCGGGCTCGACGAGCCGGACGCGAACGAGCTGGCCTACGCCCGGCTCGTCGCGCGCTCGGTGGGCGCCTGCCCCCGGGACGTCACGGTGACGCGGGAGGAGTTCTTCGATGCCCTGCCGGCCCTCGTCTGGCACGAGGACGAGCCGATCGCGTTCCCGTCCAGCGTGCTGCTCTACTTCGTCTCGCGGCTGGCGCGCGAACACGTGAAGGTCGTGCTGACCGGCGAGGGCGCCGACGAGCTCTTCCTCGGCTACAACTGGTATCGGGTAACCGCTTGGAACGAGCGCCTGGGGCACGCGTACTGGGCGTCGACTCCCCCCGTCGTGCGCCTCGCAGTGCGTGGCCTCATCGACCGGCTGCCCTGGCCGATCCGGCGGTACGCTAGCCGCACCTTCCTGGCACTCGACCCAGGCCTGCGGGCGTTCTTCTTCGACTCGTTCGCCACCTTCCCGGAGGCCCGGCAGCGGCACCTACTGGCGGATCCCGCCCTCCTCACCGCACGTGACCCCTACGCAAGCTGGCTGGGCGCCTACGCGGCGGGCTCGGGCGAGACGCTCGACCGCATGAGCCGCGCCGACCTCGCGACCTACCTCGTCGAGCTCCTGATGAAACAGGACCAGATGAGCATGGCGGCGTCGATCGAGAGCCGCGTGCCTTTCCTGGATCACGAGTTCGTCGAGTACGTTACGGCGATGCCGGCCCGCTTCAAGCTCCGCGGCTGGCGGACGAAGGCGGTGCTGCGGCAGGCGATCCGCGACGTCGTTCCGCGCGACGTCCTCACGCGGCGGAAAATGGGGTTCCCGGTCCCGGTCGGCCGGTGGTTCCAGGGCCCGTCGTGGCCGCTCATCGAGGACCTCGTCCTTGGGCCGCGCGCCCTCGCGCGGGGGCTGTTCCAGCCGTCCGCCCTCCGGCAGCTCGCTGACGAGCACCGAGCGGGCACCGCTCAGCACGGCGACCGTCTCTGGCTCCTCGTGAACCTGGAACTCTGGCACCGGATCTTCATCGACGGCGACGATGTCGGCATCGTCGGGCGGTCAGCGACGTGAAGCCGATGCGGATCCTCTGGGTGAAGCTGGGCGGCCTATGGCCGCTCGACCGGGGCGGGCACCTCCGGAGCTTCCACATCATCTCCGAGCTCTCCCAGGACCACCGACTGTCGGTGGTCACGACCCACTGGCCGGGCGACGATCCGCGGGCGCTGCGTGCGCAGCTGCCGCGGTGCGAGCGGGTCGTGTCGTTTCCGCACGCCTCCGCGAAGCTGGGGAGCGCACGCTTCGCCGCCGCCCTCGCGGGCTCGTGGGTCTCCCCCCTGCCCGTCGATCTGTGGAAGTGGCAGGTGCCAGCTCTCCGACGCGCGGTCGCGCGGTTGCTCGCCGTCCACCAGTTCGACCTGTGTGTCGCCGACTTCCTGATGGCGATCCCGAACCTCACCCGTCCCTGGGCCGTCCCGGTCCTGTTCTTCGAGCACAACGTCGAGCACCTGATCTGGAGACGGCTGAGCGAGACGGCGTCTCACTGGTGGCAACGGGGTCTGCTCGAGATCGAGTGGCGGAAGATGCGGCGGTACGAGGCTGCCGCCTGCGCGGACGCTCGGCTGACCGTCAGCGTCTCCAAAGCCGATCGCGCCCTGTTGGCGTCGCTGGTCCCCAAGGCGACAGTGTGCACGATCCCGACCGGCGTCGACACGGCCTACTTCGCGCCGAACGGCGCCCGTGAGGTGCCCGCCCGTCTCGTGTTCACGGGCTCGATGGAATGGTACCCGAACGAGGACGGGATTCTGCAATTCATCGACGCGATCCTGCCATCGATCCGACGGGAGGTCCCGGGGGCCTCGCTGACGGTCGTCGGCCGGAATCCTTCCGCGCGCCTGCGGGCACTCGCCGGCGAGGCGGGCGTCCGGGTGACCGGGACCGTGGACGACGTCCGACCCTACATGGCAGAGGCAGCCGTCTACGTCGTCCCGCTTCGAGTTGGTGGCGGGACCCGGCTCAAGATCTTCGAGGGGCTCGCCATGGGCAAGGCACTCGTGTCGACGACGGTGGGTGCCGAAGGCCTGCCGCTCGTGCCCGGGAAACATTTCCTCCAAGCCGATGAGCCTGCGGAGTTCGCGCGGGCCGTCGTGGCGCTCCTCCGCGACCCCGTCCGGCGGAAGGCACTGGGCGCGGCCGGCCAGTGCCTCGTCCGCGCGCGCTACTCGTGGGCCCACGTCGCCCGGGAGTTCGCGACGCGGTGTGCGGAGGCGCTCGCCTCCCATCGGTCGGCGACGATGAGTGGATCGACTGGACCCTGACGAAAGCGCTGCGGAAACCATTACCGGGAAACGAGGGAAGGATACCAATCATGCGCGTGAGTGTCTTCGGCCTCGGTTACGTCGGTTGCGTGACCGCCGCCTGCCTGGCCAGGGCCGGCCACCAGGTAATCGGCGTCGACGTCAATCCGAACAAGGTAGCCATGCTCGCCAGCGGCCGCTCGCCGATCGTCGAGCCGGGCCTGAGTGAGCTTCTCGCCGAGGTGGTCGGCGCCGGGCGCCTCCGGGCGACCGCCGCCAGCGCCGAGGCTGTGGCGGAGAGCGATCTGGCGCTGATCTGCGTTGGGACGCCCGGACGCGCCAACGGCCAGCTCGACCTGACGGCCGTGGATGCGGTGGGCAGCGAGATCGGTGCCGGGCTGACCAGCCGGGCGGCGCCCTATACTGTCGTCCTCCGAAGCACCGTGCTGCCCGGCACCACCGAGCAGGTGCTCATCCCCGCCCTCTGCAAGGGCGCAGCGCGCGCGCCGAGTGCCCCGGTGCGCGTCGCCGTGAATCCCGAATTCATCCGCGAGGGCTCCGCGCTACACGACTTCGCGGCACCGCCCTTCACGCTTGTCGGCTGCGACGATCCGGACACGGGCTTGCAGCTCCAGTCACTCTACGCCTCAGTGGAAGCACCCTTCGTGCGGACGGCGGTGCCCACGGCCGAGATGGTGAAGTACGTGTCGAACGCCTTCCATGCGCTGAAGGTGTGCTTCGCCAACGAGATCGGCGAGGTCTGCGAGTCCTTTGGGATGGACCCGCAGGAGGTGATGCGGATCTTCCTGATGGACCGGAAGCTCAACGTCTCGGAGGCGTACCTTCGCCCCGGCTTCGCCTTCGGCGGCTCGTGCCTACCCAAGGACCTCCGCGCCCTGCTGTACGCGGCGCGAAGCGCCGACGTCTCCAGCCCGCTGCTCTCCGCGGTCCTGCCCTCGAACGAGGCGCAGATCCGCAGAGGGGTCGAGGCCGTCCTCGAGACCCGCCGGCGCCGGATCGGAGTCGTGGGGCTCTCCTTCAAGCAGGGCACCGACGACCTGCGCGAAAGCCCCATGGTCGCGTTTGTCGAGACGCTCATCGGCAAGGGATGCGACGTGCGCGTCCTCGACCGGAACGTCGCGATCGCACGGCTCGTCGGCGCCAACCGGCGCTACATCGAGGAGGAGATCCCACACATCTCGTCGCTCATGTGCCGAGACGCCGATGAGCTCCTCGCCCACGGGGAGGTGCTGGTCGTCGGCAACATCGACGAGGACTCCGCGCGCGTCCTCGCGGCAGCGAGCCCAGAGCAGGTCGTGATCGACCTCACCCGCAGAGGTTCGGGCCGCGGGGCAGCTGCGCCGGCTCGGAGCTGAGGCCCGAATGGCCAGATATAAAGATCCACACGCGTCGCGTGGTGCGGATCGTCTCGCTCGCGTCCAGGACCTCGGTTTCGTGAAGCCGCCCGCACGGCGGGCCTATGCACACAGACAACCGCTCTAAGCGCCTGACTCCTCACACGATGTCCCCCCCTTCGTCACATCTGCCGCTGGTGTCTGTGGTGATGGCAACTTACAAAGGAGATGGACTGAGATTTCTCAGAGCGGCGATCGCGAGCGTGCTTGCTCAGACCTATAAGACCATCGAGTTGGTCATCGTCGCTGATGGGACGTTGTCGGAGGAAACAGCACATTATCTTTCCTCCCTCGCTGATAGCAGGATAACTATCATCTACCTGGAAACGAACCATGGACCCGCAAAGGCAAGGAATATCGGCATCCAAGCGGCCAAGGGCGACTATATAGCGATCATGGACGCAGATGACGTTTGCGCACTGGATCGCATCGAAGAGCAACTTACGTTCCTGACTGAGACTCGGTCAGACCTGGTCGGCTCGTCCTATATTGAAATCGATGACACCGACGAGGTCGTTGGCGAAAAACTTATGCCTCGAAGCTACGAGGCAATAAAGAAGAGCTGTCCGTTCTTCAACCCGATTAACAACCCGACTGTGTTTGCAAAGGCGCACGTGCTGAGACACCACCACTATCCTGAGGATTTGAGGTTGGGGGAAGACTATAGGCTCTGGATACAGCTCCTTCGGGCCGGCTACGTTATACACAACCACGAAGCCAACTTGCTCCGTTTCAGGTGCGGTGAGGAATTCTTTCGCAGGAGACGAGGGCTCGGCTGGGCGGTGAGCGACGTGTGCAACAAGCTATCTGCCGTCGGGCTCGTTAGCTGGTACATTCAGCCAGCTGCGCTAACATTCGCGTTTATCACTTTCCTCCTCAGGTTGCTTCCGACCAAGATCAATAGACTGATGTACAGGGCACGGCGTCGCTTGCTCACTGCAAATTAGCCTTGTGGGGATATCGACGAGGCCAATCGAAGGGGAAGCTGACCGGCGTGATCCTAAAGGGCCGTGTGGAGGGACTGGGCGACGAAGTAGCACCCTTGTGCGCTGCGGAGTACCGAAGAGTGGGGCACGTGCGCCCCACATGTCGGAGCGGCGCGCCCTGCTGCGTCACGCCAAAGACTCTGTATCGCATCTTCTGAAACGGGAGTGACGCAATGAATCGCCAGCCTGCGGTCCTTTTGCTCGAATTCAATGAGCTTTCTCCTCAGCTCATGGAGCGCTGGATCGACGAGGGAAAGCTCCCCAACTTCCAGCGGCTTCACAGGGAGTCTCAGGTCTATCTCACCAAGACCGAAGAGGAACCTCCGAATCTCGAGCCCTGGATCCAGTGGATCACGGTTCACTCGGGCCTGTCCTACGACGAGCACAAAATCTTTCACCTGGGTGATGGTCACAAGCTCGAGAAGCCGTGCCTGTGGGACATCTTATCCCGCGCGGGGTATCGGGTCCTGATCTGCGGCAGTATAAACGTTCGCTACGATATGCCGCTCGATGGCGCGCTGCTGCCCGATCCGTGGGCCAAAGATGTCGCGCCCCATCCCAAAGCCCTGATGCCATATTTTCGCTTCGTACGGCGGCATGTGATGGACTACACAAAAGACAGTGTCCCGATGCCTTTCACCGACTACCTGAGATTCATCGCGTTCATGTCGACCCACGGGCTGTCCACGGAAACTGTCCGCGCTACAGCCGCGCAGCTCACTTCCGAGGCGATGGGCCGTCATCGCTGGAAGCGTGCTGTCATCCTGGACAAGCTACAGTTCGATCTCTTCCGGTGGTATTGGCGCACGATCAAGCCGCAATTCGCCACGTTCTTTCTGAACAGTACGGCCCACTTCCAGCACATGTACTGGCGCAATATGGCTCCGCACCTCTTCAAGGTACAGCCGAGTGCAGAGGAGCAGGCGGAGCACAAGAATGCGATTCTGTTCGGTTACCAGGAGATGGACAAGCTGGTCGCGCGCTTTCTCGACTTGCTTGGACCGCACACGACGGTGGTCTTCTGCACAGCGCTGAGCCAGCAGCCCTGCCTGCGATACGAGGAGCAGGGCGGTAAGGTGCTCTACCGGCCGCGCGAGTTCCAGGTGCTCCTCGAGTTCGCCGGCGTTCGCCCGCAGTCGGTCTCGCCCGTAATGGCGGAACAGTTTCACCTCACCTTCGCGGATGAGAGGGCGGCTCGCGACGCCTCCGACCGCCTTGTGGCGCTACGGGTGAGAGAGCGGCAGGCCATGAGCGCGCACCTTGCTGGATCGACCGTCTTCTCCGGCTGCCAGATCTTCGACCAGCTGCCGCCCGACGCGCAGCTCACGGGCGCGACCAACGGTCACGCGCGCTCCTTCTTCGACCTCTTTTACCAGATCGAGGGTATGAAAAGCGGTATGCATCATCAGGATGGAATGCTCTGGATCCGCGCTCCCGGACGCAGGCACAGCGTCCATCCTGGCCGAGCGTCTCTCCTGTCAATTGCACCCACCATCCTCGATATGTTCTCGCTATCGAAAGGGTCGTACATGCGCGGGACATCGCTCGCTGGCGACCGACCTTAGACGACTGTCTCGTGACAGGGGCGCGGAGGGTGTCGCGTCAGCTCCATCACGAGGCCTCCGGAGCCAGCGTCGATACATCTGCGCGTATTGCTTCTCCCCGCGTCAGGCGCGATGCCCGCAGATACGAGCGTCGGGCGATGGATATCACCCACGTCCATTACGGCCGGGATGTCCGGGCCCATCTCGATATAGCGATCGACTGGCACGACTGAGGACTGATCGGCTGCGAATTTGGGCTCCGCGGGCGCCCGAAGGAAGCCGAGCGCGATCGAGCCTGCGTGCCTGGCTTCGCGACCCTGCGGCTTCACGGCACCACCCCGAAGGTAAGAAGTCAATCAGGTGGCACGCTCGACCACACCCTGTTAGCTGTTGGAGACTTCATGAACTGGAAAGTCAAGTCGATGCTGCAGCGAGCCTGCGCCTCTGCGCCCTTCTTCGGCGAAGACATCTATTACGCGCTCCAGAAGACTTTCGGGCGAGCCCGGAAGCATGATCCTATGACTTCGCTTCGGGAGGTCGCCGCTATGGTCGCTCAACTCTCTGCCGCCGGAAGGCAAATAAATGGCGTCCATATGATGGAGGTCGGTACCGGAATGTCGTTGGATATGCCCATAGGCTTTTATCTGTGCGGAGCGGCGACAGTTGCCACTTTCGATCTGCACCGATACTTGAGGTCCGAACTGGTGTCCAATACCCTCTCCTTTATTCGCACGAACCCGGATGCGATTCGCCAAGTGTTCGCAGCGGTGGCCATCCGCGAGATTCTCGAGGAAAGGCTGGCGGCGCTGTCCCGAATCATAACAACCCCACAAGTCTTCCGCGTCGCAAACATCACCTATCGAGCACCAGCGGACGCCGCCAAAACAGATCTTCCGGACGCCTCGATCGACGTACACTTCTCGTTTACTGTCTTCGAACACATACCCGAGGACGCGCTCATTGGACTTTTAACGGAATCGAATCGCCTCTTATCTGGTTCGGGATTGGCCCTGCACCACATCGACATGTCAGATCACTTTTCCCATGTTGATCCTCGTATCTCAGCAATCAATTTTCTTCAGTTCTCGGCTTCTCAATGGGACCGGTATGCGGGGAATCAGTTTGCTTACCACAATCGCTTGCGAACGCTAGCCTACCGCAGGATCTATGCTCGCAGCCGACACCAAATCCTGGGATGGCGACCCTATTTGAATGACACCAGTCTCAAGGTGTTATCAGAGGGCTTTAAGCTAGCGGCTGAGTATCACGACCTTCCACCCGAGGAACTCTGTACCAGCCAAGTCCGCGTACTGTCCCGGCCAATTCGAGCAAGCGTCGCGTGCCTGTAGTGGACTCCGCGGGTCGTCCGGGGAGCTGGATTGGGCTACCGGGAGCAGCTTGTGGACTACCGGTGGAGATCCAGCGCGAGCGATCCCCTTCGCGCACATCGCGAGCCTGAGCCGGCGCTGGGTGGTCGTGGACTCGAGCCTGGCCTTTCCTGATCCGTTTGCGATGTTCACGCCCAACGTGCCCAATTCCGGAGTGCACATCGGCGGGCCGGCCGCGTCTCACACCGTTTATGGCAACGGGAACTGGATCCAGCATCCAGCCGATCTCAATCATCAGTGGGCTCTGTTTTGTCATTCGCCCGGCGAAGCAAGTGAGACGGCGCTCTTCTCGTCTACTCCTCGCTGGCGAAACACCACTCGGAGAGCTGCGATTCACAGCGCTTAGCACTATCCCAAGGTCGCACTCGGGCAATGGCCGCCGGTTTTCTACAGCGTTCAGGGCGTCTGGAGTCTTCTCTTCTCCCCGTCGAGGGTCTCCGGGCTACTCGCGTCTCTGGCCATCCTGACGAAGGAAACGGGTGGGCGCTGGCCTTTCTCCCACCGCTTGCGGTTCTCCTCGGCGGACGCCGTCAGCTGTTCCGCCGCTTTTCCTTCTGGATACCTGGAGTCGTCGTGGTCCTCTTGTGCGGACCGTGGTACCTAGTAACTGCCGGCTCTGTCATCCAGACCTTCGTCTACCCGGCGGGCTGCGAGTATATCAAGACGGCCGTCACGTTCTACCCGAGCCACGCGATCGGCGCCTTCGGGCTGGGACTCTTTCCCGTGATGGCCGCTGGCGTCGTCGACCGCGTCGTGAGACCGCTGCGCAACCACGACCTGTCCGGACGGTGGGCCGCCATGACTGCCCTCATCCTGAGCGTGTGTCTCTTTCACAGCGTGGTCCCCGCGGGGTATGAGGGACGATACCTCGTCGTCACCACGCCGGTCCAGATCATGTTCCTCGTGGCGGGCGTGAACTGGGCCGGTCGCTTGCTCCCTTCCCACCTGTCTCTCCGAATGCGCCTCGGCGTGCTGACGCTCGCCCTGGCTCTCGTGTTCGCTACCCAGACCTTTGAGATCCCGAAGAAGAGCGAACGCGGCTTCATCCGAGTCGCCAAGCACATCCTGGCCGCTCAGGAGTTCAACAACTCCGTCATCCTCGTCTCGTCAGAGGCCGACGGAGAGGGCATGTTGATCTCGGAGATCGCCATGCACGAGAAACGCCCCGGACACGTCGTCCTCCGAGCGACCAAGGCCCTCGCGCAGATCGACTGGATCGGCACCACCCAACGCCAGTACTACGCGAGCCACGGAGAGGTGCTCAAGCATCTCGACGAAATTCCGGTCGGCCTGCTCGTGCTCGACATGGCGCCGGGCCGGGTGACTTTCGAGCACCACCGTCTCCTCCGCGAGACACTCGCGACGTACCCGGAGCGATTCCAGCTCGTCACGACCGATCCCGGCCCGGGCAGCGACGAACGCAACGCGAACCAGATCCGTCTCTATCGCGTCATCGGCAACGAGAATCCCGCACCCGGCACGGTCATGCTCGACAAGGAACGACTGCTCACCCGAGGATTCGGCCCACATTTGTGGTCATGGTGCATCCCGATTATCAATACGATCCCCGACTCCTCCCCGAGATCATCAAGCCCGTCTTGGATGGGCGGGCCGCTGTCGTCCTCGGTTCCCGGCTGCAGGGTACGGTCTCGCCTGTGAAGGATGGGATGCCCTGGTGGAAGTTCGTGGCGAATCGCGTGCTTAGAAAACCGCGTGTTCGGGCTGCGGCTTTCCGAGTTTCCCACCGGCTATCGGGCATTCCGGCACCACGTGTTGGAAACCGTCAACTTCGCTATGAATTCTGATGGCTTCGTCTTCGACCAGGAGATACTGGCTCAGATCGTCGTCGCGCGCTTTCGCATCGCTGAGGTTCCCGTTCAAGCGGCGCACGGAGGAAGTCAGCCGCCTCCTGCCTGAGCTGTACCTGCATGGGCTGGCCCAGGGCGACTTCGATCTCGCCTTGCGCGGGCTGCTCGGCGACGGCGCGCCGCTGTCGGCGCCCTCGATCGCGCGCCTCAAGGCGAGTTGGCAGGCGGAGTACGAGCTTTGGAAGACGCGCGCCGTCGCCGAGCTCGACGTCGTTTACCTCGGGGTGGACGGTGTGTACGTGAAGGCCGGGCTCGAGAAGGACAAGGCGGCGGCGATCCTCGTCGTGCTGGCGCGCTGCGCGACGGGCACAAGGTGATTCTGGCCGTCGAGAGCGGCTATCGGGAATCGACGGAGAGCTGGCGGCGATCTTGCGCGACCTCAAGCGGCGCGGCCTGGCGGCGCCGAAGTTGGTGATCGGCGATGGCCACCTCGGAATCTGGGGCGCCCTGGCCGCCGTGTTCCCGGAGGCGCAGGAGCAGCGCCTGCTGAACATCCTCGACAAGCTGCCGCTCACGCGGCAGGCGGAAGCGCGGAGTTGGCTCACGAAGATCCCGTATGCCGAGACGCGGGAGGCGGCCGAGCGGCAGAAGCGGGCGTTTCAAGCGTGGTCCACGAAGCGCGGCCACGCGGAGGTCGGGCGCGCGCTCGATCGCGACTGGGAGCGGATGGTGACGTTCTATCAGTTCCCGCGTGAGCACTGGAAGCATCTGCGGACGTCCAACCCGGTGGAGTCGCCCTTCGCCGCGGTGCGGCTGCGGACGGCCGCGGCCAAGCGGTTTAAGAAGGTGGAGAACGCGACGGCAGTGATCTGGAAGACGTTGCTCATCGCGGAGAAGACCTTCCGGCGCCTCGACGCGCCGGAGCTGCTCGCGGACGTCGCGAGCGGCTTCGTCTACGTCAACGGAGTGCGTGCCGTGAACCGGCGAGACGAGAAAACCGCCGCCTGATCTCATTTACACACTTCTTGACAAGACCTCCTTAGCAACATACGAGGAAGGAGAGAATGAGTCCGATTCGAACGTCGCGGACGCGAGCGACAGGGGTCCGTCCAAGCGGCTCGCTCTGGAGAGAGGGAGGGCCATATTACAGCGACACCCCCGAGCAGCTGCGAAAGCAGCCCGTTCTCCCGCACCCAGGGCGACTTCTTGATCAGAGACTTATGGGGCTCTTTCGGCGCTACGGAAACTTGACCGTCGGATCTAGGGTGCTCGAGGTGGGCTGTGGACGCTCTGTGTGGCTTCCATACCTTGAAACTGAAATGGGTTGTTCCGTCGCTGGAGTCGATCTCGAGCCATTCGCGTTAGAGTTGGCGAGCGCCAATCTCGCTGGCGCCGGTGCAAAGGGCGACTTTTTCTGCCGCGATGCATTTGACGTCACGGAGAATGGAGACTTAGTGGAAAGATTTGATCTCGTCTACTCGATGGGTGTCATCGAGCATTACGACGATCCGATCTCCAAGTTGGCGGTGCTCGCGAAGTATCTCAAGCTTGACGGCCGCATCCTGACGACAGTGCCGAATCTCCGAGGAGTAAACTGGGCGCTGCAGCGGCTGGCTGACCTGGAACGACTCCAGATGCATGTGATCTACGATTCGAAGAGCCTCGTCGAAATCCACGAGGCGGCTGGGCTTGAGACCATTGCGGCAGGCTATGTGGGCTTCTACGACGGCTACCTGTCAGCGCCGGGAGGGACGACGGGACAGATCAGGCGACGCTTTCATCGTTGGTTGTGCTGGGCATCGAGCATTTGCTGCACGGCCTGGGTGCGCGCCAGCAGAGGCATCGCTGCGCCGGAGTTGAGTTGGGTCTCACCTTTCGTGTTCTATGTGGGCCGGCGAGTGCCGAAGTAGCTTGCAAGATACATCTCGCAGTCCTAAGCTCACGGGAGTACACAGTTGTTGCTGGGATGCTCCTTTATCGGTAGGGTTTGCTTCCCATTTCTCGGGATGGCCTTGGCGGTCGAAACTTCACCCTGCGATGCCCGAGCTGAACATCCGGACGGCGGCGCTCGACCCCGCCATCGACGCGCTCGAAAAGCTCGTCGCCAACCCGCGTCGCCGTCCCTAAGCGCCGCCGCGCATCCGTGAATTTCCTGAATGCTGAGTGGATTGACCAGAGTCGGCTGTCAGTCCCGCCTCTGACTGGAACCCAAGTCGGGGAGCACGTCGAAACGACCGACCCGCCGGGTTCTTCGGGTGACGGCTCCGTGGACCTCGCCAATGGATAGACGGCTCTTGCCCGCATCGCGCCGGCACGAGTGTCACCCATGTGACTAAAAGGTGAGAGATCGACAAACGACGACCCCGTGGATCTGATCGTGCATATGGAAAGATCCACAGCTTTCCTGGCCGTTACGCCGCTCCCCGGATGATTCTGACCACGCTAGCGACTTGGCACGTCGGATGCAGTTGCGAGAAAGGGCTGAAGACCCTTCCCGCAAAGGCACCTCCGCCGCCGAGCTACCGAAGGAAGGGAGCCCTCCATGCTCCCCGGGTCTAGGTCTTCCGCAGAAGGGTGGAGGCGGGTATGCAACGTACATTCTGGGACGCGGTCAGACTCTCCCTGGGTCGGTCCTTCGCAGAACGGCGTCAGATGGCGTTGAGGATTCGATTCGTCTCCCTCGTCGCGGGTCTAGCATCGCTCGCGACAGTGGTCCTCAGTGTCACGCCGACGCGCGTCTTGGCACAGTCTGGCAACCCGGATCCCAGGCAGCTGCCAGTTGCGACAACCGCACAAGTACCCCTCACCACCGCCTATGATGCCGTCAAGGTCCCTTCGATGGCAGCGGGTAGTTGGTATCTCGATCCAACGACAAATGTAAAAGTTTACAAGCTCACCTCTGCGACGTTCCCCACCGCGAACTCAACCGGCTGGAGGCACGATTACGCTGAGGGCAATAACGAGATCTCCCTGCCGCACACGGGGACAACCCGGACGATCTTCGTGAGAGTCGCGACCTACGGAAACTTTTGGCTCTTCGACTTCACGCCGGGCGTCGGCGTCAGTAACCCGAGACAACTTGTGGCCCCCTTCGCGCCGGGCGGCAGTATCCGGGATCAGGAGTTCACGTTTTCGAACGACCCGGCGACGCCCTACTACGCGTACGTCGCGAATGGCACAGACATCATTCGTATCGACGTCCGCGGCTCGTCGCCCACCCACGTGGACGGGAACGGCTGGCCGGTGTTGGGTGAGGGCAACGCAACATGGCTCTCGAACGGCGAAAACGACGCGTTCTTCGTCTGGATGCGAAACTCCGATGGGGCCGTCGTGGGGTACGAACCGGGGACCGCGACGAAGAAAGTCTACGCGGGCACGAATGCTTCGCTCATCAACGAGCCCAGGATGGGCAAATCTGCGGCCTCACGGTACGTGGGAATGACCTTGAACGTACCGGACGTCAACGGGCTCCAAGGCTGGAACTGGACGAGCAACACGTCGTCCTTCCACCAGAGCAATCCGCCGCCGTTTGCCCACGTGGCCAATCTTCGTGATCGCTGGTATGGCAGCAACTTCACTGCCTCCTTCCCCCAGCACTTCGTGAAATGGGACCCGACCACGCAGACGTTCACAAATCTCAGCGGGCCGTCGGTCTCCTCCGCCTTCCATGGGAGTGGGATGTGGGTGCAGCCGTCAACCGCACCTGATGACCAATGGGCCATCTTCACGCACTATGGGAGCCTGTCGCCGATCATCGATTTCGGGAACGCCGGTTGGCTTGCCCCTGGGGCGATTGTCTTCATCACGGCGAACGGCCAGCGCCGCATCCTTGCCCACCCCTACAACACATCGGGCACTTACGAGTTTTTATCCTTTCCAAAGCTCGCCCCGGACGGCAAGTACGTCCTCTTCACCTCGAACATGAACGGCTCGGGGCGGAGCGACGTATTCCTTGCTGAATTGCCCGCAGCCACAAATTCACCTGCCCCGCCCACGGGACTTCTGGTGAGATGATTTCCATGAAAAAGGAGCATTGTACGAATACCTATCCTTCGACGTGGCGGCGAAGGTCGTGGGCAGCCCCGAACTGCGCCCACTCTCCCACCGGGCTCTCTCGGTGACGGCCGACCGTTCCAGCTGCTATCCCGCGCCGAGTCGAAGCACAGAATCGCCATGGCGAGACGCCGGCATAAGATCACGGCGATCGCGCGGCCCCCTGAGCCAGCCGCCCTAGCCTAACGAAGCTGGGCTTCAGCAGTCACCCGATCACTTCCTTCACGATGTTCAACACACAAATCCTAGACGTAGCGGGTTAAACGGACCGATACTTCACGAAGCTGAAATCAATTGCGAAGTCTACGGATGATCACTGACTCTTGGCGCTTCGGATCACGACTTCGTTGATCAGTTCGCCACTTCGGAGAGCCAGCGGTGGCAAGCTATACGCACTCTCATTCGGTATGACCGCTTCTCAACTCGGCCCTTATCCCCACCGCCACTGAGGTTGAAGATGCCTGTAAGCCAGACGGGTTCTTGCGAACCGAGCCCTCGCACAGCGGACACGCTCGCGAGAGCTGAGCATCGGCCGGAGGCGGCGCGGGCGCGGCTCCACGCCGGGCTAGTGGCGCTCGTCCTCCTCGTCATTCTGGGCGTACTCTATCAGGTGATCATCCGGGATCTCGTCTGGCAGTGGTGGGACGACGGCAATTACTCTCACGGATTCCTGGTTCCCCTGTTCAGCGGCTTCCTGATTTGGCGGCGCCGCAGCGACTTGATCGCCGTGGTGCCTCAGGGAAGCTGGATTGGGCTTGTCGTGCTCCTCGCTGGAATCGTGGCGTTGATCCTCGGAGACGTCGGCGCCGAGAACTTCCTCACACGGAGCTCGCTCATCGTGATTCTCGCCGGGCTGGTTCTTTTCCATCTCGGGCGGGACGCCTTGCGCGTCGCCCTCTTTCCCTTGGCCTTTCTTTTCTTCATGATTCCCCTACCCGCGATTCTCTTCTACGCGGTCACGCTCCCTCTTCAGGGTCTCGCTGCCCAGAACTCCGTCTGGGCGCTTGACCTTCTAGGAATCCCCGTCCTCCGGGACGGGAAC
>Ga0066710_100001917_pt1 | contig 16183 bp, 14 predicted proteins | sample GraSoiAngelo_159_FD_79666 | JGI IMG/M metagenome (GOLD analysis project Ga0066710, IMG submission 79666) | Grasslands soil microbial communities from the Angelo Coastal Reserve, California, USA - 14_1009_16_40cm | ecosystem: Environmental > Terrestrial > Soil > Grasslands | place: USA...
CGCTGGCAACGATCCGCGAACGGCGCCAGCAGTTCGCGGAGAAGCCGGAGGACATCGTGGACATCCTGCGCGAGGGCTCGAAGCGGGCGCGCGAGGTCGCGAAAACGACCATGGAAGACGTGCGGCGCGCCGCCGCCATCGAGCCGTGACGATGCTCGCGTCCGCCGAGCCCCAGGCGCTTACGGTTCGCGTCGCCGAGTTCGAAGGCCCCCTCGACCTGCTCCTGCACCTCTGCCGGACCAACGAGATCGACCTGTCGCGGCTGCCGGTCCAGACGATCACGGATCAGTACCTCGCGCACCTCGAGGCCTTGCAGTTCCAGGACGTCGAGTCCGCGGGCGCGTTCCTGGTGCTCGCCGCCACGCTCATCTATCTCAAGTCCAAGCTCCTGTTGCCTCCCGACGAGGCCGCCCCAGAAGAGCTGGACCTGGAGGGCGAGGCGCTCCGCCTCGAGCTCACGTCCCGTCTCCGGGAGTACGCGCGCGTCAAGGCCGCGGGGGAGTGGCTCGGTCGGCTCGAGGCGGAACAGGCCCTGCTCTTCGGGCGGCCGGCGAGCGAGCTGCCGCCACCCGACGAGATCCCGCTGGAAGATCTCAGCGTCCATCTCCTCGGCCGCGCGATGACGCGGGTCATCGAGGCGCAGCGCCGTCAGGCGCCGCGGGAGATCGAGCCCAACCCGCCGTCGGTCCTCGAGCGCATGGCCGAGATCGTCGCGCTGCTGCGCTCGACGTGGTCACTGCTCTTCTCGGCGCTCGTGGGCGCCGAGCGGCGCCGCGCCGAGCTGGTGGTGACCCTGCTGGCCCTGCTCGAGCTCGTCCGTCTCGGGCGGGCCCGCGCGCAGCAGACCGAGATGTTCGGCGACATCGTGATCGAACGCGGTCATACGGAGGCGCAAACGAATGCCGGAACCGATTAGTCTGGTCGAGGCGCTGCTCTTCGCATCCGACGCGCCGGTCGAAGCCGAGCGGATCCGGGAGGTGCTGGACCTCCGAACCGTGGACGAGGCGCGAGACCTGGTCGCCCGGCTCGCGGAGCAGTCCGCGGACCGGGGCAGCGCGATCCAGGTCGTCGAGGTGGGCGGCGGCTACCGCATGGTGACGCGCCCCGAGGTCGCGCCGTGGCTGGTCCGCCTCGCGCGCAGCCGGACGCACTCGCGCCTGTCGCGTCCCGCGCTCGAGACGCTCGCGATCGTCGCGTACCGCGAGCCAGTGTCGCGGCCGGACATCGACGCGATTCGCGGCGTCAACTCCGAGGGCGTCCTCGAGAGCCTGCTGGACCGACGCATGCTCAGGATCGCTGGGCGCAAGGATGCGCCGGGCCGCCCATTCCTCTATGAGACGACCCGCGAGTTCCTCGTCGCCTTCGGCCTGCGTGACCTGGCCGAGTTGCCGCAGGTCGAGGGGGCGCTGACCGTTCCCGAGACGGCCCCGGTCGCGGCGGATGAGAGCCCGGCTCAACAAGATCCTGGCGCAGGCGGGACTGACCAGCCGGCGGGGGGCTGATCGCCTCGTCGCCGGCCGACGCGTGGTCGTGAACGGCGAGGTCGCGGTCACGGCCGGCGTCCTGGTCGATCCGACGGTCGATCGCGTGCTCGTCGACGGCCGCCCGCTGCCCGCGTCCGAGCCCCACGAATACGTGCTTCTGAACAAGCCGCGCGGCTGCGTCACGACGCTCCGCGATCCCCGGGGCCGACCCGTCGTCACCGACCTCCTGCGCGGTACGCGCGCCCGCCTCTATCCGGTCGGCCGGCTCGACTGGGACGTCGAGGGCGTGCTCCTGCTGACGAACGACGGAGACCTGACGCACCGGCTCCTGCACCCCCGGTACGCGCTGCCGCGCGTGTACGAGGCGACCGTCGCCGGACGCGTCGCGGAGGCGAACCTGCCCAGGTGGCGCGCGGGCGTGACGCTCGACGACGGCTTCGCGCGCCCGAGCGCGGTCAAGATCACGCGGCCGGGCGCTCGGAGCACCGTGCTGTGCTTGACGTTCACCGAGGGCCGCAAGCACGAGGTCAAGCGCTACTGCGAAGCGCTCGGGCACCCCGTCACTCGACTGCGGCGGATCGCGTTCGGCCCGCTCACGCTCGGCGATCTGCGGCCGGGTCAGACGCGGCCACTGACGACGCGGGAGATCGCGAGCCTGAGATCGGCCGGGTAACGAACCGTGCTTGCTTGCCGATGACGCTGGTCCTATAATGGCCGAACGTTAAAAGAAAGTGCCCAGGGGTGTCTATGAACCTGGACGATTGGCGTTCCAGGATCAACGACTTCGACAAAGAGCTCCTCAACCTCCTCAACCAACGCGCAGAGGCCGCCCTCCGGATCGGAGACCTCAAACGACGGAAGGACCTGGCGTACTTTGTTCCTGAGCGGGAAGCGGAGATCGTCGATCGGCTGGTCAAGCTGAATCGAGGCCCCCTTCCGGCCGATGCGGTGCGCGCGATCTGGCGCGAGATCCTCTCTGCGTCGCTTGCCCTCGAGCGGCCGCTTCGCGTCTCGTACCTCGGCCCCCCGGCGACGTTCACGCACCAGGCGGCGATCCAGCGCTTCGGCAACTCGGCCGAGTTGGCGCCGGCCAGGACCATCGTGGAGGTGTTCGAGGACGTCGAGCGCGGCCGCACGGAGTACGGCGTCGTCCCGGTCGAGAACTCCACCGAGGGCTCGGTGCACCTCACGCTCGACCGGCTCATCGAGTCCGAGGTGCTGATCTCGGGCGAGCTGCTCCTGGAGGTGGCCCAACACCTGGTCTCGCGCGCTGCCGACCTGCCGCAGGTCAAGACCGTGTGCTCTCATCCCCAGGCCCTTGCGCAGTGCCGCGCGTGGCTCGCCGAGCACCTGCCGGAGGCCGCCGTCGAGGAGGTCGGATCGACCGCCGCCGCCGTCGGGCTGGCGGCCAGCGACGCGAGTGTCGCCGCGATCGCTTCCGAGTTGGCGGCGCGCCTGTACGACGTGCCGATCCTCTGCGCGCGGATCGAGGACGGCGCGAACAACTCGACCCGGTTCCTCGTCGTCGGGCGCCGTCCGATGGGCGCCACGGGACGGGACAAGACCTCGATCCTGTTCTCGACGCGCAACGAGCCGGGCGCGCTGTTCCGGATCCTGGAGCCGTTCGCCGCGAACGGCCTCAACCTGACGAAGATCGAGTCGCGGCCTGGGAGGCAGCAGCCGTGGGAGTACGTCATGTTCATCGACTTCGAGGGCCATCGCGACACGCCCGTCGTCGAGGACGTGCTCGCACGGGTCCGGGACCGCGCGCTGTTCTTCAAGATCCTCGGGTCGTATCCGGCCGCGTAGGGAAGACGCCGACGAACCTCTTTGGCCGATCACGACGGTCCAGGTGCAAGGCGGGCCCACCGGCCACCGGTCGCGACGATTCTTTCACGCGCGCTGAGACGTGACAGCGGTTGTGCTCCTCAGGGAGGAGCGACCGAGCCAACGCTCCGGAGGGGCCGGTTTCATCGGCCTGACAAGGAGAGATCATGCCCACGCCGTGGGAATCGCTAGCCAACGAGCACATTCTCGGGATCGCGCCGTATGAGCCGGGCAAGCCGATCGAGGAACTGGAGCGGGAGCTCGGCATCCACGACGCGATCAAGCTCGCGTCGAATGAGAATCCGCTCCCACCCTCCGAGCGGGTGCAGAAGGCCATCATCGGCGCGCTGGCCAGTCTGAACCGATATCCGGACGGCGGCGGGTTCTATCTGCGCCAGGCGCTCGCGAAGAAGCACGGCGTGACGCCGGAGCACATCATGCTCGGCAACGGCTCGAACGAGCTGATCGAGCTGCTCGTCCACGCGTTCGTGCGGCCTGGCGATGAGGCGGTGGTGCCGCACCCCTCGTTTGTCGTGTATCCGATGAGCGTCCAGGCTTCGGGCGGGATCCGCGTCGTCGTCATGCTGAAGGACCACCGACTCGATCTCGAGGGCATGGCGCGGGCCATCACGCCGCTCACCAAGCTCGTGTTCATCGCGAATCCGAACAACCCGACCGCGACGATGGTGACCGCGGACGAGGTCGAGCGCTTCATGGCGCGGATTCCGGAGCGCACGATCGTCGTCTTCGACGAGGCCTACATCGAGTTCGCCCAGGGGCCGGACTTCCCGGATTCCCTCGCGTACATGAAGCAGGGGCGGAAGGTCGCCGTGCTCCGGACCTTCTCGAAGGCCGCGAGCCTCGCGGGCCTACGCGCTGGCTACGGCGTCGCGGACCCGGACGCGATCGCCCTGCTGAACCGCATCCGGCCCCCGTTCAACGTGAACTCGCTCGCGCAGGCCGCGGCGCTGGCGGCGCTCGATGACGAGTCGCACGTGCTGGAGTGCGTGCGCCTCATCGACGCCGGCCGTCACTTCCTGTACGACGAGTTCAAGGCGCTCGGCATCAAGTACGTGCCGTCGCGCGCGAACTTCATCCTGGTCGACGTGGGCCGGAGCGCGGCGGAGATCTACCAGAAGCTCCTGCGCGAGGGCGTGATCGTGCGGCCGATGACCTCGTTCGGGATGGAGACCGCGCTGCGCATCACGATCGGGACGCCGCAGGAAAACCGCCGGCTCGTGGCGGCGCTGCGCGCCGTGCTCGGAAAGACGTCGGCGTGATCCGGCAGCTGACGATCGTCGGGCTCGGGCTCCTCGGTGGGTCGGTCGCGAAGGCCGCGCGCGCGCAGGGCCTGGCCCGGACGATCGTCGCCGTCGGGCGGAGCGCCACGCGGCTCGAGGCCGCCCGCGCGGACGGCTCGATCGACCGCGCGACCACCGATCTTCGCGACGGCCTGCGCGGCGCCGACTTCGTCATGCTCGCGGCGCCCGTCACGGCGATCGAGGACATGCTCGAGACCGTGTGGGGTGCCGCGCCGCTCGACGCGACGCTGACCGACGTGGGCAGCGCGAAGGCGGCGATCGTACGCGCCGCCGAGCGCCTCGCGGCGGTCCGGCCGATCGCGTTCGTGGGCAGCCATCCGATGGCCGGCTCCGAGCAGAGCGGGTACGCGGTCGCCCGGGCCGACCTCTTCGAGGGCGCGACCGTGATCCTGACCCCGACGGAGCGCTCGGTTCCGGAGGCGAGCAAGCGGGTCACGGAGTTCTGGGAAGCCCTGGGCGCCCGCGTCACGGTCCTCGAACCGGAGGCGCACGACCGCGTCGTCGCGGCGATCAGTCACCTGCCGCACCTGGTCGCGTACGCGCTCGTGGAGTCCGCGGCGCGGCTCTGCGGGCCGGCGCTCGAGCTGGCGGCCCGCGGCTTCAAAGACACGACGCGCATCGCCGCGTCGGATCCGCGGGTGTGGCGCGAGATCTTCCTTCAGAACCGCTCGGCGCTCGGCGACACGCTGGCCGTATTCCGCGCGGCCCTCGTGGAACTCGAGGACGTGATCGCCGCCAATGCCGGTGACGCACTCGAGCGGAAGCTCACCGACATCAGGTCGATCCGGGAGCGTCTGGCGTGAGGCTGCGCGTTCGCCCGGTCGCGGGCCTGACGGGCGCCATCGAGGTCCCCGGCGACAAGTCGATCTCCCACCGCGCGGCGCTGCTCGGCGCGATCGCCAGCGGGCCGACGGAGGTGTGGGGGTACCTCGAAGCCGAGGACTGCCTCCGCACCCTGCGCGCGATCGAGAAGCTCGGGGTCGAGGTGACGCGCAAGGGCCCCGGCCACTACCGGATCGCCGGCGTCGGGCTCACGGGGCTCCAGGAGCCAGACTCGGTCCTCGAGTGCGGCAACTCCGGAACCACCGCCCGGCTCCTGCTCGGAGTCCTGGCGGGCCAGCCGTTCTGGTCGATGCTGACCGGCGACGACTCGCTTCGCCGCCGCCCGATGGCGCGGGTCGCGACGCCGCTCCGCCAGATGGGCGCGACGATCGTCGGGCGGGACGAAGGCACGAAACTCCCACTCGCCGTGCGGGGCGCGCGGCCGCTGTCGTCGCTCACGTACCGGATTCCGATCGCGTCGGCGCAGGTAAAGTCGGCGGTGCTGCTGGCCGGCCTGTGGGCCGACGCGCCGGTCGTCGTCGAGGAGCCGTCGGCCTCGCGGGATCACTCCGAGCGGATGCTCCGCCAGTTCGGCGCGCGGCTCTCCGTGGACGGCAACCGCATCACGCTCGTCCCGGGTTCGCCATTGGCCGGCTGCGGTGTCCAGGTGCCGGGCGACATCTCGTCGGCCGCCTTCTTTCTCGTGGCGGGGGCGATCGTGCCCGGCAGCCGCGTCGCGGTGCGGGGCGTGAACGTGAATCCAACTCGCACCGGGATCCTCGACGCGCTCGAGTCGATGGGCGCCAGGGTGGATCGCGCCGACGTGCAAGCGTCGACCGAGCCGACCGCCACGCTGACCGTCGGAGAGACAAAGCTCTCGGGCGCGACGATCGCGGGGCCGCTGATTCCGCGCCTGATCGACGAGATGCCGGCGCTGGCCGTGGCGGCGGCGGTCGCGACCGGCGTGACGGAGATCCGGGACGCGGCGGAGCTGCGGGTCAAGGAGTCCGACCGCGTGGCGGCGCTCGCCCGGGAGCTCGGCAAGATGGGCGCGCGGCTCGAGGAGCGGCCGGACGGCCTGCGGATCGCCGGCGGCGCGAAGCTTCGCGGGACCCACGTCGAAAGCGGCGGCGATCACCGAATCGCGATGGCGCTCGCCGTCGCGGGGCTGGTCGCGCGCGGCGAGACGATCGTGGAGGACACCGCGTGCATCGCGACCTCGTTTCCGGACTTCGCCGAGGCGCTCAACCTGATCGCCGGCGGCACCGCCGTGACCGTCGAGCCATGAAGCGCCCGGCGCGCTGGCCGCCCTCCGATCCTGGCGACCTGGGGGCCGGCGTGGCTTTCGGAGCGCGTGAAGGGACGTTCCGGTGCGTGGGCGAGGCAACGTCCTACGCCGTCGAGCGCCGGCGCAGCCGGCGCAATCTTCTGGGGGGAGGTTCGGAAGGGGGGCAAAGCCCCCCTCCGAGGAGACATCCGGTCATCACGATCGACGGGCCCGCGGGCGCGGGGAAGAGCACGGTCTCGCGGGAACTGGCCCGACGGCTCGGCTACCGGCGGCTCGATACCGGAGCGATGTACCGGGCGGTCGCGCTGAGCGTGGCGGCGGCCGGGGTCGCTCCTGACGACGAGCCCGCGCTCCGCGCCCATCTCGACGGGCTCACGCTCGAGACGGACGGCTCGCGCCTGTGGATCAACGGCCGAGAGGTCACCGGCGAGATCCGGACGCAGGAGATCGGCGAACTGACGTCCCGGCTCACCACGCTCAAGCCCGTGCGCGACACGGTGACGCCGATCCAGCGGCGGCTCGCCGCGGCCGGCGGCGTGGTGCTCGAGGGCCGTGACACCGGCACCGTCGTCTGCCCCGACGCCGAGATGAAGTTCTATCTCGACGCCTCGCTCGACATCCGCGCTCGGCGGCGGCATGCAGAGCTGACTCGTGGCGGGGTGTCGATGACGCTTGACGCGGTGCGGAAGGAAATCGAGACGCGAGACGAGCAGGATATGACCCGCGCGATCGCGCCGCTCCGCAGGCCGGCTGACGCGATCGTGGTCGATGCCACGGACCTGACCGTCAACGAGGTGGTCGAGCGAATGCTGGAGGCGGTCGAGCGGCGGCGATGCTGTACACGATCGTGAGGCTGCTGGCGCTCGGGCTGGCCCGGTTCCTGTTCCGCCTGAACTCGCGCGGGGCCGAGAACGTGCCGAGGACAGGGCCCGTGCTGGTCGTGACGAACCATTCGAGCGTGCTGGATCCGCTGGTCGTCGGCGTCGTAACGCCGCGGCCGCTGTCGTTCATGGCGAAGGCCGAGCTGTTCCGGATCCCGCTGTTCGCGCGGATCATCCGCACGTTGAACGCGCGGCCCGTTCGCCGCGGCGTGTCGGATCCGCCGGCCCTGCGCGCGGCGCTGCGCGTGCTCCAGGGCGGCGGCGCGCTGCTCGTGTTCCCGGAAGCGACGCGAGGGCCGGAAGGCGTGCTGCGCGAGGCTCGGGCCGGCGCCGGCATGCTGGCGCTCCTGAGCGGTACGCCAGTCGTTGCCGCCTACATTATGGGCACGGGACGCGCATGGCCGAAGGGACGGATGCTTCCGCGCCCGGGCAGGGTGCGGGTACACTTCGGCAAGCCGATGCAGTTCGAGCGCGAGGCGGGGAGCGACAGGAAAGGGCAGTATGCGGCGGTCAGCCGCGAGATGATGGCTGCGATCGCCGCGCTGAAGGAAGCCGCCGAGGAAGACAGAAGCAACATGAAGAAGGAGGAACCGGTGTAATGGCTGAGAAGGGTGAACTGCGTAAGTCCCTCGGAGCACCGCGAAAGGAGGGCGAGCACGCCGCGGCCGAGGACCGAATGGAGGACTGGTACAGCGAAGAACTCGCCGAGTTCGAGGAGGGGGAAGTCGTCCGGGGCCGGGTCGTGCAGGTGCGCGACACCGAAGTGCTCGTCGACGTCGGCTACAAGAGCGAAGGCTCGATCCCGATCGAGGAGTTCCACCGGAGCGGGTCCCTCCCCAAGGTCGGGGACGAGATCGAGGTGTACCTGGAGGCCAAGGAGGACAACGAGGGGCTCATCGTCCTCTCCAAGGACAAGGCGGACAAGATCAAGGTGTGGGATGCCGTCTCCCGCGCGCACGAGAAGGGCACGCCCATCGAGGGCCGTGTCGTCGAGGTGGTGAAGGGCGGCCTCGCGGTCGATGTCGGCGTCAAGGCGTTCCTGCCGGGCTCCCAGGTCGACCTGCGGCCCGTGAAGAACCTGGCCGCGATGCTGGGACAGACGATCCGCGCGAAGGTGATCAAGCTCAACCGCCGGCGCGGCAACGTCGTCCTGTCGCGGCGGGCCGTCCTCGAAGAGGAGCGCGAGGAGAAGAAGAAGCATACGCTCGAGGTTCGCTCGGAGGGCATGTCTCTCACCGGGACCGTGAAGAACATCACCGACTACGGCGCCTTCATCGACCTCGGTGGAATCGACGGGCTCCTGCACGTCACCGACATGTCGTGGGGGCGCGTCGGCCATCCGTCGGAAATCTTCCAGGTAGGCGACCAGGTCCAGGTGGTCGTGCTGCACTTCGACCGCGAGAGCGGCCGGGTCTCGCTCGGCTACAAGCAGAAGTCGTCCGACCCGTGGGAGACGGTCGAGGCCCGCTACGCGCCCGGCACGCGCGCCAGCGGCAGGGTCGTCAGCCTCACGAACTACGGCGCCTTCGTCGAGCTGGAGCCCGGCGTCGAGGGGCTCGTGCACGTCTCCGAAATGTCCTGGACCCGGCGCGTGCGGCATCCCTCGAAGCTCGTCAACGTCGCCGACGCCGTCGACGTGATCGTGCTCGAAGTCAACCGCGCGTCGAAGCGGATCTCGCTCGGCATGAAGCAGGTCGAGCCGGACCCGTGGGCGACGATCGCGGAGCGCTACCAGCCGGGCGCCCGCGTGCACGGCAAGGTGCGAAACCTGACGGACTTTGGCGCATTCGTGGAGCTGGAGCCCGGGGTGGACGGGCTCCTGCACATCTCGGACATGTCGTGGACGCGCAACATCGGCCATCCCTCGGAGATCCTCAAGAAGGGCCAGGAGATCGAGACGCAGATCCTGAACCTCGATCGCGAGAACAAGCGGATCTCACTCGGTTTCAAGCAGATCCAGCCCGACCCGTGGGACACGGTCTCCGCGCGCTATCCGATGGGCTCGCGCGTGACGGGCAAGGTCGTCCGGCTCACCGACTTCGGGGCGTTCATCGAGCTCGAGCCCGGGGTGGACGGGCTCCTGCACATCTCCCAGATGTCGAATCGGCCGATCAACTCGCCCGGCGAGATCGTCAACGCGGGTGACGAGCTCACGCTCATGGTCATCCGCGTCGATCCGCAGGAGCGGAGGATCGGGCTCAGCCTGAAGGAGCTGGCCCATGCGATCGAGCCCACGCGCGGCGAGATGGTGGAGCAACGCGGCCGGGGCGCGCGGCGCGGCAAGCGCAAGGACGCCTATGACGACGACGAAGAGTAGCGCGTGACCGGACGCGCCCGCGTCGTCACGGTCACGCTCGGCATCATGGCCGGTGTGATCCTCCTCTTCGTGATCACGCTCTGGGCCCTCCTGCGTGTCACCGAGGGGGGCGGGCTGTCCGGAGGCCAGAGGGTCGCGATCGTCGAGATCGAAGGCACGATCATCGACACGACCGATATCGTGCGGGACCTGAAGGACCATCTCGATAACTCGGCCGTGCGCGCCGTGGTCGTCCGCATCAACAGCCCGGGCGGTGTGGTCGGGCCGACCCAGGAAGTCTACGCCGCCATCCGCCGGCTGCGGAAGGCGGGCAAGCCGGTCGTCGCGTCGCTCGGGGCGGTGGCCGCGTCGGGCGGGTACTACATCGCGGCGGCCGCCGACCGCATCTACGCCAACCCCGGTACGCTGACCGGCTCGATCGGCGTGATCATGCAGTTGGCGAACGTCGAGGGGCTGTTCAAGAAAATCGGAGTCGACTACGTCGTCGTGAAGGCAGGCGAGCATAAGGACATCGGCAACCCGGCCCGGCCGATGTCGCCCGAAGAGCGGCGGATCTTACAGTCGCTGCTGGATGACGTTCACGCGCAGTTCATCGACGCGGTCGCCCAAGGTCGCCATCTCGATCGGGCGGCCGTGATGGCCTTTTCCGACGGACGCATCGTCTCGGGCGCCCAGGCGAGAGCGCTTCGCATGGTGGACGTGCTCGGCGGGCTGGAGGACGCCGTGGAAGGCGCGGCCCAGCTCGCCGGGATGCCGCCCAAGCCGCGCGTGATCCAGCCGCGTCGACGCTTCTCGATGATCGACCTGCTCCGCAACCAGCTCGACCTGGGGGGGGTCGCCGGGATCCCGACCCGGCCGCGCCTCGTGAAGATGCCGCTCTACCTCATGGACTAGATCATCGAAGGGGGCCTCGACGGCCCCCTCCGAGCCTCCCCCGGAATCGTATTGCGCCGGCAAAGCCGGCGCTCGGGGGCAGATACTCCGACGGAGCCCGGCGGGGTTTTCAGTGTCCTGCGCGGGCCGGCTCGGGGTACTGGCGGGCTCAGGGGCTAAACCCGTAATGTTCTTGACATTCTTTTCTGACGCATGCTAGCGTGACGAGAGTCTGGAGGGAGCCGCACGATGACGAAAGCCGACTTGATCGACGAGGTGTCAAAGCTGTCGAGCTTGACCAAGAAAGAGACGGAGACGATCGTCAACACGGTCTTCGACAACATCACCGAGGCGCTCGCCAAGGGCGACAAGGTCGAGCTACGAGGCTTCGGCAGCTTTCGTATCCGGCACCGCAACTCCCGCAAGGGACGCAACCCAAAGACGGGGACCGCGGTCGAGGTCCCGCAAAAGCGCGTCCCGTTCTTCAAGGTAGGAAAGCGCCTCCGGGAACTCGTCAACACGTGAGCCGGTATGGCGTCCGCGGGTGAACCGCCTCTGGGCGCCGTGGCGGAGCGCCTACGTGAGCGGCTCCCAGCCCGCGATCGGATGCATCCTCTGCGCCGCGGTCAGGGGCGGCGATGACCGGCGGTCCTTGGTCCTCAAACGCAGCTCCGCGGCCTTCCTGATCCTCAACGCCTATCCGTACTCGCCGGGTCACCTCATGGCGGTCGTGAACCGGCATGTTGCCTCCGTCGAGGACGCGAGGGGCGAGGAGCTGGCCGAGGCGATCGCGCTCGTCCAGACCGCCACGGCGGCGCTCAGGCGCGAATACGGGCCGGACGGCTTCAACATCGGGATCAACCAAGGGCGGGTCGCGGGCGCCGGGATCGCAGACCACCTGCACATCCACGTCGTCCCGCGCTGGAACGGTGACACGAATTTCATGCCGGTGCTCGGGGAGGTGAAGGTGCTGCCCGAGTCGCTCGAGACCACGTACGACCGATTGAAGACTGCGCTCAGGCCGTGACGCTCCCGACGCCGCTGACGCCGATGATGCGGCAGTACCAGGAGCTCAAACGGCGCTACCCCGACCACCTCCTGCTCTTCAGGCTCGGCGACTTCTACGAGATGTTCTTCGAGGACGCCGAGCGCGGCGCCAGGCTCTTCCAGATCGCTCTGACCGCGCGCCAGGGCGCGAAGATGGCGGGGATCCCGCATCACGCTGCCGACGCGTATATCGCGCGGCTGGTGCGGGCAGGCGAGAAGGTCGCGATCTGCGAACAGCTGGAGGCGCCGGGCAAGGGGAAGAAGCTCCTGCGGCGTGAGGTCGTCCGCGTGATCACGCCAGGCACGATCACCGATACCGCGTTCCTCGACGGCGCGGCGAACAACTTCCTGCTCGCGCTCGCGCGCTCGAGCACCGAGTTGGGACTGGCGCTCACGGACGTCTCGACGGGGGAGTTCTGGGTCGGCGAGGGCGGGCCGGAGCTGCTCGACGCGGCGCTGCTCCGCAGGCCGGCGGAAGTCGTCCTGCCGTCCGGCCTGCGTGGGGACCGGAGCCTCTGCGATCGCCTCTCACAACGCGGCGCGGTGCTGACCTTCTGCGCGCCGGAGATGTTCGCGCCGAAGCCCGCGGTGGACGCGCTCTGCGCGCATTTCAAGGTGGCGTCCCTCGACGTCTTCGGGCTCGGCGGGGCGACGGTCGGGCTGCAGGCGGCCGGCGGGGCCCTCGCGTACCTCCGCGAGACCCACGGCGGGGCACTCGGCCACCTGACACGGCTCCAGCGCCTGCTCGGGACCGAGTCGATGACGATCGACGAGACCGCGGTCGAGACGCTCGAGCTGTTCCCGACGTTGTTCGGCGCGCTGAACGAGACCCTGACGCCGATGGGCGCGCGGCTCCTGCGGCAGTGGATGCTCCGCCCGCTGCTCGATCCCGGCGTGATCCGGGCGCGGCAGGATGCGATCGGCGGGCTGGTCCTGGCCCCCGCGGCGCGCGACGGGATCCGGCGGCTGCTCGGCCGCGTCGGGGATGTCGAGCGCCTGGGGAGCCGGGCCGCGATGCGCGTCGCGCACGCCCGGGATCTGGTCGGGCTGCGGCTCTCGCTGGCGCCTTTCGCCGAGCTGCGCGCTGCGATCCCCACCGGATCCGCGCCGCTGCTGGCCGAGGTCGCGGGAGAGATCGAGGCCCTCGAGGAGCTCCGGACGCTGCTGGAGCAGGCGCTCGTCGATGAGCCGCCGCTCGTGCTCCACGAGGGCGGGCTCATCCGCCCGGGGTGGAGCGAGCCGCTCGGCCAGCTCCTCCGCGGCGCCCGCGAGGCGCGCGACTGGATCGCGCAGCTCGAGAGCGGCGAACGCGCCCGCACCGGCATCGCGACGCTCAGAGTCCGGTTCAACCGAGTCTTCGGCTACGGGATCGAGGTGAGCCACGCCCAGGCGGCGCGCGTGCCGGCCGAGTACATCCGGCGCCAGACACTCGCCGGCGCCGAGCGCTACGTCACCGCGGAGCTGAAGGAAGCCGAGGCGAAGGTGCTCGGCGCCGAGGAACGGATCCGCCGGCTCGAATACGAACTGTTCGAGCAGGTGCGCGACGCCGTCGCGGCGCGGGCGGACGATCTCATCCGGACGGCGCGGGCGATCGGCCGGCTCGATGTGCTGGCCGCGCTCGCCGAAGTGGCCCACGCGCGGGGACACGTCCGCCCGGTGGTCGATGACAGCGGCGTCTGCAGCATCGTCGACGGCCGGCATCCCGTGCTCGAGAGCCGGGCGGATCGCTCGGTCACGCCGAACGACATCCTGCTCGATGCGGACGCGACCGTCATGATCCTCACGGGGCCCAACATGTCGGGGAAATCGGTGTATCTCCGCCAGACCGCGCTCCTCGCGATCATGGCGCAGATGGGAGCCTTCGTCCCCGCGCGCGAGGCGCGCTTCGGGGTGATCGACCGGATCTTCACCCGGGTCGGCGCGCAGGACAACGTCGCCGCCGGCCAGAGCACGTTCCTGGTCGAGATGGTCGAGACGGCGAGCATCCTGCACAACGTCACGCCGCGGAGCCTCGTGCTGCTCGACGAGGTCGGCCGGGGCACGTCGACCTACGACGGTCTCGCGATCGCCTGGGCGGTCGTGGAAGCGCTGCACGACCGCGGCGGCGGCGCCAAGGTGCTCTTCGCCACGCACTATCACGAGCTGACCCAGCTCGCCGTGGGGCTGCCGCGCGTGCGCAACTTCCACGTCGCCGTCCGCGAGTGGAACGACGAGATCATCTTCCTGCACAAGGTGCGGCCCGGCGGCACCGACAAAAGCTACGGCATCCACGTGGCGCGGCTCGCGGGCGTGCCCGCCCCCGTCGTCGAGCGCGCCAAGGCGCTCCTGTCCGAGCTGGAAGCCTCGCGAGCGGTGCAGCTCGAGCGCGCGGACGCGAGCCAGCTCGGCCTCTTCGAGCCCGCCCCGCACCCGCTCGCGATCGAGCTTGCGAAGCTCGAGCTGTCCCGGCTCACGCCCCTCGACGCGCTCAACATCCTTGCCGACTGGCAGCGCCGCATCTAGTGCCGGTCCAAGTTACGAGCGAGGCGAGGCCCGAGGGAAGGGGCGACCCCCGCGAGGATGATCGTCTCGCCCACGGTCAACATGCCATGGGGCATGCTGAGGGCACATGATCGCCGACGACCGAGACCCTGTCGGAGAATCCGAGTTCGAGCGCCGGCTTTGCCGGCGCCATCGGTCCCTTGGGGAAGGCTCGGAGGGGGCCGCCGAGGCCCCCGTCGATGGGCAACGAAGGATGGCGAAGTCAATTGGAACGGCACTAGCCTGATGTCCCGCATCCGCCTGCTTCCGGACCATCTGATCAACAAGATCGCCGCCGGAGAGGTCGTCGAGCGGCCGGCGGCGGCCGTCAAGGAGCTGGTCGAAAACGCGCTGGACGCCCAGGCCACGGCGCTCACGATCGACGTCCGGGACGGTGGGGCGGCGCGGATCAGCGTGGTCGACGACGGCTCGGGCATGACGCCCGCCGAGGTGGAGCTGGCGCTCATGCGCCACGCGACGTCGAAGATCGCCACCGAGGAGGACCTCGAGGTGATCACGACGCTCGGATTCCGCGGCGAGGCGCTGCCGGCCATCTGCGCGGTGTCGCGGTTCGCCATCGTCACGAGCCCGCGCCCCGGCGGCGAGGGGATCCGGATCACCGGCGAGGCCGGAACGGCCACCGAGCGGCTCCTGGTGCCGGCCGGCGCCGGTACGAGCGTCGAGGTCTCCGATCTCTTCTTCAACACGCCCGCGCGGCTCGGGTTCCTCAAGAGCGCGGCGACCGAGCTGGCGGCCACGCTCAGGCTCCTGACCCAGCTCGCGCTGGCGCACCCGGCTGTCCGTTTCCGTGCCACGAACAACGGCAAGATCGTCCTGAACGCGCCGGCCGCCTCCACGCTGCGGGACCGGATCGGCGCGCTGTTCGGCTACGAGTTGTCCGAGCGCCTGCTGGCGATCGCGCGCGACGATCACGGTGTCCGTGTCGCAGGACTCGTGTCACCGCCGGCGTTGTCGCGGGGCGCGCGCGATGAGATCGTGATCATCGTCAACGGCCGCCCGGTGCGCGACACCATGCTCCTCCAGGCGATCCTCGACGCGTTTCGCCCGCTGCTGCCGCGCGACCGGTTCCCCGTCGCCATCGTCGCGCTTTCGCTGCTGCCAGCCGACGTGGACGTCAACGTCCATCCAACCAAGGCCTGGGTCAGGTTCAGGAACTCCCGGCTCGTCCAGGAGATGGTCTTCGCCGCGGTGCACGACGCGCTGCGGTCGCCCGGCGTGGTGACGACGCCGGCGCTGTCCGACTCTCCGCGCGTTGGAACAGAGCGACCGGGCGCCGAGAGCCCGCTGGGGTCGGGTGGCGCCATGGCCAGCGGGGCTCAAGCCCAGGCGGGGCTCTTCGGTGAAGCCGCCGCGCCGTATGCCAGGAGCCTGTTCGGACGCGTTCTGGGTCAGGTGCAGGAGACGTTCGTGATCGCGTCGAACGACGAGGAGATCTTCTTCATCGACCAGCACGTTGCTCACGAGCGCGTGCTCTTCGAGCGTCTCCAGGCGGAGCTGGCGACCGGTCCGCTCCCCTCGCAGGAGGCGCTGCTCCGCGAGCCGCTCGAGCTGGGGCCAGCGGCGCGCGCAATGCTCGACCGATGGACGCCGGTGCTGGAGCGCCTGGGCTTCGGGCTCGAAGAGTTCGGCGACGGCGTCGTGGCGCTGCGCGCGGTGCCGGCGCTGCTGCACGGCCAGGAGCCGCGCCGGCTTCTCGAACGGTTGCTGGACGACCTGCGTCCCGCGGGCGGCGGAGCGCCCGAGGTCGACCGCGCGCTCTCGTTCGTCGCGTGCCGGGCCGC
>Ga0066710_100001918_pt1 | contig 16173 bp, 13 predicted proteins | sample GraSoiAngelo_159_FD_79666 | JGI IMG/M metagenome (GOLD analysis project Ga0066710, IMG submission 79666) | Grasslands soil microbial communities from the Angelo Coastal Reserve, California, USA - 14_1009_16_40cm | ecosystem: Environmental > Terrestrial > Soil > Grasslands | place: USA...
CACCCAGATCCCGGCGAACCAGCCCAGGCCGCCGAGATCCGTGCCCGGGCCCGCGTCCATTCCGCGCATCCGGTCGACCGTGACGACCCACGCGACGAGCGCGGCCGCGAGCAGCAGCGAGGCTGTGGCGACCGGATCCAGGCGCAGCGAGGTGGTGTCAGCCGGAGCGGTGGCCATCCGCAACAATTACAACTCCGTGAGCTTGACGATGCAAGGCAGCAGCAGCCTTGCCGAGCGCTACTCCCAGCTCGCCCAGGAGACGCCGGACCGGCGGCGCGTCGATCTCGAGCTGCGGGCACTCGACGTCTTGCTCTCGGCGCTCTTCCTGGTCGTGTCGCTGCCGCTCGCGCTCCCGATCGGGTTGGCGAGCCTCTTCACATCCGGCCGCCCGATCTTCTACCGCGGCCAGCGAGTCGGCCGCGGCGGACGGGTGTTCACGATGACGAAGTTCCGCACGCTGCGCCCGGGCGCCGAGGCGAGGCTCGGTCATCACCTTGGAGCCGCTCTCGTCGAGCACACGGAGGCAGAGGTGACGGGGATGGGCCGCTGGCTGCGCGCGACCCAGCTCGACGAGATCCCTCAGTTCTGGAACGTGCTCAAGGGCGACATGAGCCTCGTCGGGCCGCGGCCGATCCGGCCGCGCTTCTTCGAGGAGCTCGCCGCCGAGCTGCCCGCCTACTGGCAGCGGCTCGTCGTGCGGCCGGGGCTGACCGGGTTCGCGCAGGTGCGACGCGGCTACGAGACGTCGATGGTCGAGAAGCTCGCGCACGACCTCGAGTGGATCGCGGACCGCTCGGTGCGGCTCTACCTGCGGACACTCGCCGCCACCGCCTGGCGGGTCCTGCGTCAGTCACTGCACGTCTAGCCGAGAGTCCTCCAGGTCCATGTCGCGCTGGACGCGTTGCATCACGTCCTCGCTGACCTTGCCCTCGTTTCGCAGAGCGACGACCGCACCGCGCTCGGCGTCGAGCAGCTCGCGTCGAAGCCGCTGGTAGGCGAGCGAGCGCTCCTCGAGCTCACCGTCGTCCTCGGCGTCCAGGCGTGCCCGGAAACGGTTGTTGCGAAAGTTGTACTGACCGCGAACGCGTTCCGCCGTGTCCGGCCGCACCCAGCCCTCGTCGACGAGCTCGTCCAGCCGTGCTATTGCGGCCTCGGCTGCGTGAATGCGCGCCTTTGCCTCCTCGCGCACGTCCGTGGCTTCGTCCTCCTCGAGCCCTAGGAGCCGGACCACGCCGGGCAGCGAGAGACCTTGCAGCACAAGCGACCCCAGCACGACGCTGAACGCCAGGAAGACGATCAGCGAGCGGTCGGGAAACGGCCCTCCCGAGTCCGTGCTCAGCGGGATCGCGAGCGCGGCGGCGAGGCTCACGCCTCCTCTCATCCCCGCCCACGCGATGAACGTGACGAACTGCCAGGGGGGAGCAGGATCACGCTCGCGAAGGCTCGGCGACACCCAGCGCGGGATGTAGGCAATCGGGTACCCGTAGACGATGCGGATCAGAATCACCAGTGCCCAGACCAGCGCCGCGTAGCCGACGAGCTCCTGCCACGACCGGCCGTGCAGGTGGTCGAGGATGGGCCTCAGCTGCAGGCCGACAAGGCCGAACAGCAGCGCGTTCAACAGGAAATTGAAGATCGCCCAGAAACCGGCGCCCTGGAGCCGTGTCTCGACCGTCGTCAGCTCAGGCGTGTGCCAGCCCATGTAGACCCCTGCCGTCACGACCGCGAGCACGCCGGACGCGCCGATCGCGGAAGCCGGCAGGAACACGAAGTAGCCGGTGAGAAACGCGATCGTCACCTCGAGCGGCGGGTTGAAGAGGCGCCGGCGGACGAAGCGGATTCCCCGGCCGATCACGAGGCCGACGGCGATACCGCCGAGAACCGACCAGATCAAGCTCCCTGCCGCATCGAGAAGCGAGAAGGAGCCCGTGAGCACCGCTGCAACCGCGAACTTGTAGAGGACGAGCGCAGTGCCGTCGTTGACCAGGCTTTCGCCTTCGATGATGGCGACCGCGCGCCGTGGAACGCCGAGACGGCGGGCGATCGTCGTCGCAGCGAGCGGATCGGTCGGCGAGACGACGGCACCGAGCACGAAGCCGGCAGGCCACGAGAGGTCGATCATGTAGTGGGCGACTGCGGCGACTATGACGGTCGTCAGGGCCACGAGCCCGATCGCGAGGAACGAGATCGGCCGTAGGTTGCGCCGCAGCTCGCGCAGACCGGTATTGAACGCCGACGAGTAGAGCAGCGGCGGCAGGATCCCGACGAGGACCACGTCGGGAGGCATGGTCAGGGTCGGCACTCCGGGCGCGAAGCCGAGCAGCAGCCCGCCGACGACGAGGAGAATCGGGTAGGGGATCCGCAGCGGCTCGGCGAGCAGCAGCAGTGCAGCGCCCGAGACGAGGATTGCGAGGAGCTGGAGCTCCTCGTGTGCGCCGAAGCCGCTCACCTTCGGCACTAGAGTAATGACGCATGTGCGGGATCTGCGGGATCGCCACGGCCAGAGGCGCTGTTGACCCGGGCCGCCTCGCGGCGATGAGCGCGACGCTCGTCCACCGCGGCCCGGACTCTGACGGCGCTTTCGCCGAGGGGCCGGTGGGGCTCGCCGCCCGCCGGCTCGCGATCATCGATCTCCAGACGGGTGACCAGCCGATCTCGAACGAGGACGGCCGGATCACTGTCGTCCAGAACGGCGAGCTCTACAACTACCGAGAGCTTCGCCACGAGCTCGAGCGCTCCGGTCACCGCTTCTCGACGAGCGGCGACACCGAGGTGCTCGTCCACCTCTACGAGGAGCACGGTGAGCGCTTCCCCGACCGGTTGCGGGGCATGTTCGCGGTCGCCCTCTGGGACTCCGAGCGCAGACGGCTCCTCCTCGCCCGCGACCGGTACGGGATCAAGCCGCTCTACTACCGCGAGGCCGAAGGAGAGCTCGCCTTCGGCTCCGAGCTGCGCGCGCTGCCGCGCGGCGAGATCGACCTCGACGCGCTCGAGGCCTTCCTCGCGTTCAACTCGGTTCCCGGCCCGCTGACGATCTTCCGCGACGTGCGCAAGTTGCAGCCCGGGCACGTCCTCGTCTGGGAAAGCGGGCGCAGCGAGGTCACGCGGTACGCGCGGCCCGCTCCGGTGCCGGCTTCGGAAGCACGTGACGACGAGGAAGCGGAGCTCGTCGAGGAACTGCGGGCCCGGATGCGCGACTCCGTGCGAGCCCATTTGGTCTCCGACGTGTCCGTCGGCGTCCTCCTCTCCGGCGGGATCGATTCCTCGCTGCTTGCCGCGCTTGCCGCCGAGGAGCTCTCTGAGCCTCTGCGTACGTTCTCGATCGGCTTCGAGGAGCGGAGTTTCGACGAGCTCGGCGACGCGCGGCTCGTCGCGCAGCGGTACGACACGAACCATCGAGAGCTCGTGCTCCGCCCCGACGCGGCGCTGCTTCTCCCCGCCCTCGCCGAGGCCTTCGACGAGCCGTTCGCGGATTCATCTGCGCTCCCGACGTATCTCGTCTCCCAACTTGCAGCCGAGGACGTCAAGGTCGCGCTCTCGGGCGAGGGCGGCGACGAGCTCTTCGGCGGCTACTACACCTACGCAGCCGACCTGCTCGCCCAGCGGGCGGGCTGGACCGCACCGCTCCTCCGCCCTCTGGTCGAGCGCCTGCCGACCTCATCCGCGAGGGCGAGCTTCGACTACAGGGCCAAGCGCTTCGTCCGGGCCGCCCATCTGCCGCCGCTCGAGCGCCACCACGGCTGGAAGGAGATCTTCTCGCCCGATGCGCGCGCCGCTCTCACCGGGCGGCGCGGCGACTTCGATCCCGTCGACCTGCTGCGCGCGCGCTTCGCCGAGACCGAGGGCGCCGAGCCCCTCGCACGGCTCCAGGACGTCGACCTCGGCACGTACCTCGTCGACGACCTGCTCGCGAAGACCGACCGCGCCTCGATGGCGCACTCCCTCGAGGCCCGCGTCCCCTTCCTCGACCCCGTGGTGACGAACTTTGCGTTCGCTCTCCCGACGCGTCACAAGGTGCGCGGCTTCCGCAAGAAGGTGCTCCTCCGCAAGGCCGCGGCTCCCCTGGTTCCGCCCGAGCTCTTGGGTCGGCGCAAGCGCGGCTTCTCGATTCCCGCCGCGGCCTGGCTGCGAGGCGAGCTCGAACCGTTTGCCCGGGACACGCTGTCGCCGGACACGCTGCAGCGCCAGGGCTTCTTCCGCCCGGAGACCGTCACGCGACTCATCGACGACCACGTAGCGGGACGCGAAGACCTCAGCCGCCAGCTCTGGGGGCTGCTCGCGTTCACTCTCTGGCACGAGCGGCACGTCGAGCGGACGCCGGGGCCGCTGCGAGAGCCGCGAATGACGGCCCTCGCGAGATGAATGTCTGGATCGACGTCAGTGCCCCGGCGCACGTCCTCGTGTTCCGGCCGCTGATCAAGCTCCTGCGGGAGCGCGGAGACGAGATCGAGGTGACGACCCGCCACTACGCGCAGACGCTCGAGCTGCTCGAGCTGCACGGGATCGAGGCGACCGTGATCGGCGAGCACGGAGGCCGATCGCGGTTCGGCAAGGCGTTCGCCCTGACGAGCCGGCTGCGCGCGCTCAAGCGTTATGCGCGAGAACGTGGCTTCGACCTGGCGCTCGCCCACGGCTCGCACGAGCTGACGATCACCGCGCGCCGCCTGGGCCTGCCGAGCTCGACGACCCACGACTACGAGTACGCCACGCTCCAGCACCATCTCGGCGATCGGGCCGCCACCAAGGTCGTCGTCCCCGAGGCGATCCCGCTCGAGCGGATGGCGCGCTTCGGAGTCAAGCCTCCAAAGCTCCTCCAGTACCCGGGCCTGAAGGAGGAGTACTACCTGTACGACTTCGAGCCGGACCGAGCCGCGCTTGACGAGCTCCCGGTCGACCGGGAGCGCACGCTCGTCGTCGTGCGAACCCCACCGGACGTCTCGCTGTACCACCGGCGCTCGAACCCGTTCTTTCCGCGCCTGCTCGCACACCTCGGCAATCACGAGGGCGTCCAGGCCGTCGTGCTTCCGCGAACCTCGGAGCAGCGCGAGTATGTGACCGGGCTCCGGCTGCCGTCGGTGATCGTTCCCGATCGCGCCGTCGACGCCCAGAGCCTGATCGCGCTCGCCGACCTCGTCGTCTCGGCGGGCGGCACGATGAACAGGGAGGCCGCGGCCCTCGGCGTCCCCGTCTACACGACCTACGGCGGGCGTATCGGCGCAGTCGACGAGATGCTGATCCGGGAGGGCCGCCTGCGACCCCTCACCGACCCGCGAGCGCTCGATCTCGAGCGACACCGGGCAGAGCGGGATGCCCGCGTGCGGCGCAATCCAAGGATCTTGCTCGACCTACTGCTCTCCGCTACCGATAATTGAGGCGATGAAGCTCAGCGTCGTCCTGCCGGTTCGTGACGAGGCCGCCGTGCTCCCGGAGCTCGTTCCTCGCCTGACGGGCGCTCTGGACGCGCTCGACGAGGACTGGGACGTCGTCTTCGTGGACGACGGGTCCGTCGACTCCACGTGGGATCTCCTGCGAGCCGCGGCCGAGGCTGACGAGCGCATCCGCGCGATCCGGTTCTCGCGCAACTTCGGCCACCAGGTCGCTTTGAGCGCCGGGTTGCACCTCGCGTCGGGCGACGGGGTGATCACGATGGACAGCGACCTCCAGCACCCGCCGGAGGTCATCTCCTCGCTGCTCGCAAAGGCCCACGAGGGCTTCGACGTCGTCTATGCCGTCCGCAGCTCCTCCGACAGCGCGACCTGGTTCAAGCGTGCCTCGGCAAGGTGGTTCTACTGGCTGCTCAACCACCTCTCCTCACTCGACGTGCCCCAGGCCGGCGGCGACTTCCGGTACATGTCGCGGCGGGTCGTGGACGCGCTGTTGGCGATGCCCGAGCGCCACCGGTTCCTCCGAGGAATGACCCGCTGGGTGGGGTACGAGCAAGCTGCGATCGAGTACCACCGCGCCCCGCGGGCCGGCGGCAAGTCGAAGTACACGTTGCGCAAGATGCTCGCCTTCGGCTGGGACGCGGTGGTCAGCTTCTCGGCGCTGCCGCTCCGGATGGCCAGCATGCTCGGCTTCGTCTTCTCGCTCCTGGGGCTGATCTACCTCGCGTACGTGATCGCGGTTCGGCTCTTCACCAACGATGCGGTCGCCGGCTGGACGTCAGTCGTCGCGACGGTGCTCATACTCGGAGGAGTTCAGCTCCTCTGTCTCGGCATCATGGGGCAGTACCTGGGTCGGATGTACGACGAGGTGAAGCGCCGCCCCCTGTTCCTGATCGCCGACGACACGAGCAGCCGTGGCGCCGTCGAGCTCATCGAAAGAGAAGAGCCATCCCCGCGAAGATGACGAGGATCCCGGCAACGCGGGTAGCCGACAGGGACTCGCCGAGGAAGAGGTACCCGCCGAGGACGACGCACGCGTAGCCGACTCCGACGAAGACGGGGAAGATCGCCACGACCTCATACCGCCTGAGGGCGAGCAGCCACGTTACGAAGCTCAGGGCGTAGAGCAGGAAGCCCAGGAGGAAGGACGGCTCGGCGAGCAGCGTGCGCGCCGTCCCGACGGAGAGGTTGCCCGTGTCCTTCAGCGCGGTGCGGAGGAGGAGGACGCCGCCCGTGCTGAGCAGCGCGTACGCCGCGACGTAGAGAGCCGTTGTCATGTCTTCTTGCCCCGGGCAACCACCGTCACGATGTCCCGGAGGTTCAGCGGGACGGCGGCGGAGCCCAGCCGCGACGCGGAGAGCCCGCGCTCGAGCCTGCGCAGCGCTCGGAGGTCGCTGAAGGTCCGGAGCTTGTGAACGAGGTAGCGCAGCGAGTAACGAGCCCCGAGGTACCGCACAGCGAGCACCGTAAAGCCTGCGCGCTCGAGGGCGAGAGAAAGTGACCCCCGAGTGAAGAAATAGTTGTGGTGCCGGGGTGTCAGCAAGTGCCAGCGCCGTCCTGAGGCGCGCGCCGCGAGTGAGCCGGCGTCGCCGGTCGAGAGTGCGAGGAAGCCACCCGGACGGAGAATCCTCTGCGCGAGACGCAACTCGAAGACCGGGTCGATCGTGTGCTCGATGTAGTCCCACATCGTCACGCAGTCGAAGGCCGCCTCGGGCCACTCGTGCGCCGTAAAGAGCCCGCGGATCACATCGTCGATCCCAACCTGCTCGGAGGCCCAGCTCGCCATCTCGGCCGAGACCTCCACGCCCGTCACGCTCCAGCCTCTCTGCCTGGCCTCGTCGAGGAAGAAGCCCGCGGCACACCCGACGTCGAGTAGCCGGCCGGGACGGAGGGAGCCCTCGAGGAGCGAAAGCCGGCGCCGGGCATTCAGCCGGTGCAGCTCCTCTTCTGCCACGTAATCGGCGTAGCCCTGGCCTCCCTCCGAGTGCTCTTCAGATCGAAAGTAGGCGCCGCCGTAGAGCGTGGGGAGCTCCTCGGGAGACGGGAGATCCGCGCGGAAGAGCAACCCGCAGCTCCGGCAGCGCAGAATCTCGAAACCGTCTTTCACCCAGGCGAGGTCGCGCTCCGGGTCGACCGGAGCCTCGCAGGCGTTGCAGCGCGCCGTTGGGCTCATCGGAAGGTAAGTGCTACGCGCGCAGGGCGGCGAGCACCGCGTCACCGTAGCGTTCCAGCTTCGCGGGGCCGACGCCCGGGACTGCCGCGAGCTCGTCCAGGGTCCGGGGCGCGCGGCGAACGATCTCGGCGAGCGTGGAGTTGTGGAAGATCACGTACGCGGGCCGGTCCTCGGCCTTCGCGCGCTCGAGGCGCCAGCGCTTGAGCTCTGCGTACAGCGGGTCGTCAGGCTCAGCCGCCTTCCGCGGCGCCTCCTCGATCCCGAGCTCGGCGAGGAAGCGGCTCGGCTTCCCGGCCCACGTCACGGTCAGGTGGCGCTTCGCGCGCGTGAGCCCGACGTAGAGGAGGCGACGCTCCTCGGCGATTGCCACGGCGGTCTTGGAGAGCTTCGAAGGCAGCTCGCGCTCCTCGAGGCGGGGCAGGAAGACGCCCTCGAACTCGAGCCCCTTCGCTCGGTGGTACGTGAGGAGGTGCACTCCGCGCCCGGCACTGCTGCCGAAGCGCTCCTCGAGCTGCGCGATGAACTCCGCGACAGTTCCCTCGCCGAACTCCTCGGCAAGCCGGACGAGACGAGCGAGGTCGTTCTGGCGCGTCACCTCGCGCTCGCCGAGCTTGTCGGGAATCGTCTCGAGCATCCCTTGCTCGAGCGCGATCCGGCGCACCTCGGAGACTGCCCCGCCCGAGCCGCGCAACGCCTTCAGGAGTTGCTTGGCGCCGTCGCGTGCGAGCAGAGCCGCACCCTGGAACGGAATCTCGGCGTCGCTCAGCGCCTCCTCGAAGTCGGCCGAGCGTGCATTTGTGCGGAAGAGGAGGGCCATCTCCTCGTAGGGCACTCCTTGCCCATGGAGCGCCTGCATCCGCGCGACGATGAAGCTCGCTTCGTGCTCGGGCTCCGTGAACGATTCTGTGACCGGCTCCGGCCCGCCGAGCCGCGTCGGCCGCAGCACCTTCGGGGCGCCGCCGAGCTGAGGCACGAGCCGGTTCGCGATCTCAAGCACCTCGGGCGTCGAACGGTAGTTGTCCTCGAGCCGGACGACGGTCGCAGACGGGAAGCGCTGAGGCATCGCCAGCAGGTACTCGGGGCTCGCGCCCGTGAACGCATAGATCGACTGGTAGTCGTCGCCGACCGCGCAGAGCTCGTCCCGCTTGCCGAGCCAGCGGTCGAGCAGCGTCTGCTGGAGGAGGTTCACGTCCTGGTACTCGTCGACGGTGAAGGCGCGGTAGCGGTCCCGCACCTGCTCGAGCGCGCCCGCGTCGGCGTCGAGGAGCCGGATCGCCATCTCGATCAGGTCCTCGAAGTCGACGTAGCCTTGTTCGGCCTTGCGCCGCTCGTAGTCGCGGTAGACGCGAACCATGATGTCTTTGGGGATCGGTGGCTCATGGTCGCCGAGCGAGCGCAGATAGTCGCGGGGCGCGATGCGCCGGTTCTTCGCCCACTCGACCTCGGTCGCGAGATCGGCAGCGGGGCGGAAGCGGTAGGGCCGGGGCAGCGAGTTCCCGATGTACCGAAGCGGGAGCGCCTTCGACGCGAGGATCCGCCCGGGCGGCTCGGGCGCAAAGAAGCGCAACTGCCCGAGCGCAGCGGAGTGGAAGGTGCAGGCCCGCACGCCTGTCACGTCGAGCGCCTCCAGCCGCGCCCGCATCTCGCCGGCGGCCTTGTCGGTGAACGTCACGGCGAGGATCTCGTCGGAGTGAAACGCTCCGCTTGCCACCTGGTTCGCGACGCGGTGCGTGATCGTCGTCGTCTTGCCCGAGCCCGCGCCGGCGAGGATGCAAACCGGTCCGCGCACCGCCTCGACGGCGCGGCGCTGCTCGGGGTTCAACCCGTCGAAAATCGCGTGCTCGGGCACCGGGCCACCCTACTCAGGGCGGCGGAGGGCCTTAGTGAAGTGTCTGCTCCGAAACCGTGCCCTCTTGCGCAACTCCGAGCGCGGAGGATGCGCGAATGCAAGACCCGGCACCGACTGGGCACTCAGTTGAGCGCGAGTCGCGCCGCTCGCGGGCTAAGCCGCGTGCCGCTGACGGCGCGTCACGACGACAAGAGCGATCAAGAGAAAAACAATTCCAACGACACCGAGGATGTTCGTCACCACGGCAATCAAACCGGCGACGTCGCTGGTGTCGGCCCAGATGAGGCCGATAATCGTTCCCGCGGCGAGCACCGCGACCATCGCAGCTAGCCAGTGCAGGATCCGTCGTCTGGTGATGATGCCGAGCCTACTCTCGATGGGGCGGTTCGCCAATCGAACCGCCAACCCCTCCTAGTGAATCGTCTGCTCCGAGACCGTGTCTTTTTGCGCGACATCGACGCGCCGCGGTTTGCGCACCATCGCCGAGAGCCGCGAGACGGCTTCGAGCGTCTCGCCCGCTTCGACCAGCCGCTCGAGCCCGGCGAGCTCCTCCTCGAGCCAGACACCGTCGACCGGCGAGCGGCGCGCGCGGTGGATCTTCGGGTGGGCGGTCTCGGCAACCACCTCGTCCTCGCCCCAGAGCTCCTCGTGCAGCTTCTCGCCCGCGCGGACGCCGATGAAGTCGATGGGAATCTCGCGGTCCGGCTCCTTGCCGGAGAGGCGGATCATGCTGCGCGCGAGGTCGAGGATCTGCACGGGCTCGCCCATGTCGAGCACGAAGGTCTCTCCCTGCCCACCGATCGACCCCGCCTGGATCACGAGCGAGACGGCCTCGGGGGTCGTCATGAAGAAACGGGTCATCTCGGGATGGGTCACCGTCACGGGCCCGCCCTTCGCGATCTGGCGCTTGAAGATCCGAATCACGCTCCCTGCCGAGTCGAGGACGTTGCCGAAGCGCACCGCCACGAAGCGCGTGGCGACGTCCTCGCGGGCGCCGTAGGCCTCGACGATCCATTCGCAGAGCGCCTTCGACTGGCCGTAGACGGCCTGCGCGTTCAGGGCCTTATCGGTCGAGATGAGCACGAACCGCCGGGCGCCGAACTCGACTGCGACCTCCGCGACGACCTTCGTCGCCAGCACGTTGTTCCGCACCGACTCGAGCGGGTTCGCCTCCATCATCGGGACGTGCTTGTAGGCCGCGGCGTGGAAGACGACGCTGGGCCGGTAGCGGTCGAACACCTGGCGCAGCTTCTCGCGGTTCCCGACGTCGGCGATGACGGGCACGCTCGCGGGGAAGCCGCGATCGTCGACGAGCTCGCGCTCGATCTCGTAGAGCGCGGATTCGGCCTGGTCGACGAGGATCAGCCGAGCCGCACCCGCCCGCGCGGCCTGGCGACACAGCTCGGAGCCGATCGAGCCGCCCGCGCCGCTGATGAGAACGGTCTCCTCGCGCAGGTAGGCCGAGATCGCCTCGAAGTCGACCTCGATGGGCTCGCGCCCCAGGATGTCCTCGACCTGGACGGGGCGGATCTGCGCGGCGAGGTTGTGGTCGCCGGCGATCAGCTCGTAGAGCCCCGGCAGCGTCTTCACCGGCACCTTCGCGTCGCGCGCCCCCTCGACGACCTTCTGGCGTACGTCGCCGGACGCGGACGGGATTGCGATCAGCAGCTCGTCAGGCCGGTTGTCGCTCAGAATGTGCGGCAGCTCCTCGGTCGTGCCGAGCACGCGCACGCCGTGGACGCGGAGGTTCTTCTTCCGCGGGTCGTCGTCGACGAGGCCGATCGGGGTGTAGCCGAGCGCGCGCGACTTCAGCATCTCGCGGATCACGAGCTGGCCCGCGTCGCCGGCGCCGACGACGATCACCTCCTTGCCGCGTGCGACGAGGCTCGCTGCACCCGGGCGCTCGAAGATCGTCCGCGCCAGCAAGCGTGAACCGGCGACGAGCGCGAGCAGGAGCAGCCAATCGATCACCGCCACACCTCGCGGGAGCCGCGCAGTGTCGACCGGCGGGACGAAGTAGACGGTGAGGCTCGCTGCGAGCGAGGCGACGGTGACGCCGCGCAGCGCTCCCCACATGTCGCGCGTCGACACGTATCGCCACCAGCGGTTGTAGAAGCCGAAGGCGGTGAAGACGAGGAGCTTGATGGCGACGACGAGCAGCACCGTCCGCCAGCTGACGAGCTTCTCGTAGAAGGGCGGGATCTTCCCGTAGGAATCGAAGCGCAGCTGGAAGGCGAGCAGCCAGGCGGCCGCGATCAGCGTGCCGTCGGCGGCGAGCTGCCAGACCCGGTGACGGTTCACCGGGGATCTCATCGGACGGCCTCCAGCGATACGGCTTCTCTTACCGCTTGGACGACCCGTTCCTGCACGTCTGCTCCGATCCCGGCCCAGAGCGGCAGCGCGAGATTCTCACGGGAAGCCCGCTCGGTCTCGGGGAAGGCGCCCTCCGCGTGGCCGAGGAAGCGCAGGGCCGGCTGGAGATGGAGCGGCGTCTCGTAGTAGGCGGCCGAGGCGATGCCTGCCGACGCCAGATGATCCGCGATCCTGGCTCGCTCCGGAGAGCGCACGACGAACACGTGGTAGACGTGGCCGGGCTCGTCGGTGGGCAGCTCGCAGACCTCACCGAGCCCGAGCTCGGCGTAACGGGCAACCGCCTCACGGCGCGAACGGTTCCACTCCTCGAGGTGCGGGAGGAAGACGCGCAGAAGCGCAGCCTGGAGCTCGTCGAGCCGCGAGTTGTAGCCGACGAGCTCGAAGTCCTTCTTGTCGCGGGAGCCGTGGAAGCGGAGGAGCCGCACGCGCTCCGCGAGCTCGTCGTCGTCGGTCGTGACGAGACCGCCGTCCCCGAGCGCGAACAGGTTCTTGGTCGGGAAGAAGCTGTACGTTGAGACGGCGCCGGTGCGACCGACTCCTTTCGCTCCGAATGCCTGGGCGGCGTCCTCGACGATCGGCACGCCCAGGTCGGAGAGCTCGTCGAGCGGTGCGGGGCGGCCGAACAGGTGCACCGGCATGATCGCCTTCGTCTTCGCGGACACACGAGCGCGCACGTCCTTCGGATCGATGTTCAGCGTCAGCGGGTCGATCTCGGCGAAGACCGGGGTCGCGCCACGGCGGATGATCGCTTCGGCGGTCGCGTAGAAGGTGAACGCAGGGCAGATCACCTCGTCGCCGGCGCCGATCTTTAGCGCGTCGAGCGCAAGCACGATCGCGTCGGTCCCGTTGGCGACCCCGATCGCGTGCCGGGCGCCGAGGTAGGCGGCGGCCTCCTCCTCGAAGGCGCGAACGTGCGGGCCGAGGATGAACCGGCCGGAGTCGAGAACCTCGGCGAGTCGCTCCTTCAGCTCGTCCAGCAGCGGCGCGTACTGCGCCCTGACGTCAACCAGCGGGATCTGCAGCACGTCGAGCCAGTTTAGTGTCCCGTCCAGCAATACATGCCTGCTTCTGGCCCGCGACCCAGAAGCTAGGCGGCATCACTGGACGGGACACTAGTCGAGCGTCGCCGGCGGACATACCACGCAACCGCCGCGGCAGCCACCAGGGCCACGACGGCAATGTCCACGTATCGGAAGTCGCGATGGAAACGCGTGTAGCTCGAGCCGAGCGCCCAGCCCGCGCCGGCCAAGCCGAAGCACCAGGGCATGCACCCGAACGCAGTCAGGACCGTGAAGCGGGGCAGCGGCATCCTTGCGACTCCGGCCGGGATCGACACGAACGAGCGGACGACGGGAGTGACGCGGCCGAGGAAGACCGTCCAGTCGCCGTAACGGTCGAACCACCGCTCGGCCTTGGCCAGATTCTCGGGGCCGAGATGTAACCAGCGGCCGCGGCTCTCGATCAGCGGTCGGCCGCCGTAGAAGCCGATCGCCCACCCGACGACGGAGCCGGCCGTATTCCCGGCCACTCCCGCTAGCGACATCGCGACGAACCCCCAGAAGCTCGAGTCGATTCGCGCGCCGAAGACGACGACGTGCTGGCCCGCGAGCGCGCCCGCGGCGACAACGCCCGCGTAGAGCATCACGAGCTCGCTCGCGGCGGGAAGCACGGCATCGATCACCATCAGCCCGAAGACGGCGTAGAGCCCGTGGTCGCCGATGAGCGAGGTCAGGTGGTCCGTCAGGGAGGCAAGCGGCACCGCGGGACTGTAGCTAGGAGGGCGCTAGCGCCGGGTGCGGCGAACGAAGAAGCGGTGCGTGAGCTCGGCGCGGCCGAACGAGTTAGACGTCTGCACCCGGGCGACGTATGTGCCCGAGAACGCGCGGACACCGTTCCCGTAGCGGCCGTTCCACCGAATGCTCCCCCGTCCAGCCCGCAGGCGGTGCCGGATCGTCCGCACTCTTGCGCCGCTCGCCGTCTCGATCGTCACCGTCACGAGCGCCGGGTGAGCGAGGCGGAAGCGCACGCGCAAGGTACCTCCGCGGCGCCGCACGACGACCCGCGTGGGCCGAACGTTGAGGTAACCGAGCGTGTTGTTGAGATAGAAGGCGCGCGTGACGCTGGACTGCTGTTCCTGATCGTCCACAGCCGTGATCACCCAGCGCCAGAGCCCCTCGGGCTCGGGTACGCCCTCGGCAGTGCGGCCCGACCAGGTGAGCCGGTAGACGCCCGGGTCGCGCAGCCCCGTCTGCGTCTGCCGCGGGAGGTGGTCGGGGCCGATCAGGCTGGCCGTGACCGTCGAGGGCCTGACGAGCTTGTAACTGAGCGACTGGACCTCGGCGACGCCGTCACCGTTCGGCGAGAGGACGGACACCGCCGGCGGAGGTGCGTGGACGCCGTAGTAGAGGACGAAGAGGCCGTCGGCGACCGCTCGCTCCCCTCCCGGATCGGAGGGGCGGTTGAGCAACTTCCCTTCAAAAGCCATCGTCGTCGAGCCGCCGGCGTCGAAGGAGCTCGCGGTGACGGCTCCCAGCCGGACCATCGTCTGCGCCAGCTCGAAGGTGGTCATTCCCGTGCTGTAGCCGGGCTGCCGTCCATCGACGGCGACCAGCAGGATCCGGCCGTCCGCGCGCTGTCCGACGGCCGTCCGCGGGTTGCGGAGTGAGATCTGACTGCTCGTGAAGTCCTCGAGCGCCCTGAAGACCGGCTGCCCGTCGCGGACGATGAGGGGCCCCCCGCCGAGCGCGTCGACGACGCCGCCCCATTGCGGACGGAGGATCAGGCGTGCCGTGATCGACTGCCCGACTTGAGCCTCCGCAGCGAGCCGCCCGGCCGAGGTGCCACGGCCCACGAGGACCGCGCCGGCCCGCGGGATCGGAGTCCCGCCGCCGGGCTTCGCGGCAGTCACGGTTCCGGTGAGGTCAGTCGCCGGCACCGACGGAGGAAATTGGTCGAGCGTGACCTCGACTGTCCCCTGTGCAGCCGGCGTCGTCGGGCCCCAGGCAGGGGTGAAGAGCGAGACGCCCTCGGGGCCAGGGCGCTGGTTGAGGCCGTTCAGAGGCCGCCGCTGGCTCGCCCCCTGCCAGGTGCCGAGCATGGCAACGCGCTCGACGAGCAGACGCCCGTCGTCGGTGATGCCGACGGTGGAGCGCCGAGGATGCGGTGGGGTCTCCAACACCCCGGATTGCATGAGCATGCCGCTCGGCAGGCCCTCGTCCCACGTGAAGAGATCGCCGTTGACGCCGCCGATCGTCGCCGTCGACGTGTATCGCTTCTCCATCGAGGTCACCGTCTCGCGCCCGATCACCGTGTTGTTGGAGAGGATCGGCCGCAACGCGTAGAGACCGCCCGGCCGAGGCACGGTCATCACGTGCACGACGTCGGGCCCATGAGGCGTGAACCAGAGCTGGCGGTCGTACGTGATTCCCGGCGTGAGCATCACGCGGCCGGCTGCAGCAGGAGGCGCGAGGACGCACGCGAGCAGGGCTGCTATGAGCAGTTTCCTGAGCACGAACCCGATCGAGGCTAGCGAAAGGTCCCGCGGGGAGCGGCAGTCTTTACATCTTTCGAACCGAAAGACTCAGTTCCAGACTTTGACGTCGCGGTAGAGCGTGTCGCGCTGGACGGGGGTCTTCCCGAGCGCCTTGATCGCGCGGATGAAGTCGTCCGTCGAGGCGCGATGGGTCGTCCCCGCAGCCGAGACGACGTTCTCCTCGATCATCACCGAGCCGAGATCGTCGGCGCCGAAGCCGAGCGCGACCTGGCCGATCTTCATGCCCTGCGTCACCCACGACGACTGGATGTGGTCGACGTTGTCGAGATAGATCCGGCTGACGGCCTGGGTGAGCAGGTACTCGAACGAGGTCGGGTGGTGCGTGACGAGCGGTGCGAGCCGCGTGCCGTGCGGCTGGAAGGTCCACGAGATGAAGGCGCGGAAGCCGCGGGTTTCGTCCTGGAGCTCGCGGATCCGGCGCATATGCTCGACGCGCTCGGCAAGCGTCTCGACGTGCCCGTACATCATCGTCGCCGTCGTCGACATGCCGAGCCTGTGCGCGTGGCGCATCACGTTCAGCCAGTCCGCGGTACGGGTCTTCTTCGGCGCGATTACGTCCCGGACCCGGTCGACGAGGATCTCGGCGCCCCCGCCCGGGATCGAGTCGAGCCCCGCGTCTCGGAGCCGCGTCAGCGTCGCCGGGATCGAGAGCTTCGAGCGCCGCGCGATGTGCTGGATCTCGGGCGGCGAGAGGGCGTGCAGGTGCGCCTTGTAGCGCGACTTGATCGCGCGGAACAGGTCCTCGTAGTAGTCGATGCCGAGATCGGGGTGGTGGCCTCCCTGCATGAGCACGCCGGTGCCGCCGATCGCAAGCGTCTCCTCGATCTTCTTGAAGATGACC
>Ga0066710_100001919_pt1 | contig 16173 bp, 12 predicted proteins | sample GraSoiAngelo_159_FD_79666 | JGI IMG/M metagenome (GOLD analysis project Ga0066710, IMG submission 79666) | Grasslands soil microbial communities from the Angelo Coastal Reserve, California, USA - 14_1009_16_40cm | ecosystem: Environmental > Terrestrial > Soil > Grasslands | place: USA...
GCGGATCTTCATCCGCGAAAGCCCCGAGGCCGGATTGTTGAATCGCGCACCGGTGCGAATTGCCTGATCGAAGATCGCACGCAACGTGCCGATGCTATTGTTGACGACGCTCGGCGCGTAGTGCTGTTGATATCGGCTGAGCCAGGCTTCGCAATCGCGTTGAGTCACCTTGCGCACGTCAGTGGCGAATAGTGACGGCCAGGAACGGTCGATGAAATCGATCATCATCTCGCGGTAATCTTTTGATCGGGGCTTAAGCGATAGACTTGCCCGCACCTTATGCAGGTACACGTCTGCCGCGTCTGACACAGTCATCTTGCCGTCGGCAAATGCCGCAAACGATTCGAGCTTCGATCGGTGCTCACGCAGTGTGTCGGGCAGCCGTTGCTTCGCCACTGAGAACGTAGAAGTCTTCAGGCTTTTCCAAACGAGTTTCCCGCCAACGCGGAAGCGTGCAAAGTACGTTCCCGATGGCCTGTACCGGACGAGGTTCTGTATAGCGGTTGTCTGCCAAACCTTTTCGTCTGACGTGCTCATATCTGCCGTTGCATCGGTGGAGTCTTATCTGAACAACCGTCGCCAACGCTCCAGGAACGGAGCGGATGTGTCGTTGCGGGAATGCCAAAACGGTGCGAATTAGCGCCGGTGCGTCGCGAACGAATCCGAAATGAGGGTTCTAAGGGCGTCCAACGTAACTGTATAGAAAAGGCGTATAGAAAGACGGTCGCGGAAGACGCATCTGAGAGTATTTTCCCAGGTAAATGCCGGCATAGCTCAGCTGGTAGAGCAGCTGATTTGTAATCCGAAAATGGTGTTTTGCTATTGTTGGCTATTCTTAGCTAACGGTTCTTTACCAGCACGTTATGCAGATCGAGCTTTAGCTTTGGTTTGCTGTAATTGGCCCTGTTTTCGAGCTAGGGGGTAGAAAGTGGGGTAGAAAATCGATGGCGCTTCATGAAGCCAGTCACTCGATTTTGGCGGGCGCACAATTAATACGCCTAACAAAACCGTGGCGTAAGCGGGCAAGGAAGCTGAATAGGAGTCATGGAGGACAGAGCCATGGCGAAGGAGCTGTTGCCTGATGCGTTGTGGTTGCGGATCTGGACGGTCGCGCACTGCCCCTGCTAAACTACTGACATGACGATCAAGAGAATGGACCATGTCAGCGTCGTCGTCGACGACCTCCCAGCCGCCATTGCCTTCTTCACCACCCTCGGCATGGAACTTGAAGGCGAGATGCCGGTCGAAGGCCCCTGGGTGGACCGCCTCTGCGGGCTCGAAGGCGTCCAGGTCGACATCACTATGATGCGGACCCCGGACGGCCACGGGCGGGTCGAGCTGACAAAGTTCCGCAACCCGGAGCTGGTCGGGGCCGAGCCAGCGATTGCCCCGCCGAACACGCTGGGCCTCCGGCAGATCATGTTCGCGGTCGAAGACATCGACGGCACCGTGGCCCGCCTGCGCGCCCACGGCGCCGAACTCGTCGGCGAGGTGGCCCAGGACGAGGACAAGTACAGGCTCTGCTACATGCGAGGCCCTGCGGGCATCATCGTCGCGCTGGCCGAGGAACTCTTCTGACGCGTTCACCGCTGTCCGGGACACCGGTCGCGCCCTAGGCGCTCCTTCTACTCGATACCCTGTTTGGCAACCATCCTTCTTTCTCGCCTGCTTGCGCCGCGGTTTTGTTAGGCGCACTTAATTGTCTGACGAAACAGTCCGATCCAGATCCTGGTATTTTGTGCGTGCGTAACAACCGTGTAGGCGAGGAGAAGGCCGAGCGAAAGAGCAGCGGTTGAAAAAGATGATCGGCAGGAGACTGACGCCGGAGGAGGCACGGTCATGCGAAAGATTTTTATCAGCTACCGCCGTGTTGACGCGGAGTACGCCGCTGGGGCGCTTGGCCGTGAACTGCGCAGTTACTTCGGCGATGAGGTCTTCCGGGATAAAGAAGACGTTGGTGGCGGCATAGCCTGGAGGCAGGAGGTATTACACGAAATAGACAGGAATTCTGTCCTGCTTGTCCTGATCGGAAAGGATTGGGCCAACGAGAAGGACGCTCAGGGGAGGCGGCGGCTGGACAACACCGATGACCCTCTTCGCTTGGAAATCACCGACGGCCTCAGGGATGGTGCTGCTGGAAAATGCACAGATGCCCGACGAACAGGAATTCCACTATAGTCGGTCACAAGCGGAGCAATTTCTTTTTGCTCAAGGATGGGATAAGTACCACGATCGTTTCTTCACCCGCTGTTATGTTCAAGAAGGCGAGGACGCCTTCGATCACAAGGCAGCGGAGCTCCTTCAGAAAACGGCGGGCGAGGCGCGACAAACACCTTTGTAATTGATCGCCTATTTTTTAATGATCAAAGCGTTACAAGCGAGCGGGCGATTTCAGGAAGCGCAGCGTGATGTCTATTCCTGGTAAATTCACCGGCGGAGTAGATCGAATGATTCCCATTTTGAAATGCCATATAACTCAGCACACTTCTCGAGCTCCAAAGTGCAGCATTATGGATAGGTGTTCACTGATGCTTGCGTGTACGCGCGGACCTGATCGAAACGGTCGATGTACTTACAGCGCACTGTTCATCGCTGTCGTCTCGGGCGCATGCTTTAGCGCGCGGCTTGTTAGAAAATCAGCTTCTCCTCGGGGACAATAGCTGTCCAGATGAACCGTTTTATTCAGCGAGTTTCTTCTCCCGCGCATCGTCCGAAAGTTTTAGAGATCTTTAACTAATCACGCGGGCAACTCGCGGTGATTGATCTCGCTGCTATCGCGCGAATCATTGCGCATTGCAAATACGGGGCAATTTGGACACGATTCTGGCCACACAGCCTCATTGTGGCGCCGTCATTTTCATCCCAACAAACGTTGCTGCACTTAATCCAAGAAGCGCTAACAGCGTCGCGTTGAACTCGGGCATCGCAAAATCGCTCCACGTCCAAAACAGAAAAACGCCGCCGAGTACCACGTTCCACACGATTAACTGAAATCTATGAAATCCCACCGTATCGGTGTCCGATAGAATGTCATATAGCCAAGCTCCAACGCCTGTGCGAAAGCCCCTCGGACGTTTCGCAATATCTAACTCCACTTCCGAGCGTTTCTTTGCCTCCTCGTCCCTCAGACGATTTTTAAGGTTGCCAGCGAGGGCCCCGCTCAGCGCTGTACCGCTTCCTATTCCCAGTAATATCAAGGCTGTTTGGCTTAGGGTATCTGGCGAATGCGTGATTACGAAGAGAAAGCCCCACGCTGCCAAAATCACAAAGAACCACCACGCCAGCTGACAACGCGATAAACTGAACATGTGTCGTCCCTCGCGCATAGGAGCATCGGGATCTCGCAGCAGGTTCGGGGCACCAGAAAACCGCCAAAAGACGATAATGGCAAGCAAATAAACGGCCAGAACAGCCAAAACGCTACCGCGTGAAAATATCCGAAAGTAGAACTGCTCCTCTGGCCTATGCGCGGAAATCGTATCTAGCGAAGATCCCAATTTCGTACGGAGGGTGTGCGTGACCTCTTCAGTATCAAAAGCCAGGGAAATACTTATCGGCCTCAGCGACCTGTGAATATTACGAAGCTTATTCCACTCAGCGCGGTCTTCCGGCGTCTCTCGAACGGGAAAGACGAAGCGAAAGATGCCCTTTTCATTTTGTCTTACTAACGGATCCTCCGCATGCAGATGCCGCAAGCGAGCGGGGCCCAACTGGAGGTACAGTCGCTGTTTAACATCACTGAGCATTCGATCCACCGAGTCGCGTGCCTCTTTAAATACCTGATTCTGCGGGTTGTCTTCCTTTAAATTCGATCTTTCATAGAGAGTTTTTAGATCAATGTCCGCAATCGCCTTTATCGCAGCCGGGTCAAACCATCCCTGCTTTGGGAAGTAGCCTCCCTTGACAGAATCGTAGAGCCAGCCGTCCAAATTGCTGGCGTCCACGATTAAACGATCTCCCATCTCAACGACCCTCGCGCTTTCACCGCTTTTGATTTGACCCGCCTCGTTTCGCACCTCTGCTCCGGACACGCCCCGGTATTCGGGCTCACTTGCTTGGGAATAACAAACCTCGACCCCGCTGAAACTAACCAAGCAACCCCAACAAAACACGCAAATTGGGATTGATCCTTTCAAACGGACCTTTGTTGTCTTCACCGCACTTCTAGCTATTTGGAACTTTGTACCAGTCGCAGAATCCGCGCGCAATTCTAAAATGGCATTTTTGGTACTGCTTCGTGACGCGGCGTAATTGCGCCTCTTTCATCCTCCGCACGCCAAGGCCAAAACAAGTCTCGTCTATGCCAGTTCTTTTGATTAGTCTCACGAACCAAGCGGGAGTGTCGCCCCTACATGATGAAACTTCTTACTATCCTAATCGCACTAGCAATCCTTTGCGACAACGCGGCCGCTGCGAGCAAGAAACGGACGAAACCGCCCTGTGACCCGCTTACCGGAGATGCCGCCCGGCAACAAGAAAAGGAACTAAATCCTTTCAAGAATCGATCGCGAGCGCCTAGCTGGTTCGACTTCAATCCAACTATTACCATCCAGAGAATCCTTACTCCAGGTAATGATGCGAATCGATTCTCGATGACGACAGCTGCTACCATTACGGGCTACGTTGTGAAAGTTCAGAAGGGCGGGATTGAAACCTGTAATTGCCACGCTACCGACCCTGCAAAAATGGATACCCACATCGACGTTGTTGCTGATCCCAAGTACGCGATTCCGCACTTCATCAAAATCAAGACGCGGCACGGCAAGACTATAAAAAAGGACACTAACGAAAAATACCACATGATTGTTGAAGTAACGCCGCGTGTTCGTGACCAGCAGCGCAGGAAAGGTGTTGATTGGAGTACTGACACCCTAAAACAACGGCTAACGCATCGTTGGGTGCGGTTCAGTGGGTGGTTGTTCTTTGACAATCTGCACTCCCAAGAGGCCGAAAACACAAATCCCGGCGACAAACAGAATTGGCGCGCCACATGTACCGAGATTCACCCGATCTTCGGCATTACAATCGTGAATCCACCTGCTCGCTTTGCTTGTACCAAACAATTCCGACCTTCTAGCTTGGTTTCCTTTTCACACCAACTCCGTCAAGAAAACGAACGTTACTAATCTGCCAATTATTACGGTTATCGCCAAGGCGTCTTGGGACATTGACGATGCCGCCGTGTAATCGAGGCGTACGAATACTGACGATTTCACAGAGCCGCAAAAGTTCAGTTTCTTATCGCCTCACGTTTCTACCTGATCGAGCAATTTGGGCGGATTGGGAAGCAATGGCCCTACGAGCAGCGTGGGACCAATCGGATGACCATCGGAGACACTTGGTGTCACCATTTTGTCACGCAAACCTTACGATTTGTACCTGACATGCACATCGCCGTGGATTATCAGCATTCATCTACATAAACAGGGAAGTATCATCATAGAAAAAACAAATTATTCAGTCTCGCCTGTGCACATTGCTTGCACCGCTGTCATTTGCGCAGTCGAGTTTGACGTAAACAAGAGAGAGAACCATCACGGATGCCGTCGTTGTCCTTGCACACTCCGTGAACAAGTAATACAATGCACCTACTCCGGTCGACCGTGTTGCGCGGCGTCAACTTGGGAGTGCCACGGCTCGGCGGCGTTCGGAATTAGATCACAACAGCCACTATGGCGACGGTCGTGCAACGGGACGATGTATACATTCTTAACTATTGCACTAAGTCACTAGCCCGAGACAACACCGACGCACGACATAATTACGGCCAGTATTCGCCAGGCGACACCCGCGCTAGCATCGCCGAAGCGTGGCGCTTCCCGGTGATCGACTCGTACTACGACAGGCGCAGCTACGAAAATAGCTATGCATTCAACACGGTGACGTTTGTGTTCGTCAATACCAACGACACCGCACGTGACGTCGCGGTAATCGGCACGTTTTTCGATCTGGTCACTCCAATTCCGATGCCGCGCGTAGGCGACAGCGTGTACTGCGCCGTCAGCGTTGCGGTGCCAAAAGGCCAGGTCCACAGGTACCGTTTCGTTGTCGACGGCAAGACGACCATCGACCCCGTGAACCCGCAGCGCGTCACGACTCCGGAAGGCACACAGTGGTCGCGGTTCTTCACACAGTACTGCACCGACATCATCAGCTTCGAGCGCTGGGAACTAACGCTCCTGTTGCGGCTGACCGACCACATCCTCCCGTTCCGCACGATCGAGGGTCAGCGGTTTCTGAACATCTACTTAAATAACGTCGACCGGCAGAGCAAGGATACGCAATACGCGCGCGCGTACCGCCTCGATCAGCCGATTGGCGTGGTGAATTTTATCGATAAGATCCTAGCGCGTGAGGAATCGCACCGTCTGACTGATTACAAGGTCTGCCTCGAACTGATCGACCGAGTGCTGCGGCAGCGCGATCCATATGAGGAACCGGCAGAGATGCCAATCTCGATGTACGATGATCTTTACAATCAGATGGCGCAGGACACCGGCGTGCAAGGCTGGGACTATTCACGCTACTCTAGCCCGCGATACTTCCTGCAGCTGCTGCGCAGGCACACCTACACGGGGGCTTTCTCTCATCCGAAGTACGGCGGCAACGCCGGTGCCGCCGGATGGGCGTATCTCGCGCACAACCTTGCGGATCCGGTCACCGGCGCGCTACCCTCGGCCGAATCGCAGACGACCGCTTTCGACTGGAGCCGCGCTCTCGAAAAACCGCTCGGCCGCAGTCCCGAATACCACGGGTAATCCCGACGTTACGATGCCGAATCAACCTGACCGCTTTGACGTTATCATCATCGGCAGCGGAGCGGGCGGCGCGCCGATAGCGCACACGCTTGTTAATGCTGGCAAGTCGGTGCTCGTCATCGAAAAGGGGCCGTTCTATCGTCCACAGGCCGACGATCCATTCGGGCTGAGCGACTACAAACGCGACGAGCTCATTTCCGACGGTCCCGAAAAGCGATTGACCATTCCAGGCCTCGCCAACACCGGAGCCTCCTTCTACACGAGCCACGTCGAGCCCGACCTTAACGACGAGCCGCACATCTATCGGAAGAACGACAGCCGCGACTTTGCTACGATCGAGGGCTATACTTGTCAGTGCGTCGGCGGCGGGACACAGCACTACGGCGGCGTATCCCTACGATTTAGCCCGCTCGATTTTCGTCTCAAGTCCTTTAACGAAGGACGCACCGACCTGCGGAACGACCTCAGCGGCGACGTCAAGCGCGAAGCGCGCGACTGGCCGATTACCTATGATGATCTTGAGCCCTACTACTCGCAAGCAGAGAAGCTCATCGGCATCAACGGCACGCGCGAGAACCAGGTCAAGCGCGCGAGCAACGAGAACTATCAAAAGCCGCTCGACCCCAATCCGATCAGCGAGTACGCGCACGTCGGCATGGTCGCGCTTGGCATGAAGCCGTACCGGACGCCGCAGGCTGTGATCACGCAGGACCATGAGCCGAGTGGACGCAAAGTCGGACCGCTTGGAGATCCGGCGTGGGAGGGCGGCCCGAAAACGGCGTACGTGAACCGCTACGGCGACGCGCTCGATTTCAAATCGAACACTTGGGTTGCGTTGCTGCGGCCAATCTCGAAGAAGCCGAACCTCGTGCTTTGGCCGAATTGTCATGTTACGCACCTCGAATGTCATGGCTCGAGAATCACGAAGGTGAATTTGCGCGACCCAAGTGGCCGTCAGCGAAGCCTCAGCGCCGCGGTGGTAGTGGTCGCATGTTCGGCGATTGAATCGGTGCGGCTGTTGATGCTGTCGGCTGAGATCAGCCCCGAATTCAACAGTCGGATCAATCACAACGATCTGCTCGGAAAATATTTCCTGACACACTGCTTTGGTGGCGCCTCCGCGGTGATGCCCGGCCGCTTCGACAAATCGCTCACCGTGGACAGTGACTGGGCCACCGACTTCTGCGGAAGCGAGGACTTCATCCGCAGCAATGGGCTGTGGGCCGGTGCAACGATTTATAATAACACATCTGATCAAGCACTTCCCATCGCGCTCGGCCGAACGCACGGCGCTGCCGATCTCGACACGCTATGGCACGGGTTCGACAATGACACGTCGATCGTCGATGAGAGATTCCGCGCGTTCCTCAATCTGGAGTTTAATCGGAGACTGTCAGTGAGCTTCATGGCGAACCAAGTGCCCCAAAAGGCAAACCGCATCGAGCTGCACCCGAGCGTGCGGGACAAATGGGGTAGGCGGGTGGCGTACATCATCAAGACATGGCATTCGCACGACCAGTACCTGATGGACACGCTTGCGAGGAAGTGCCGCGACGTGCTCGCGTACGGCGGCGACAATGGCGGCGGACACTATCCAGTAGAAGGCTTTGGCGGCGTGTATCTCAGCGAGAACGCGCTCGCACGCATCGCCAACCACATCCTTGGCGGCGCGCGGTTCGGCACGGATGAAGCCGATTCGGTGCTCGATAAGAACTGCCGTGCGTGGCGGTTCGACAATCTGTACATCGGTGACGGCGCGTTTATGCCGACATCGGGGAGCGGCAACCCAACCCTTACAATCCAGGCGAACGCGTTCCGCGTCGGCGACGCGCTGCTGCGGAGTGGACTGCTATGACGACCGAACGCTGAGGAAGCTGTATATGGATTCACGTTTCGATCAGATGTTCGACGACCCGTGGGTTAGGGTGTTCAAGGTTGTCTTTTATCCGGACCGCGTGTACCACGCGGCGTACTTCAACGCGACTCGCAGTAGCCGCTACCGGTACAATGTGCTCGAGGTGCGCAACGCGTTCGACATCACTGTGCTGAAGGCGGAGGTGTACGTGGACGGCGTGTTCCTTGGAAATGTCCTCCGCGTGGAATATCGCGCGAGCCGACTTACCGAGGTCGCTCGTGAAAGGAACCGGTTCCTGCGCAATCGCGTGATCATGCAGATCCGTCTACTCACGTCGGATCCGAATGCGCCGCCTGCGGGTCCGTCAGCGACGCTGTCGCTTCATTACGACAAGTGGATAAACGCGTATCAGACGGAAATCTGGGAAACGGTGACGCTCCCGCAAAGCAAGCACCATGATTTCAAGGTGCTAGATCAGATTGGCCGCATGGGGCCAATCACGAGCGTCGCTGATTTTAAGGACCTGCTGCATGACATTAAAAGTATTCGCCGGCTCGAATTGTCGTTTCGCGAGAACGACATCGATCTTCCGTTCGGGTATACCATTCGCAATCCGGAGTGGGACAATAACTTCGTCCGCAACCACCAGGTGCCAAACACGCAGGAGCCTAGCTCAGATCAGAACACCGTCGCCGATTCTAACTACCTGGTCGACTTTCAGCGCGGACACTTCTTTGACAACGTCGACACTATCGCGCCCGTGCGTTATCGCAACGGCATGATGGAGCCCAGTGACAAGGAGTCCCGGGGCGACAACATCATCGAAATGCGCTGGGTGTTGCAGCGCGAGTTCGCCAGCTCCGTTGTGTTTTTCCACAAAGTGACAATCCCGCCTGGCGCGATCGAAGGCACGCACCGTCATATCGGCACGGAGGAGCTCTACTGTATCGTTGAAGGCGAAGGCATCGCCTACATGGGGGACGATGACGATCCGGCTCTGTCGCGGTATCCTGTAGTAACGCGCGAGATCTATGGCCTTGGTCCCCACAGCTGCCGCGAGTTGCCAGTGAAGCCGGGCAGCGTGATTTACACGAAGAGCGGCGGCATTCACGGAATCCGCAACCCGAGCGCCAACAAGCCGCTGCGCTTCGTCGCGTTCCTTTATCACACGGCCTAATGGATCTCGCCGATGGATATTGTACATAGCGACAGTGTGTTTCACGTCGAGTCAGGTACGACGCCCAACTACAACAAGGGCAACTCGCTCGTCGCTCTCATGAATATCCTAGAGTCCACTGAGCTTGCGTGCGATCGAGAATGGTATCTGCGCGATCATCTGCAGTACCTCTTTCCGTACGAATACCTCGAGCTGTACGGACCGCAGGGAGGCGACGCAAACGTCCTCGACCCAACGCAGCAGGACAACAAGACCGATTTCCAAAAGCAGAACGTCAAGTCCTTTCGGACCTCATCCACCTACCTGGTTCGTGGATGGGTCACGACGGGTGAATGGACCGGGCCGTTTGTACGGCTGTCTTATCAGGCCGGGCCCGAATCGCCACTAGCGATTGCGAAAGGCGGTCTTCTAGGACAGTCCATCAAGGCATGGGTGAAGGTCGGCAACCGGCCGGACCGCATCTTTACCGTGCCGTACAACAGCGCTTCCGCGCGGTACGACATCGAGCTGTGGGGATATAACGGTCGGGATCTGCGCGGTGTCCTTGGAGGACGATCACTCGACGCACTGACGCGTGGAGAGCTGCAAGCCGCGCCCGATTTGATTCGCGGCACGCCAAGCGCATTCAATCGGGAGGGCCTCAATGATCGTGACATGCGTCAGGTGGCGCCCGACTCCACGATGCATCCGATCCTGCCGCTGCTTATCGAGGTAGCGTGGAGCGACATCGACGAGCGCGTGTGGGACTCGAAAGGCGGGAGCAACTATCACTACGAGTTCAACATGATGCTGCGCGGTTGGGACAACTTTCTCGGTACTGGTATCAGTCCAAATCCGCATGGCGGCATCGGGTTCCTCGAATACAGGAATCTCGTGTCGAACTACGGCCGCTATGCCGGAAGCGGTGAGCTTCAGCGTCAGCTTCAGCCGTGGAACTTCAATGCGTTCGGGTCGAAGAACCACAATAACGCGACCGAACCATTTATGGCCGTGGACTACATGGATCTGCACATCCTTAAGCCCGAATGCGGAATCGGGCTGCACCGGCATCGCGACAACCAAGAAGTCTTCCTGATGCTTGAGGGACGTGCATACATGGTGATCGGCGACTGGTGCAAGATGCCGCAGCGCGAGCGATCGTTCGAAGTCAGGTCGCTGCGCGCCGGCCACTTCGCGATGCTGAAGGGCGGCAACCTCCACGGACTGATGAACGCGACCGACGAAGACATACAATTGTTCATGTTCGGCGGTTATGATTAACGTACAATGCAGGCTAACCCAGCTGACGCCTAACACGCCTTGACAGTGGTCGGGAGCACCCGGTTACGCGCGACCACGCTCCACAGCCGATGCCTACGTCGCCTACAATCAATCCAAGCAGCGTTCCTATGGGCGCCAACATCGTGCCAAATGGATCGGGTGCGACTTTTCGCTGCTGGGCGCCACGAGCGCGGCAAGTTGCCATTCACGGTGAGTTTAACCAATGGGGAGCCACCGATGACGGGCTGCTGTATCAAGACGGGCCGTATTGGAGTGGCTTTGTAGCTGACGCAAAAGAGGGACAACAGTACAAATTCTTCGTTACGGGAATAGGTACTAGCGGCTATAAGCGGGATCCCTCCGCACGCGAGCTGACGCGAAATCCTAGCTACCCTTTCTGCAATTGCGTGCTGCAGGATCCCCGATCTTGGAAATGGCACGATGTGGAGTTTCACGCTCCGCGTTTCAACGATCTAATTCTCTACCAGCTTCATGTCGGTGTTTTTAACGGTCCCGATCGACCGCGGCGAGTAGCGAAGTTTCTCGATGTGCTGGGAAGACTGGATTATCTCGTCGCACTCGGCATCAATGCAGTGCTGCTACTTCCGATAGTGGAGGTAGCGAGCGGACGCAGTCTAGGGTATGAGGGGTTTGACATCTTCTCGCCGGAGATGGACTACGCCGTCGCACCGGGTCCAGAGCTACAGGGCTACATGGGGTTAGTGAATGGTTTGCGCAGCCGGTTTAGCGCACCGGCACTAACCGAAGGCGATCTCGCTAGTTCGGCACATCAGCTCAAAGCGGTCATAGAGCTCTTCCACTTGCATGGAGTCTCTGTGCTCCTTGATGTGGTGTACAACCACGCCGGCGGCCAGATGAAGGGACAGGACGAGAGCATTTGGTTTTTCGACCGCGCCGCCGGTACTGGTGCCAATGACAGCTTGTATTTTACCGATCAAGATCATGCTGGCCCCGTCTGGGCGATCTGGAAAAGCGAGGTGCGACAGTTCCTGATTGATAACGCCGCCTTCTTTCTGAACGAATACCATGTTGATGGATTCCGCTATGATCAGGTGAGCGTGATCGTACAAGCCAGTGCGAGCGAAGGCTGGCGCTTCTGCCAGGACCTCACGAACACGACCAAGTATATTAAGCCCAGTGCCATCAATATCGCGGAGTACTGGGGTGTCGATCCGTACGTAGTTCGTTTCCCACAGCACGGAGGCGCCGGCTTCGATGCCTGCTGGCACGACGGGCTCCGACACAGTTTGCGCGAAGCTGTGTCAGCAGCCTCCGCCGGCGGGCAGGCGCATCTAAATTTGCAAGAGGTGGCACGCCAACTTTGGGCCCCGAATTTTCTGAATGCTTGGCGCGCGGTGCAGTATATAGAAAGCCACGACGAGGTGTACCGCGACCGTGGTCAGCGCATACCACGTCTGGCGGATGGTGGAAATCCCCGTTCTTGGTACGCCCGCAGTCGCTCTCGTGTTGTGACGGGCATCCTTATGCTCGCGCCTGGCATCCCTATGCTCTTCATGGGTCAATGCTTCCTTGAAGACAAGCAGTGGGCCGACGACGCTGGCGCCCACCCGGAACTTCTGCTTTGGTGGGACGGTTTAGATTTAGGCAAAGATGTGCATATGGGGCGTTTTCATCGTTTTGTTGAAGCTCTTATTCACCTCCGGCGTTCCGAAGCCGCTCTCCGGAGCGAGACCCTAAGCGTGCTACACGTGAATGAAGAGAATCGCATCCTTTGTTTTCAGCGTTGGGTGCCCGGCGAGGGACGTGATGTTGTAATTGTCGCAAGCTTAAATGACAGGACCTTCCCCAGCTATGAGCTGCCTTGGCCCGGAGCGGGAGGCTGGCGCGAGATCTTTAATAGTGACGCTTATGACGAGTACCCCGCTAGCGGCAACGGCGGCGGAATTGGCGCATTCGAAGCACCACGTGATGGCTATCCGGCGACCGCTCGAATGTTGATCCCAGCTAACTCTGTCCTGGTCTTCGCCCGCTAGGGCAGTTAAGAAAGCGTCGCCCGTTATGCTCCTCTACGTGGTCCATTAGTCAGCATCTTTCGCCGCAAATGTTAGGTCGTAACAATTTGGCCGATCTGTAATGAGTCACTGATCGAAATTTGTTGCGATTACCGTTCCACACTTGTCCTAATACCGCGCGGAGGCCTGCCGCCGTATCGAGCACTTTGTGTCTGCTCTCCCGGAATCATTTTGATCGGATGGGGGCTACCGCTTCTGTTGCAGTGATAAAAGGAGTCTTTGTCCGTTACGTCTGATGACTATCGCGTAGCTGGGTCCATTATTGTCTGCTTTTTGTGCAAGGATGTGTGCAAGAATCACGCACTTCGAACGCTTCCTCACCCATTGAAACGGCGCTCTATTGACCAAGTATGTGCCAACCCTCCAACAAGTGAGAGGCAAATTCGCGGACTCAATATCCGTTGCGCAAGCGAGCGAGGTCATCTCCTTGTGGCGTGAAGTTTACTTGTCGTGGCACCTGTAGGGTTGCAATGTCTTCAGTGGTAACAACGCATATGCTCAGGAAATCGACGGTATCGCCGACGCATTTGTTATCGCATCCGTTTCATAGGTAAAGCCGGGTGCGACTCAGTTTGATAGAGCGCCTGGTTCGGGACAATAGCCGAATCATTTTCTCAAATTATCCCGACTCGATTTGACGTGCTCAACGCTAGGTAAATCGCCAAAATTGCTTTATCTCAACGCACGCTCAAATACGCTGAAAAATTTCCATCGGTGGATAAAACGGTGGATAAAGAAAGTGATCTGCGATTTTTCCGCGCACCGCCTACCCGCTGCGCATTCCCGGCGCTTTTACTTTTTGCGATTGCGACGCTTTGTATCCTCCGCTTTTTGCCCTAGTCTAGACAAGTAGGCATCACCTGCTTTCCTACGCATTGTCCGGATCGCTTTCCTGCCAGCGGCAGACCTTTTAGCATCTTTCTTTTTCATGTTATAATCGCCTAATTCACCGTCGCGCACGTAAGCAGGCGAGTCGACGCAGCGCAGGATCGCGCTAAAATCGTTTTTGATTGCCGGATGGCAAACGATCCGGCCAATATGTCATCAACGATTCCTGCACAGGTTCACAAACTCAGACCGCACAAAGAAATCTTCGCGACTTTCTACGGAAATTCGTGCAATCATAATTAGATCATGCCGTGAACTGGGAAGCGATTAGTGCAATCGGCCAAATCGTCGGCGCGCTTGCCGTCGTCATTTCTCTGATTTACTTGGCGAGGGAAATCCGAAGCAATGCTCGATCGGCGCGAATGGCTTCTGTGGGCACTCTCAATAGGTGGCTTGGACAACTCGCAACGCATCCGCATTTAGCTGAGGTGTGGAGTCGCGGTATCCAAGACTGGGAAGCTATCAAAGGACCCGACCGCGACACCTTCTAAGCGTTCATGCTGCAGCTGTTTCATATCTTTGAGGGAATGTATTATGCGCAGCTGGAGGGGCATCTGGATCCACGCCTGTGGCGTGAGGTCGAAACCCCCATGCGCGGTCTGATCAACAGATGGCCTGGAATTCAGGCTTGGTGGCGTGAATACTCGGATTGGTTCAGTGAGGAGTTTGCAAATTACGTCAATCAGCTGCAGCAGATAGACAAGCGTCCAAGCTTGTATCGCGAACCAGATGCACATCAATGATCTAACCAGGCGCTGCGGCTAACAGCTCTGCGGTTCCTATGCACGTTTAAGAAGTCCAACCGCGTCGCGATAAACGCGGGTCGATCTAATTTCCCACGTGCTGCCATTCGGTCGACTGTGGTATGGCGAACCGAACGCGATCAGCAAGGCGATCGGCTACGCAAAGCATTACAGCCGGTCACACGATGCTGTGATTCGCGTTTACGACGAAATAGGCAACGTAATCGAAACGCACGAGCACGAGGGCGATTTCAAAAAGTGGTAATCTCTTTGAGAAGGCGCTTCTGAACCCTGATTGGGTTGAGTTGGCAAAAACAATGCAGCCGAATTATAGTCTGGCGTCACCAATGTGTCCACGAGCGGTGCTTCATGCCACTGCGATATGCGTGCTGCTTGCAGCAGCCACCGTTTGGGCGGCGCCCCCGGGACTCATTCCGGAGACCGCTCGCGGCCAAAAAGCAGCATCGACTGCCCAAAAACCAGCATTGCCTGGATCACTAAGCGAGCGGGCTGAATCGAGACTCAAGGCACTGTCAGCATTGCCTGGATCACTAGGCGAACGGCCTGAATCGAGATTCAAGACACTGGAGCCAACGGCGGCACTGAAGCAAAGGGCGGGACTGGAGCAACTACTGAAGGAGGTGCCCGATCCCCAGCTGAAACCACTTTCCAAGATACTACTTCACAAGACAGGGCTCTTAGGCTTTTCGATCGTCGACGGAGCTGTGAAACAATTCTCAACGGACTTTCCAGCCGGTGCTAAAAATCCGGATCGCTTCATGTCAGAGGTCAGCTTGAGTCAACCTGCGCTGGTAGAGAAATGGAAAAATACCCCCCGAGAGAAGCGCATCTTTGTTATCGGGGCTGGAAAGGATAGTGCGAAAGTTTCCGAGTGGGCTGAGTCGATGAAGTCCGATGGCTATATTGTGTTCTTTTACAAGTTTTGTCGCCAAAGCAGCGGAGCACTGTGCTCATCCCGAGCTGTTGGAGCAATGTGTGGAACGTCCGGCATTACCATGGTATATCAAACTCCATCCGCCGAGCTCAGTGAATACGTCAAAGTTGAGGCCGCGACAGCGGGGTTCCTAGAGGGACTTAACGACAAAGTAGTCCTCATATCGACTTCCGAATTTCTCGCAGCAAAGTTCGCGATGTATGTGGCAAACATGCCAACGCCAACCCCAGCTGCGATCAAATAGGGATGATCAAAAAACAGCGCCAGCTGTTGCGATTTGTTGTTCGATGCCTTGAAGATTGAGAACGTTGCGGCGTCGCATAACTCTTTCAAGTTCGAGAAAGGCGGTCCAGTTCTTCATCCGCACGCGCAACGTAACGCTTCCCGTCGCAGCGATGTGCGTCTGCAACGAAGACTAAAGCAGGCGCGACTTACTTCAGGACAAGTTTTATTGTACGTTCACAGTGTACACATCAAACCCGC
>Ga0066710_100001920_pt1 | contig 16169 bp, 15 predicted proteins | sample GraSoiAngelo_159_FD_79666 | JGI IMG/M metagenome (GOLD analysis project Ga0066710, IMG submission 79666) | Grasslands soil microbial communities from the Angelo Coastal Reserve, California, USA - 14_1009_16_40cm | ecosystem: Environmental > Terrestrial > Soil > Grasslands | place: USA...
GAGGTCTCGGACGCCCTGCTGGGCGATCCGCGCGGAGTCGACGTAGATCGGGTTCAGATGCTCTTCGGTCAGCTCGACCCGGACCTGGTCGAGCCGCTCGCGCCGGTCGCGGTCGGGCTCGTTGGCGATCGCCGGGCGCAGCATCCGGAAGGGGATCGTCTCGCCGTCGACGGTTGCCTCGAGGCTCGCCTCGAGGGCCGCGATCCGCTCCGAGTGCTCGCGGGTTCGCTCGCTGAGATAGCCCTCGGTGGCGAACCGCCAGAGCTCGCGGATTCCGCGGTCGCCGTCGGCGGCCTGTCCGAGCGCCTGCGCTTGCTCGAGCTGGGTGAGCTCGCCGTAGCGCTCGTAGATCGGCTTCAGGTCGAGCGTCTCCTTCAGCCCGGCGTAGTGGAGGTAGAACTCCTCGTCGAGCTCTGCGATGAACCGATCGGCCTTGCTGCGGAAATGCTCGAGCTCTGCGGCGGTGAGAGGGGCAGCTGCGCTCGGCATCGGCCGTAGGATAACGCCGTGCATGAGATCGACCTGAGCACGGAGCGGAAGACGCAGCTCGTCGACATCACGCGCCAGGTCGAAGACGCTCTCGACGGGGCGAACGGCGCCTCGGCCGCACTCGTCTACGTGCCGCACACCACGGCCGGCGTGACGATCAACGAGCACGCCGATCCCGCGGTCGCCCGCGACCTCGAGGCGGCGATGGAGCGGATGGTCGGCGAAGACTGGGGCTGGCAGCACATCGAGGCCGGCGAGGAGAACGCGCCCTCGCATGTGCGCGCGTCGCTCGCCGGGCCGCACGTGCTCGTGCCGGTCGAGGACGGCCGCCTCGCCCTCGGCACGTGGCAGGGAATCTTCTTCTGCGAGTTCGACGGACCGCGTCGGCGAAAGGTCTACGTCACGCCCCTCACTTGATCGAGGTCGACCGCCTCACGAAGCGCTTCCGGAAGACCGTCGCGGTCGACGACCTCAGCTTCCGGGTTCGCGACGGCGCCATCACTGGTTTCCTGGGCCCGAACGGCGCCGGCAAGACGACGACCCTGCGCATCGTGCTCGGGCTCGTGCGCCCGACCGCCGGCAAGGCGACCGTCATGGGGCGCCCGTACCGGGAGCTGGGCTCGCCGGCGCGGCAGGTCGGCGCAGTGCTCGAGGCCTCGAGCTTTCACCCCGGCCGCTCCGGGCGGAACCACCTCCGCGTCCTCGCGGCGGCGACGGGCTTCCCCGACTCGCGCGTGGACGAGGTGCTGGCCCTCGTCGGGCTGACCGCGGATGCCGGCCGCCGCGCGGGCGGCTACTCGCTCGGCATGAGACAACGTCTGAGCCTCGCGGCCGCGCTGCTCGGCGACCCGCAGGTGCTCGTCCTCGACGAGCCGGCGAACGGGCTCGATCCGCAGGGAATCCGCTGGCTGCGCGAGCTGTTGCGCTCGCTCGCCGGCGAGGGGCGGACGATTCTGATCTCGAGCCACGTCCTCGCGGAGATCGAACAGATCGCGGACGAGGTCGTGATCATCCACCGCGGCAAGTTCGTCGAGCACGCGACCACGACCGAGCTCGCAGCTCGCGCGGCCGGTGGCATCCGCGTTCGCACTCCGCAGGCGGATCGCCTGCGGGCCGCGCTCGAGCAGGCCGGGGTCAGGGTGACCGCGTCCGACGGCGATCTGCTGACGGTCGCTGACGCAACCACTGCGCGGGTGGGCGAGCTCGCGGCTGCGAGTGGGATCGTCCTGCACGAGCTCGCCGCGGAGAGACCGACGCTCGAGGAGGCTTTCCTCGAGCTGACCTCGCGGGAGGCGTCGAGCTGATGCGATTGCTGACCTCGGAGCTGCTGAAGGTATGGACGGCGCCCCGCACCGTCGTCGGCCTCGTCCTGGCCGAGCTCGTGCTCGTGGCGATCGGAACCGCGTCGACCATCGACTCTGCCCTGAGCTCCGGCGAGGGCCTCCCGCAAGGGGTGGGGCCGGCAACCGGGACGCTGCCGCCGCATCTCGAGGAGGACCTGATCAGCGTCAGCGCCTCAGCCATGTTGTTCGCGCTCGTCCTCGGCATCCTCGTCGTCACCTGGGAGTACCGGCACGGGACGATCACGCAGACGTTCCTGTCGACGCCTGTGCGCGAGCGCGTCCTCGGAGCCAAAGCGGTGATTGCAGCCCTCGCCGGGGCTGCGCTCACGATCCCGTCCCTCCTGCTGATGCTGATCATCGCCGAGATCTGGATCGGCGGGCACGAGGGGTTCCACTTCGGTGGGCACGAATGGAGTCTCGTTGCCAGGCTCGCGCTCGCGGCGGGAATCGTTGGAATTCTCGGGCTCGAGCTCGGAGCCATCACGGGGCGTCAGCTCGGAGCAATCGTGATCGCCTTCGCATGGCTCGCCTTTGCGGAGCCCGCGCTCTCCTACTGGAGCTCGATCCACGATTACCTCCCCGCACACGGCGCCCTGGACGGGATTCTCGGCACGAGCGGCGCTGCACCGCGGCTCGGTTCCTCCCTCCTCGTCGCGGCGGCGTACGTTCTCGCGCTCGGGGCGGCCGCTGTGGTCGTCACGCGCCGCCGCGACATCGCATAGCTACGCTCGCACCGTGGCCGCACCGGAAGGCGCTCGCAGTCGAGATCGTCGAGCCGGGTGCTCCTCGCGTCGAAGCGCCCTGTGAGCATTACCCCGAGTGCGGCACGGGCCCGCAGGTGCTCGTCCCGGTCGAGAACGCCTCGCGCTCGGCACGTGGCAGGGCATCTTCTTCTGTGAGTTCGACGGCCCCGGTCAGCGAATGGTCTACGTCACGCCTTTTTTATCGCGGAGCCCTCAACCTCGATGCGCCGGGAGGACTGGTGCCGCACGTAGACCTCGAAGTCGCCACCGGGGAGTGGGCCAACGTCATAGCCGTCGCCGGCAGCCGAGCGCCGCAGCGACCGCCCGTTCGCGAGCACCCGCGCGGGCTGGAAGGAAAGGCGAAGCACCTCCCTCGAGCGGTTGTCGAACGTTCGATACGCGATTCGCCCCCGGCCGTACGTCACTGATTGCACGACAGACGTCGATCCGAGCAGATGGTCGCGACCTTCGGGCGCCAGCTCCGGCAGGGCGGCCATCGCCCAGCTGAAGCTGCGCAGGTAGTCGCCGTAGCCGTCGCTGAATCAGTACTCGCCCGTCCGGCGGACTCCGCAGCAAGACACGAGGCCGTCGGAGCGGGCGAAGTAGGTCGCGTAGTTGAGAGAGCGGAAGGCGTCCTCGCGGGCGGCGGCGTCCCCGGTCCGCGCCGCAAAGAGCGCGCTGACGGCGGCCCAGCGCGAGGTATCGCTGCCGAGTCCGGCTCGCGAGCAGCAGAACCTGCCCGGCACGCCCCCTTCGTCGATCCCCCACGCGCCGAAGAAGGGCCCGCGCCCGAAGGTAGCGCGCGTCCAGCGGAGCAGCTCGGCCACGTGAGCGCGCCAGGCGGGGTCGACCGCGCCGGAAGACGGCCGGCTGAGGAGGTAGTACGCCGTCAGCGTCGGCAGTACCTGGTTGCGGCTCGCGCGGTTGTAGGGGGCGTCCTCGTAGAAGCCGCTCCAGTTGTTGAACGCCCCGCTGCCGTCGCGGAGCGGATAGCCGAGCACCCAGTCCCAGGCCAGCTTCCGCGCGCGGGCATAGGCCCGGAGACGGCCGGCGCGCAGGCGGAGCAGCTCATCGAAGAGCGCGACTGGGCCGGCGACGAGCCCGCCGTACTCGGCGCCGGCGAGCGTCCGGCCTGTCCGCCCGTCGACGCGGAACGGCCACGGCGTCCGCCGGGCATCCCCGGGCCGAACGTGGTGGGCCAGCGTGTCGGCCGCTCGGATCCCGGCCCGCAGGTAGCGGCGCTCGCCGGTCAGCTCGTAGAAGCGCACGTAGCTAAGTCCGAGCAGTCCAACCTTGTCCGTCTCGACGCCGCCGTAGAAGCTCTTCGGCACGTCGTAGAGGCAGCGACCGTAGCGGCGGTCGCCCCCACAGCTTGTCGCGAACGGCACTCCGGCCCATTTCCAGCCCCGCGGGGAGGTGCCGTGGGCGAGCTGGTAGTCGAGCATCATCCGCACGGTCCGGACCGCGCGGCTGTCGGCGGAGTAGGGGTACCAGGCAACGAGCGAGTCGACGAGTGACGCGTTTAGGAAGGCCGGGTTGTGCTGCCAGTACTGGCCCTGTCGGGTTCTCGGCTCGATGACGGAGTAGGCGAGGTACACCTTGACTCCGGCGCGGCGGTCGACCGGCACGCCCCGCTCGAGGAAGCCCCACCCGAGCCGAAGGACGCGGTCGTAACCGAGACCGCGCTCCGGGTGGTACCAGGCGAGCAGGCGCCCGTCGCCGTCGAGCCGCGCCTCGTGCCAGGGGAGGAGGGGAAGCGTCGTGCTCTTCCCGGCGGGGCCGGCGCCGAGCGCGGCAAGCAGCGCGGCGACGACGACGAGACGGACGAACATCGTCAGTCCTGTCCCGCGAGCGGCCCGCTGACGAGAATCTTCACCGGCAGCGGCCTTAGCCTTCCTTGGCCGTCAACATTCACGCTCGAACTATTCTGACCGCATGGCGGCGCCGGTCCGGGAAGACCAGGAGCTCGAGCTCGACATCGATTCGCTCGCCTACGGCGGGAATGGCGTCGCGCGCCTGAACGGCTTCGTTGTCTTCGTCAAGCGCGGGCTGCCCGGGGATCGCGTGCGCGCACGCGTGACGAAGGTGAAGCGCAACCACGCCGAGGCGCTCGCCGTCGAGGTCGTCGAGCCGGGCGCGCCGAGGGTCGAAGCGCCCTGCGAGCACTACCCGGCCTGCGGCGGCTGCCGCTTCCAGGATCTCGCCTACGAGGCACAGATCGCGGCGAAGGCCGACCAGGTCGCCGACGCGCTCCGCCGGATCGGGCGCCTCGAGGACCCGCCGCTCGAGCCCATCGTTCCGGCGGAGTCCGTCTTCCACTACCGGAACAAGCTCGAGTACTCCTTCACGCAGACACCCGAGGGACCCGCGCTCGGCTTTCACCGCGCCGGCCGCTGGGACGAGGTGCTCGACATCCGCCGCTGCTGGCTCACGACCGACCTCGGGAACGCAATTCGCGAAACGACGCGCGACTGGGCGCGGAGCCAGGGGCTCGAGCCCTATGACCAGGCCGAGCACACGGGCTTCCTGCGCCATCTCATCGTCCGGGAGGGCCGTAACACGGGGCAGGTGCTCGTCCAGCTCGTCACCGCGCCCGGGAAGCTCGACCGCGACAGCTTCGTCACCGCGCTGAGCCGCTTCCCCGAGGTGCGCTCGATCCACTGGGCCGTCAACGAGCGCCCGGCCGAGGTGACGAACCTGCCGACGACGCTTCTCTCCGGAGACGAGGCGATCGAGGAGCAGCTCGGCGGGCTGCGTTTCCGCGTGCGGCCGAACGCCTTCCTCCAGACGAACACGGCGATGGCCGAGCGGCTCTACGAGCTCGCCCGCGAGTACGCGCAGCTCACCGGCGAGGAGTCCGTCTACGACCTCTACTGCGGGATCGGGACGATCGGGCTCACGCTCGCGCGCGACGCGTTGACGGTGTGGGGGATCGAGGTCTCGGAGGAGTCCGTCGCCTGCGCGCTCGAGAACGCCGACCTGAACGGGATCACGAATGCGGCCTTCTTCGCCGGCGAGGTGGGGGAGGCGCTGGAAGACCTCCGCGGGCGCGCCGGCGAGCCCGACGTCGTCGTCGTCGACCCGCCGCGGGCGGGGCTGTCAGGCAAGGCGCTGCGCCGGATCGCCCGCCTGGAGCCGAGGCGCATCGTCTACGTCTCGTGCAACCCGACGACTCTCGCGGGCAACGTGAAGGAGCTGGCCGGCGAGTGGGGCTACCGGCTCGAGCGGGCCCGGCCGGTCGACATGTTCCCGCACACGCCGCACATCGAGACGGTGGCGCTACTCACGCGCGGTTAGCTTCCCCCACCTGATCGGCGCGCACCTTCTTCCAGAGCAGGTCCGCGTTCGGCAAGAGGAAGCCGAGCGAGAGCAGGGGCAGGGCGGGCAGCCCGTTGATGTCGAAGGCGACGGCCAGCGCCATCGTCGCGCCGAAGGAGAGGGTCATCGCGATCCACGTCAGCCTCGTGCGCAGCCGGAAGCGGACGGTTGTCGCGAGGAAGAGCGCGAAGAAGAGCAGGTCGGGCAGGCCCAACTGCGCCGTGCTCTGCTCCCCGGGAACCGGGAACGTGAAGGAGAAGGTCGTGAAGACGTGCCGCTGGTGGGTGAGGATGTGCTTTGTCGGCCCCCGCCAGACGGAATACGCGTCGACCCAGGGGATGATCGCGGCAACGAGCACGACCCAAGCGGCCGTCTCGAAGTAGCGGAGGAACCAGAACGCGAGCAGCGTCACCGCCGCCAGCTTCGTGAAGTTCGCCAGCACGTCGAGGTCGACGATCTCGAACGCGGCCGCGAGCACGGCGCTCGCCAGGCCGGCGACGAGCGCCCAGTGCGCCTGCCACAGCGGCAGCGCGAGGTAGACGAGCCCGAAGACGGCCGGGATGACGAGGAACGAGAGGATCAAGACTTCCCACCAGACCGTGAAATTGGTCAGCGAGGTGGCCACGGCGTAGTAGACGCCGAGGACCGACGCGATCAGGGCGAAGGCCCCGACGCGGCGGGTCAGTACCGCGGAAGCTCGGCCCGCCAAGGGCCCCTCGCGTCCCTGGCCGGCGGTGGCTCCCGCCGGGCGGAGCCCGGCTCCGCCACCCCCTGGCGCCGCTGGCGGCACGGTGCTCTCCGGGCCCGTGCTACGAGGCACTGTGCCCTCCGGCCCCGCACCGCCAGCGGCGCCCCAGGAACCCGAGGAGCGCCTCTTTCATCAGTACGGTGGAAGCTCAGCCCACCAAGGCCCCAAGGCCTTGAGCGCGTTCCAAAATTGTGTCTTTGCGGGTTGCTCGTCGAGGGAGGCGTCGATGTCGGGCACGTACAGAGCCTCCACGGTCGGCGTCCATTCCTGGATCTCGCCGAGCTTCGGCTCCGCCTCGGAGGCTAGCGGGAACTCGAGGCCGTTCAGGAACGCAAGCGCCTCCTCGCCCATGACGACGACGAGCTTCGGCTGGACGATGTGCAGCTCTCGGAGGAGGAACGGGCGAGCCTCGTCCTCGTCCTCGTCGGCGAACTTGAGGCAGTTCGTGCCGTAGATCGAGAACGGGTCGACGTTGAGCCGTTGGAGCGACTTGAGCATCGCCTGGCCCGCACGACCGTAGAAGGCGACGCCCTCCTGCACCTCGGCCGGCTGCGGGCGGTGCTTGAGCAGGAAGACGTCGGCGCGCGGGTGGCCGGAGCCGAGCACCGGCACTCGCTCGCCCTTGCCGGCGCGCGCGATCTCGTCGCCGAGCTCGTTGATCTCGGCGATCGCCTTCTTCAGGTACTTCTCGTAGATCTCGTCGGTGGACACAGGGGTCACGGAGGCCATCAGATCAGTTCTCTCCTAGCGAACTCTTTCCTTGACTTGCGCGACCCACTTCAGCGACTGCAGATACGCGAGCGACCTGGGTCTGCGCAGGATCTCGGCCGAGCGAAGACTGAGCATGAACTCCTCCGGCCCCTCGAACGCGCGCATGCGCAGTCCGCCTGTGCCGAGGCCCTGCAGGACGTGCGCGTCGGAGCCGGCGCCCATTCTCAGGTTGTACTTGCGGGCGAAGCGGACGGCCTCGTCGTTGTAGGCCTCGAAGAGCAGGCGCGCGTTGTAGACCTCGAACACGTCGATGTCGGCGAGGTGGCGGTGGAGCGTCGCCGGATCCGGGATCGCGTGCAGGCGGTCGAACGGATGCGGGAGATAGACGAGGCCGCCCTGGTCCTTGATCGCGGAGATCGTGTCTTCGAAGGACATGCCTCGCGGGATCTCTTCGGAGAGGAAAAGGCCGATCACCTCGCCCTGGCCGTCGGTTTTCACCTCCTCGCCCGGGATCACCGTCAGGCTGCCGCGGTCGCGCGCGAGCTCGACTGCCTCGAGCGCGCCGCCGATCGCGTTGTGGTCCGTGACCGCGATCGCGCCGAGACCCCGGGCCTCAGCCTGGTCGAGGAGCTGCTCGACCTCGACCGCGCAGTCGTGCGACCACGAGGTGTGCAAGTGGAGGTCGGTGAGGATCCAGACCCTGTCTCCGAGCGGCTCATCCGACCTGGCAGCAGTTTGCAAAGTTCCCTTGCGGCGGCGCGCGACGTCCTCGTACAGGCCTTCGAGCTCGGCGGCGACGTCGGCGAACGTCTTGCCCTCGACGCTTCGGCGCGCTTCATCGGAGAGCTGCCGGCGGAACGGCTCGTTCTCGGCGAGGCGGGCGAGCGCCGCGGCGGCCAGCTCCGGCTGTTCCTGGACTCCCGGCGGGGACGCGATCGCCGCACCCGCGGCGGCGGCCTCCAAGACGACTCGCGGGAGGCCGTCGAGTGCGGGCACGAAGATCGCCGCTTCGTTCAGGATTGCCGCTCGGCTCCGCCCGTCACGCGCTGTGCGGACGTGAGCCCGCCTGCGGAGCTTCGCCGGGATCGACGGGCGGCCCGTGAGCGGTTTCGTGCGCAGGAACACCACTTCCCAATCCGGTAGCTCGTTGAGCGCGCGGCGCACGGCGCGCGCGAGCGGCCGCTCAGCCGGCCGCCACTCGAGCACGACGAGCTGCCTCTTCCGCTCGGGCCGGAAGAGCTCGGCGTCGACCCCTTCCTCCACGATTCGGTACTCGCCCGGAAAACGCTGAGCGGCCGCGTGCGCCGCTTCCGGCGACGCCGCGACGAGCGCGTCGATTCGCCCGAGCAGACGCTCGCGCTGGGCCCGCCCAGGGGGGTAGCCCAGCCGCTCAGGCGAGAAGAAGCTGGCCACGGTGAGGGCGTGCGCATCGCGCAGGGCAACATACGAGAGGCTCGGCAGCCCGGGCTCGAAGCCGTGGACGACGTCGAATCCTCCGCGCGCCAGGGCCGTGGCGAGATTCGTCCGCACGCCCACCGGGAGGAGTCCGATGCGGCTTCGGCGCGAGATCGGAACCGCCGGCCCGAGCGCGATCAGCGGCGCCTCGGCCCCGTCGCGGAGAGCCCGTCGGCCTGCCGCGAGGTCGGCCGCCCGGTTCGAGGGGGCGAGCACGGTCACCGAGTGCGCTCGCGCCCGCAGCGCATCCGCGATCCCCGCCACGTGCTCGTTGACGTCGTGCGGCTGCGACCAGGCGAACGGCGTCACGAGACAGATCCGAATTGCCACGAAAGGCGAGTCTAGCTTCGCTTCCATAGAGTTATGACCGTGCCTACGGCGCAAGAAGAGAAGCGTCGCCAGATCCTAGACGCAGCCGTGCGAGCATTCGCGCGGAAGGGCTACCACTCGTGCCGTGTGGGCGAGATCGCGGAGGAGGCCGGCGTCGCGTACGGCCTCGTCTACCACTACTTCGATTCGAAGGAAGCCGTCCTGGAGACGATCTTCCGCGACACGTGGACGCAGATGCTCGCGCGGATCCGCGAGGTGGCCGACTCGGGCGAGCCCGCCAACGAGCAGGTGCGAAAGGTGACCGCGCTCCTGCTGCGCACCTGGCGGCGAGACCCCGACCTCGTGCGGGTGCTCGTGCGCGAGGTAACGCGGAGCCCCGAGCAGATGCGGCGCCAGATCGACGAGATCGGCCACGCATACGACGCGCTCGAACAGATCGTCGCGAACGGTCAGAAGACCGGAGAGTTCAGGGACGATCTCGACTCACAGATCGCGGCGACGATCTTCTACGGCGCGCTCGAGGAAGTCCTCACTGCCTGGGTCATGGGTCAGCTTCCGGACGGTGACGAAGGCATCGCCAAGGCCGAGCAAGACGTGACCGGCCTGCTCTGCGACGGCCTCGCAAAGCGCTCCTAGCCTTCTCAAACCTCGCAGTGAGCGTCTTCTCTGGAACAGGAAATCCTGTCGCGATTGATTCGTCAATCAATGCGTTCGAATTTGCGCTCTCGATCGCCCAAATCGATCACGCAATTCGTAGGTGCCGATCGCGCTTGGCGATCACCGTTGAAGCACTAAACTCACGCGGCGCTTTCGCCGTTCTGCTATCGGAGCGGACTCGATTCCATCGCCTGGATGGAGATCGGCGCCAGACTCGGCGGACTTCTCCGCCCGAGGGAGGTGAGGGCCGGTCTGGAGCCGGCCCTCACCATTTTCCTTCCTAGGCCTACGCCTTGGCCTTGACCCGCTCGGTGCGGCGGGTGTACTGCTTGATGAACCGCTCGACGGCATCGTGCGCGTCGTCGTCGGTCATCTGCTTCGGCGGCGACTTCATCAGGTACGCGCTCGGCGCCTCCAGCGCGCCGCTGACGCCGTTGTCGATCGCGAGCTTCGCCAGCCGGACGGCGTCGATCGCCACGCCCGCCGAGTTCGGCGAGTCCCAGCACTCCAGCTTGAGCTCGACATTGAGCGGCACGTCTCCGAAGCCCGTGCCCTCGAGCCGGATGTACGCCCACTTGCGGTCGGTGAGCCACGGAACATGATCCGACGGCCCGACGTGGACGTTGTCCTTGCCCATGTCGTAGTCGAGCATCGAGACGATCGAGCCCGTCTTCGAGATCTTCTTCGACTCGAGCCGGTCTCGCTCCAGCATGTTCAGGAAGTCCGAGTTGCCCCCGAAGTTCAGCTGGAACGTTCGGTCGACCTTCACGCCGCGCTCGCGGAAGAGCGTCGTCAGCACGCGGTGCGTGATCGTCGCGCCGACCTGCGCCTTGATGTCGTCGCCGATGATCGGCAGCCCGCGCTCCTCGAACTGGCGTCCGAAGTAGCCGCCCTTGGCGATGAAGACCGGCATGCAGTTCACCATCGCGCAGCCCGCGTTGAGGATCTGCTCGGTGTACCACTTCGTCGCCTCCTCGGAGCCGACGGGAAGGTAGTTGAGGACGACGTCGGTGTTCGTCTCCTTGAGGATGCTGACGACGTCGTCGGTGTCGCCCGGCGCCTTCTCGACGATCTCCGACAGGTACTTGCCGAGGCCGTCGTGGGTCATGCCGCGCGAGACCGTGATACCCGTCTTCGGCACGTCGGCGTACTTGATCGTGTCGTTGGGATGGGCCCAGATCGCGTCGGCGAGGTCCTTGCCGACCTTGGTCGTGGTGACGTCGAACGCCGCGGTGAACTCGATGTCGCGGACGTGGTAGCCACCGAGATCGACGTGCATGAGCCCGGGCACGAAGTCGTCCGGGGATGCGTCCTTGTAGTACTCGACTCCCTGGACGAGCGAGTTTGCGCAGTTGCCCACGCCGATGATCGCGACTCGAACCTTCCCGTTCGACCGCGCCTTGCCGTTCTGACTGCCGTTACGTCGGGGCATCGTGTCCTTTCGTGGTTGGGTGGAGACGTCGAGCCGCTCGGCGAGCGACGCGACGATGACGCCGTTCATGCTGCTCTTGCGCTCACGCGCGGCCGCGTCGAGCCGCCGCTTGAGCTCTGGGGGGATGCGCAGAAGGACGACTCCGGTGTCGCCCGGCACGGAGCCCCGGCGCCCACTGGGGGTGAACTCGACGCCGAACTCGGCGGCGAGAATGTCGACCGCGACGTCGTTGAGCGTGCTCTCTCGACGGGCGACCTCGCGCGCAAGGCGCCGCTTCAAGGAGGTAGGCATCCGGACGAGGACGCTCTTCAGGTCTCTCTTTGCCATTCTGCTAGCAGTAAGACTGCTGCTAGCAGAGTATCAGTGCCCGCGAAGCTGTGCCCGAACTGATAGCACTCGCTGGAGCACCGTGACCCACGCGGTCGCGCTGAGGAAGTAGATCGCCCACGGCAGCACTCCCCACGGCGCGAGCACGAGCCCGACGAGGATGACAGCCACCCGCTCGGCCCGGCTGCCGATGCCTACGTCTGCGTCGATGCCGAGGGCCTCCGCCTTCGCACGCGTGTAGCTGACGAGGAAGGAGCCGGCGACCGCCGCCACGGCGAACGCGAGCGCGACCTCGTTGCCGTCCCTGGAGAAGACGAGGGCGATGGCCCCCAGCACGAGCCCTTCGGCGATCCGGTCGGTGGTCGAGTCGAGGAACGCCCCGTAATCGGTTCCCTTGCCGCTGCTTCGCGCGAGCGCGCCGTCGAGGATGTCGAGCACCGAACCTGCGAGGAAGATGCCGGCGCCCAGCCAGAAGGCGAGCAGCTCCGACCGGTACTCGAAGTAGATGACGACGGCGGCGGCGGCGCTGAGAGTCACTCCCGCCCAGGTCAACGCGTCCGGCGAGATACGGCTGCGGGCGAGCCCTTCCATCGAGCGCATGGCGTAGCGGCGAACGCCGTCCGTATAGCCGGACTGGACCTTCCAGAGCCCCTCTGGGCCGGCCTTCAAGGCACTAGGCCGGTGCCGGTGCCGGTGCTTTGCCGACGGCGCGTCGGAGCTGCTTCCCGTTGACGATCGCGGCCGCAATCCCTGCGACGACGATGCCGGCGACGATGTCGAGCCAGAAGTGGTTGCCCGTTGCCATGACGGAGAACCAAACCCAGACCGGCCAGAGCAGCCACAGCGCCTTCAACCAGCGCGACCGGACGATCAGCGCAAGGCCGACTCCGACGATGAGCGCGTCGGCGGCGTGCAGGCTCGGCATGGCCGCGTACGGGTTCGAGTCGGCGCGCACGATGGCGGAGTTGTGGTTGATGGCGAAGTTCGCAAGCGTGTCGACGAAGCCGAGCTCCGGATACATGCGCGGCGGCGCCGTCGGCATGAGGACGAACCCGATGAGGCCGAGCACGTTCGCGAGCAAGAGCGTGTTCCGGAACCGTACGAAGGCGTTGTTTCGCCGGAAATAGACCCAGAGCATCACCAGGCCGAGCACGGTGAACTGCGAGTGCCAGTAGGTCCAGGACGTCATCTCCCGCAGCAGGCCCGACGATGCGACGAGGCTCTGGAGCGAGAGCTCCCACAACCCGGTCACCCTGTGCTCGACGTCGGCGACCCGGAGGCCGTTGTGGAACGCCTTGAACGGATCGCGGTCGGCGACTCCGCGCGTGTATCGGTACGCGTAGATGAACCCGAACCAGATCGCGAGCTGGCGAACGAGATCGAGGGGCCCGTTCGGAAGTATTCGGACGCGGGCAGCCGATGCGACTCCGGACACGGGTGCTGATTCTAGACTGACGCGCGGCTTGAGCGAGGACTCGGCGGATCTGATCGAGCACTTCTCGGAGCGCCTCTTGCGAAGCTCGGGATACGCGCGCCCCGGGTTCGCGGAAGGCTACGACTCGCACCGCCCTGCACCCCCTCGCGCGCTGCTCGACGTCCTCTGCCTCGAGGCTCAGGTGGAGCGGCCGCGCCTCGTCGTCGACCTCGGCAGCGGCACGGGTCTCTCCACCCGGGCGTGGGCCGATCGAGCGGAGGAGGTCGTCGGAGTCGAGGCGAGCCCGAAGATGCGCGAGCGGGCCGACGCGGTCACGCGCGCGGAGAACGTGCGCTTCGCCCAGGCCTTCGCGCGGGACACCGGCCTGGCCGAATCCGCCGCCGACATCGTCACCTGCTCGCAGTCGTTCCACTGGATGGAGCCCGTCTCGACGCTCGCCGAGGTCGCGCGCATCCTCCGGCCCGGCGGCGTCTTCGCGGCTTACGACTACGACTGGCCGCCGGTCGTCCACTGGGAGGTCGAGGCCGCATTCGACGAGCTGATCCGGCGCGTCGGCCGAATGCGCGCCGAGGGGGGCCGGCCGCGCTACACGAAGGAGGGTCATCTCGACCGGATGCGTGCCAGCGGCCACTTCCGGTACGCCCGCGAGATCGTGCTGCATTCGCGCGACAAGGGCAGCGCAGAGCGCATCGTCGGGATGGCCCTCAGCCTCGGGCCCTTGACCGTGATGCTGAACGAGGGCGTGACCGAGGAAGACGCGGGGCTTGCAGGACTGCGCGAAGCGGCGGTACGCGCGCTCGGCGATCGAGAGGTGACTTGCTTTCTGTGCTACCGGGTACGCCTCGGCGTGAGGTGAGAATCGCCCTCGCGCTGCCCATGCTCGCCGCGATCGTTGCCGGCTGTTCGGGGAGCGCCGACCATCGATCGCCGAGCGCGGCTCCAAAGGCAAAGGCGAAGGCGGTGAGCACCGGACTACGCGGGCGACGGCGCAAGACATCGCGTGGCTTGGGCGTCTCGAGAAGTGGGGGCAGAAGTTCGGTCGCGCGTTCGACCATGCCGACGTCACGTACCAGGGGGTGCTTGGTGGGACGAGGACGAAGGTCGAGCTGCGCGTCGCGCTGAGGCCGCTCGTCCGCTGCCCGACGAGCCTCGCCCGGCACGTCGGCGCACCGCCCACAGCGCGCTACTCATCGACCTACACCCTCCTCGTACGCGCCTGTCGAAGCCAGAGGCGTTACGCGCTTGCGGTGACTCGCTCATTCAAGCGCGGACAAGCGTCGGCGCTACAGCAGGTCGAGGAGGAGGGCGGGAACGCGGACACCTTCTTCGAGCAGGCGTACATGGAGCTGGACAAAGCGATGTTGGCCAACCGGCGGCTACCGGTGATCGGCGGCAAGGTCACGAGGAGCCGGATCGAGCCTCGCTTCAGCCAGGCCGCGAGCGTCATCGCCCACCGGAAAGTGGAGATCCGCTGCTGGTCTCGCCGGGAATGGCGAAGCACGCTCAAGGAGTACGGGGCGGTCGCCGGCAGGACCGATCTCGCCGGCTTCGCCCAACCGCCCGGCCGCGCGAGCCTCTGGCCCGAGTCGTGTGCGGTCCTCGTCGGCTTCGTCTACCGCCATCGCCGCCCGGCTCGCGGAGCAGCGCTCGAGGACACGGCATTTGCCGTCGCGCTGCTCGCGCACGAGACAGAGCACCTCGTCAGCGCGGGCGGGAGCGAGGCCGAGACCGAGTGCTACGGGATGCAGGACATTCGATGGCTCGCTCGCGGGCTCGGCGCGAACAGGCGATACGCCGCGCTGCTGGCCGAGACGTATTGGGCCCGGTTTTATCCGTACGAACCGGAGGGGTACGGCACCAAGCGGTGCCGGAACAGCGGGCCGCTCGACGCGCACCCGAAGAGCGACGTCTGGCCCTAGCCGCCGATCTGGCTCATCGACCGCGAGGCGCGGACGAAGCCCGGGTCGTTGATCTTGTGCTTCAGCTCCTTGTGCCGAACGGCAAACCGGATCAGAGCGGTCAGCTCCCCGTCGCTCGCTCCCTCGCGCATCGGCGTCTTCAGATCCCATTCACGCCGCGAGAAGAGGCAGGTGCGCAGCTGCCCGTCCGCGGTCAGGCGAATCCGGTCGCAGCTCGAGCAGAAGGGCTCGGACACAGGGTTGACGAAGCCGATCTCGCCGGCCCCGTCGGCGAAGCGGAAGCGGCGCGCGGTGGACGAGGCTTTCGCCGGGATCTCCTCGAGCGGCCAGTGCTCCTCGATCAGGGCACGGATCTCGGCCCCGGTCAGCACCTCGTCCTCGCGCCAGGCCTCGTCCGCGTCGAGGGGCATGAACTCGATGAAGCGAACGACGTACGGCTTGCGCCGGGCGAGCTCCGCCAGCGCCGGTACCTCCTCCTCCGTGAAGCCGCGGATCGCGACGCAGTTGACCTTGATCGGGCGCAGCTCGGGGTAGCGCTCGGCCTCGGCGAGTCCCGCGAGCACGCGGTCGAGCGCGTCGCGGCGGGTGATCTCCGCGAAGCGCACGTGCGACAGCGAGTCGAGGGAGACGTTGATCCTCGTCAGTCCGGCCTCGACGAGCGGCCCGGCGAAGCGGTCGAGGAGGACGCCGTTCGTCGTCAGCGAAAGGTCGCGCACACCGGGCGTCTCGGCCAGGAAGGAGACGAGCACCGGCAGGTCGCGGCGCACGAGCGGCTCGCCGCCCGTCAGCCGCACCTCGTCGACGCCCATCGGGGCGAGCATTCGAACGAGCCGGGCGATCTCCTCGAAGCTGAGGATCTCCTCCCGGCCGAGCCATTCCAGCCCCTCCGCCGGCATGCAGTACCGGCAGCGGAAGTTGCACTTGTCCGTGACCGAGACCCGCAGGCTGCGGATCTCACGTCCCCAGGAGTCGACGAGCGGTTCCACCCGCTGCAGACTACCGAGGTTTCGCGTCCCCCTGAAACGTGGAAACACCCTCGCTGCGCCCCCAAAGTGGGACGCGTCAACCCCGAAAGGAGACATCCAGATGTCGCAGTGGGAACAGGAAGGACAACCGGATCAGGAAGGCGGCGATGGCGGCCAGGAAGATGGCGGCCAGGGCGGCGAGCAAGGTGGCGGCGGCCAGGATGGCGGGGGCGAGTCCGGCGGTGAGCCGGGCGACGCACCCGCTTAGGTCGCGGGCTCCACTGTAAGCGTGAGGGC
>Ga0066710_100001921_pt1 | contig 16167 bp, 16 predicted proteins | sample GraSoiAngelo_159_FD_79666 | JGI IMG/M metagenome (GOLD analysis project Ga0066710, IMG submission 79666) | Grasslands soil microbial communities from the Angelo Coastal Reserve, California, USA - 14_1009_16_40cm | ecosystem: Environmental > Terrestrial > Soil > Grasslands | place: USA...
CCGACGCTAGAATCGATCAGCCGCGCGGATGTGGCGGAATTGGTAGACGCGCACGGTTCAGGTCCGTGTGCCCGTAAGGGCGTGGAGGTTCAAGTCCTCTCATCCGCACAGGATGGGGGAACCACATGGTTCCCCCATCAGCCCCCTTTCCTTCACGCTGGTGCACTGGAGCTCTGGTCGCGCGTGGCCCGCAACCGCTCCTTCTCGCGAACGCGATAGACGACAGCGAGTGCCCCGCTCGGCGCATAGCGGAGGACGTACGACCACGACCAGATCCGGAGGGCGTCGCCGAGCGGGGCGCGGCGCCGAGGAGGCGCAGGATGAGCCAGAAGGACAGCGCCTGTGCGAGAGGCGCCGCCGAGAAGCAGAGGGCCGCCAGCGCGAGATAGCGCCAGGATGCGCCCCAGTCGATCGTCGAGATGGCGTTTGTCGCACTGGAGTAGATAGCATGTGTGAGATATAGCATCTTTGGTCTAATAGTGCAAGTATGCTATATTGACTGCATGCCCGCCGCCGAATCCAAGGCGAACCTGCTCGAGCGGCTGCGTGCGCGCCTGGCGCATGCCGAGGACGACGGCTGGTTCTTCGCGCGCATCGCCGACCAGGTCGCTGGGCGACGCAAGGAGCTGGGGCTCTCTCAGGCCGAGCTCGCCGAGCTCTGTGGGACGACGCAGTCGGCGATCGCGCGTCTCGAGTCCGGTGGCCGTCCTCCGCGAATCGACACGCTTCTGCGGCTCGCGGTCGCGCTCGACAGCGATCTCGTGGTCGAGTTGAAGCCGAGCAGCGCTCCTTAGAGCAAGGGATCACCCGACCGGGGGACGTGCTGTCGAGCTGAGCGGCCGACCACTCCCTCGATGGAGGGATCCGTCTCGCCGCTGACCGCCGCGTTCGCGGCGGCCGTGCTCGCGTGGGCGAGCGTCGCCACGCTCACCGTCGTCGGACGGCTGGGGTTCGAGCGTCGACGCCGGTTCAGCGCCTCGCAACCGGTCGCGCTGCGCTCCGCACCGGCACGCAGCCGCCGGCTCGTCGCTCGCGCCGAGCGTCACCGCGGGGAGGCGGGCAAATGGAAGCGGATCGCGGCCCTGCGTACCGTCTCGCGCGAACGTCATCCGCGCCGCCGCGCGCTCCTCCGCTGGGCACTCGAGGACCGTGACCGTGACGTCGCCGGCGCCGCGATTCGCATACTCGGCGAGATCGACGACGACTGGGCGACGGAGATGCTGCTCGAGGCGCTCCGCGCGAACCGGTACCCGCGCGCGCTCGCCGCCGGACAGCTGGAGCGAAGGTCACCGGCGATCGGACCTCGGCTCGTGCAGCTCCTCTCGGATACGGATGCGGCAGTCCGGTTCTGGGGCGCGACGCTGCTGGCCGGCTGTCCCGAGATCGCGCGTGGCGAGCTGATCGCGCTCACGACTGATCCCGAGGCGAACGTTCGTGCGGCGGCGACCGAGGCGCTCGGCGCGCGCAGCGGTCGCGGCGTGCGTGACGCCGTGCGGGCGCGGCTCGGCGACGACGCGTGGTTCGTGCGCGTGCATGCGTGCCGTGCGCTCGGCCAGGTGGGCTCGCCCGACGACGCTCCGGCACTGGCGGGCATGCTCGGCGATCCATGGTGGTGGGTGCGCGCGGCCGCCAAGGATGCGCTGCGCAGCTTCGGTCTGAACGTCGCCGGCGTGCTCGTTCCGCAGCTCGACAGCGACGACGGCTTCGTGCGTAACGGAGCCGCGGAGGTGCTCCAGGACATCGGCTTCCTCGACGGGCTCGCTCGTAGCGGCAAGGAAGGCGTGCTGCGCGAGCGCATCCTCGTCGCCGGCGGCGACGACATGCGGCGAACCGCCGAGACGCGGGCGGACGCCGAGGAGAGCGCGAGGATCGATCGGAGGACGGGCTCGTGAGCGCCCTCCATGTCCTTCACTGGACCGTGGTCGTGTGCATCAGCTACCTGGCGCTCACCTACCTCCTCTACCTCCTGCTTGCAGTCGTAGGGCTCTTCGAGAACGCCATCCGTCTGCGCGAGAGCGCGGTCGAGGACTACGAGACGCTGGCTGCTTCCCGTTTCACGATTCCCGTGAGCGTGATGCTCGCGGCGTACAACGAGGAGTCGGCGATCACGGCGAGCGTACGGTCGCTGCTCGCTCTCGACTATCCCGAGTTCGAGGTGGTGGTCGTCAACGACGGCTCCAGGGACGACACCTTGCGCGTCCTGCGCTCGAACTTCGACCTTGCGCCGTTCACGATCTTCTCGCGCCGGATCGTCCAGACAGAGCCCCTGCGAGCCGTCTACCGGAGCAGGACGGAGCCGAGGCTCTTGGTCATCGACAAGGAGAACGGGGGCAAGGCGGACGCCCTCAACGCCGGTCTCAACATGGCGCGGTATCGCTACGTCTGCGGGGTCGATGCCGACACCGTGTTCGCACCGGATGCGCTGCTCAAGGGAATGCGGCTCGTCGTGTCGGACCCGGCCAGAGTGATCGGCGTGACGAGCCATCTCACCATCGCGCTCGATCCCGAGGCGACCATGGCGGAGCCGATCGGGCGCCGCCGCGTCGCCTCGAGGCCGTTCGTCGCGTATCAGCACCTGGACTACCTGCGCGCCTTCTTCAACAACCGGCTCGCCTGGTCACGCTTCCACTTCATGCTCTGCGCCGTCGGGGCCTTCCAGATCTGGCGCCGGGATGTCCTCGAGGAGGTCGGCGGCTACGCGCGCGGCTTCACGTGCGAGGACATCGAGCTCACCTTCCGTGTCCACGAGCGCTACCTGCGCCGGCGACGGGAGTACCGGATCCTCTGCCTGCCGGACAATGTCGGCACCACCGAGGGGCCTGACACGGTCCGCAAGCTCGTCTCCCAGCGGGAGCGATGGCAGCGAGTGATCGACGAGTCCGTCTGGCACTACCGGCGCATGCTCTTCAACCCGCGGTACCGGACAGTCGGGCTGCTCGGCGTTCCCTTCTACCTCGTCTCGGAGGTGCTGGCGCCCATTTTCGAGGTGCTCGCCGTGCTCTCGCTCGCGGCGGCGGTAGCGCTCGGCGTCTTCCACTGGACGACATTCGCCCTCACGCTCGGCCTGATCGCGTTCGCGAACGCCGCGCTCACGGCAAGCGCGATCCTCGCCGACGACCTTCAGTCGCGGGTCTATCGGGTGCCTGATCTCGCGTGGCTGCTTCTGCTGGCACCGCTCGACCTCTTCCTCTATCGGCCGATCCTCATGTGGGCCCGCCTCAAGGGGACGTGGCGCTTCCTCCGCCAGGACAAGGGCTGGTACAAGTTCGAGCGGAACGCGCGCGCCACTCCTACGTAGCTCAGCCCGGCAGGGCCGCGAGGACGTCGGCGGCGTGAGTGTCGGGCTTGACGCGCCTCATCACCTTCGCGACGTTGCCGTCGGCGTCGATCACGAAGGTCGACCGCTCGATCCCCTTGTACGTCTTGCCGGAGTTCGTCTTCTCGACCCAGACGCCGTACGCCTCTGCGACGGAGTGATCGGTGTCGGCGAGCAGCGTGAACGGGAGCCCGTACTTCTCCTTGAACGTGACATGGGACGACTCCGGGTCGGGGCTGACACCGAGCACGACGGCGCCGCGATCCTGGAATGCGTCCCACGAGTCGCGGATCCCGCGCGCCTGCACGGTGCAGCCGGGCGTGTCGTCCTTGGGGTAGAAGTAGAGGACGACCGGCGTTCCGCGAAGCTCCGAGAGCGTGACCTCCTCGCCGGAATCCGACGCGAGAGTGAAGTCGGGAGCGGGTGAGCCCTCGGAGACCACGCGGTCAGCCTACCCGCCGTTGACCTGACTGCGACGCGGAGTCGGCGGCACCCGCGGCGGCACTGCCTAGAGTTCGAGGATGCGCGTCTGCTCATTTCTTCCTAGTGCAACGGAGATCATCGCCGAGCTCGGCTTGATCGAATCGCTTGTCGGCGTCTCGGAGGAGTGTCGGTGGCCGCCGGACGTTGTCGGAAAGCCGGTCGTGACGGCCGCGAGGATCGATCCGTCCAGCCTGTCGAGCCTCGAGATCGACGCAGCGGTCCGATCCTCTGTTGCCGAGGGAAGCTCGCTCTATGCCGTTGATGCCGACCTGATCGCCGAGCTCGATCCCGACTTGATCGTCACGCAAGATCTGTGCGCCGTTTGTGCCGTTTCGAGCACGCAGCTGTCGGATGCGTGTCCGGTGGGTGCCGAAGTGCTGTCGCTCGACCCGCGCACGATCGACGAGGTGGCCCTTTCCGTTCGACGGCTCGCGGCGCGGCTCGGCGCCGTCGAGGAAGGCGAGCTGATCGTCGCCCGGATGAGCCACTCGATCGCCGAGACGGCAGACGCGGTGCGAGGTCGCCGGCCGCGGCAGGTGTTCTTCGCAGAGTGGCTGGATCCCCCGTTCTGCGCCGGTCACTGGCTGCCCGAGATGGTCGCGCTCGCCGGCGGCCGCGACGTGCTCGGTGCGGCGGGGGCCCCGTCTCGTTCGGTCACCTGGGAAGAAGCGCTGGCACACGACCCCGAGCTGGTAGTCCTGGGCCCTTGTGGGTTCGGCGCCGATGAAGCGGCCGAGCGCGCGGCCAGTCTCGCGTTTCCCTGCCCGGCAGTCGCGGTCGACGGCGATGGCTACTTTTCCCGGCCTGCCCCGCGGCTGGCCGACGGAGTCCGGCAGCTCGCGCATCTCTTCCATCCGGACGTCGTGGCCGATCCGGGTCTGCCTGCGATCTGGCTGGAGGTCAGGGCGGCACCACGTGCCGTGTGACGGGATCATCCCGAACCGAGGTCTCGGCTGATCCATTGACAGCCGGTGTGACAGCGCTCCGGCGGGTAGGGTCATCGGCCGTGTTGTCCCTGCACAGGACCTTGGCGGTGGCGGTGATCGCCGTGTGCGCACTCGCCGCGCTCTGGGGCGGCATCGTCTACTGGCGAGGGCGCGGCGCGGGATCCGTCACCACGCATCTGCTGGCGCTCGCGCAGACGCTGCTCGTGGCGCAGGTCGGGCTCGGCTTGTTGCTGCTCTCCGACCACAAGCGCGCGGCCGATCGCCTCCACTACCTGTACGGATCGCTTGCGCTCGGCGCCGCGCTGGTGCCCTGGTTCTACGCGCCTGCCGAGGGGCCGAAGCGGCTGCTCTGGTTCTCGGGCATGCTGTTGCTGGCGGCCGCGCTCGCCGTGCGGGCGTTCATGACGGCGACATGAAGCGCTTCATCAACAACCCGACGGTTCGTGGGCTTGCGATCGTGGCCCTCATCGCCCTGGTCGTCGTCGTCCTGCAACTGGAGTCGACCGTGGCCACCGTCGGGGGCATTCTGGGGATCGCGTTCTACCTCGCGATCGCGTTCTTCCTCTTTCTCGTCTGGAGGGAGCGCAAGAGCGACATCGAGACCTGGTCGGAGCGGGGGCGGCGGGTCTTCTACGGCGCGATCATCCTCGCCGTGGTCGACATCGGGATGCTGATCGGCCTGTCGCCGTCGGGCCTGGACGCGGTCGCCTTCGCCGTGGTGCTGATCGCGTGCGCATACGCCGTCTGGCGCGTGTGGCGCAGCGAGCACACGTACGTCTGACGAGCTTCAGGCCTCGACTGACGTGCGGGTCCCGTCGAGCGCGTCGAGCACGACGCGGACGTCCACGAGCCTGCCGACGAAGATCGGGGTGTCGCGCTCCGTCCAACGCGAGGCCTCGCTCTCGCGCAGCGTCATCATCAGGTGCATGAAGTCCGCCGGCTCCTCGCATTCGAACGCCGGCATGAACTCCTGGTCGTCGAGACCGAACGAGTAGGTCGTGTGGTTCGTGATCGTCACGAACGTGCCCCCGATCTCCGCGTGCTGCGACATCGCTCGGGCGCGCTCCTCGAACGGCAGGAAGTACCAGGGGCGCCGCTTCACGAACGGGTAGACGACCAGGTAGGGAGCGTTCCGCGGGATGACTCGACCCTGGCGGACGCGCTTCTTGTCCGTGTAGTTGGACGGCTTCGTCGTGGCGAGGAACGAGTGCGGCGTCGACAGCCAGCCGGCAAGAGGCGTGCCGTTCAGGTCGGCGCCGAGCTCGAGCAGGTCGTCGTAGCGCTCGGTGATCTTCCAGAGGAAGAAGTCGGACTCGGGGCGGACGCCGATCGTCGAGTACGCGCGCAAGCCCTCCATACGCGTCTGCCAGTCTTCGACCACTTCGGCGAACGCCTCCTTCGCCGCGACGCGCTCCTCGACCGGCAGCCGGCGCCATGCCGGATCGACCTTGTAGAAGGAATACGCGACGTACTGGCCGGCGGGTTGGCTCTCGATCCGCGCATAGCTTGAGTTCTCGCTCACGGCGAGAATGGTACTCAGCGGACGATGAACGTCCCGCCCTGCGTGAGGGCGGGTGTCCCAGGGTTGACCGGGTGCACCACCGAGCCCGAGAACGCGTAGCGCCCGGGAGCGAGCCGCAGCTTCCCGAGCGGGATGCGGTACGCATAGCCGGCCAGGGCGTATGCCTTGCGCGTCCAGACGACCTTCCCGTCGCTGCGCGTGAGGGACAGCGTGGCGACACAGTCGAGCGGACAGGTGAGCTGAATCGAGGCCTTCCCGCCTGGGAGCGAGGCCGCCTTCGGGAAGCGGAGCAAGGTGGGTACGTCGTCGAGCTGCATGCCGTCGCAGCGGGCGATCGAGCCACCGCGGGCGCGATCGAGCGCCGCCTTGACGGCCCAGAAGCTCGCCTTCAGCGAGCCGTCTGCGTAATAGACGCCGGACTGCCAGCTTGCGCGCACGTTCTCGTCCTGCGAGTGGAAGAGGAGGATGCCGATCACGTTCGGCTGGCAGAACGCGATCGAAAGCGCCTCCGTGTAGTACGAGGCCTGCGTCGTCTCGTCCACGGGGTGCGTCGTCGCCGGCTCGTTGCCGGTGTAGAACGTCAGCTTGGTGTCCGGGATGGTGGACTCGACGCCGTACTCGTCGTAGAGGATCGGCAAGGTCGAGCCCGGCTGACCCGTTCCGTCGAACGCCTGGCCGAGCAGCCCGACGAGCTTTCCATAGTCGGCGAGGCCGATCGACGTCGAGTTGGGGTGTGCGAAGTCGGGTCGCACGTTCGAGGACTCGCCATAGGGGTGGAAGGCGAAGGCGTCCATGATCGGAGTCGTGCGGCCGCTGGCGCGGTAGGCCACGCCCATATCGGTGATGAACGCGGTCGGAGAGTGCGTGTCGCGGCCGGTGTTCGGCTTGTCGACGCCGCGCGGAGCGAGGGCGCCGCCGAAGACGGTCACGCCCGGGTCGGCGGCCTTGATCGCGTCGTACGTCTGGGCGAGGAGCGCCTCGTAGGCGGGCGCGGCGGCATCGGTGCCGTCCGGGTTGAACTGAGGCAGCCAGAAGCGGTTGAGGTTCGGCTCGTTGCCGACGATCACGTTGCGAACGGCCGGCACGGCCCGGACCAGCGCGGCTGCGTACTGGGCGAACTGCGACTGAGCCTCAGGGGTCAGCGGCGTCGTCTTCGACCCGGGGCTGAAGACCGAGACGTACACCGTGACCCCGTACCGCTGCGCGGCGGTGGCGACGTTCGTCAACGTCGCGATCTCGCCCGGGGTGGGGGCGGTCGCCGGCGGTACCCAGAGCGACGTCACCCGGACGGCGCGCATCCCCGCCGCTGCGAGCTCGGCCATCTTCTGACGCGCGACGACGGGATCGGACTGGCGAACGACGTCCTCGGCGGCGCCGAATGCCATCGAAGGGCCGGCCGGGCGCGCAGGCGACGCGCCGACAAGGAACGTCAGGACCAGCGCAACGGGGAGGAGGCGTCGCATGAGCGTCGGGCTACGCTAGCCGTCGTGGATGAGGAGATTCGTAAGGATCTCGGGAGGCTTCCGTTAGGACCGGGCGTCTACCTCTTTCGCGACGAGCGCGACGAGGTCCTCTACATCGGCAAGGCGAAATCGCTGCGCGCCCGCGTGCGCACGTATTTCAACCGCGGCGACGCGCGGCCGGGAATCGGCGAGCTCGTCCGCCGGATCGGGCACGTCGAGGTGATCGTGACGCAGAGCGAAGCGGAGGCACTCCATCTCGAGCAGAACCTCGTCAAGCGTCACCGGCCGCCGTTCAACGTCCGGCTGCGGGACGACAAGTCCTTTCCGTACATCGCCGTCACGGTCGCGGACGAGTACCCGCGCGTGATGTTCACGCGTGAGCGGCATCGGCGCGGCACCGTGTACTTCGGGCCGTATGCGAGCGCCAAGAAAGTGCGCGAGACCCTCGACGTGCTCAACCGGGTCTTCCAGTTCCGGCCGTGCGAGGGCCCGAAGCCGGGCCGGCACTCGGGCATCCCGTGCCTCGACTTCCACATCGAGCGCTGCACGGCGCCGTGCATCCAGGCGATCTCGCGGGAGGACTACCGGGCGCTCATCGACGGAGTGATCGAGTTCCTCTCGGGTGAGACCCGGCCGATCGTGCGCCAGCTCCAGAAGAAGATGAAAGAGGCTGCCGCCGAGGAGCGCTACGAGGACGCTGCGCGCTATCGGAATCGCCTGTTCGCGATCGAGAGCCTGGCGGCTCGGCAGGCGGCCGATCGCCGTGACGTCGGCTCCGTAGACGTCATCGGTCTGGCCGTGGACGGGAGTCGCGCAGCCGTGCAGGTCTTTCCGCTCCGGGACGGGCGGCTGATCGACCGTTACGCGTTTCACCTCGAGAACGCCGAGGGTCATGACCCCGCCACCGTGCTGGAGTCCTTCTGCCTCGAGTACTACGGCGGTGCACCCAGCGTTCCGCCTGAGGTCATCGTGCCGGCCGAGGTCGGCGAGACGGAGGCGCTGGCCCGGTTTCTCTCCGACCTGCGCGGATCGGCAGTCGAGGTTCGCGTGCCCGTTCGTGGCGAGAAGCGGCGGCTCGCCGCTCTCGCGGCCGAGAACGCCCAGCTCGCGCTGCTCGCCGACGCCACTGCTGCGGAACAGCGGCGGCTCCGGCGAGTGGAGGCACTCGAGCAGCTGCGGGAGGCGCTCAACCTGGAGAGCCTGCCGTCGCGGATCGAGTGCTTCGACATCTCGAACCTGCAGGGGCGGGAGATCGTCGGCTCGATGTCGGTCTTCCAGGACGGCCAGCCGAAGCGAGCCCACTACCGGTCGTTCGGCGTCCGTGGACAGGAGGGCCAGGATGACTTCGCGGCGATCGGGGAGGTGGTGGCGCGAAGGTTCGCGCGGCTGCGCGAGCGCGCAGACGAGAGCTTCGGGCAGATGCCGAACCTCGTCGTCATCGACGGCGGGAAGGGGCAGCTCGCGGCCGCGCTCGACGCGATCGCCCGCACGGGCGGCGCACCGCGCGTCGCCGTCGTCGCACTCGCGAAACGGGAGGAGGAGGTGTTCGTGCCCGGTCGCCCGGATCCGATCAGGCTCGATCCCCATGACGCCGGGCTGCAGCTCCTGCAGCGGATCCGGGACGAGGCGCACCGGTTCGCGATCGGGCACCACCGCCGCCGCCGCGACACGCGTGCGTTCGAGTCGATCTTCGACACGCTGGAGGGCGTCGGACCGGCCCGACGCCGCGCGATCCTGAGACACTTCGGCTCGGCCGAGCGGTTCGTCGCGGCGACCCAGGAAGAGCTGGAGGGGGTGCCGGGCCTCCCGGCCAGGACCGCGCGCGCGGTCTACGCGCAGCTGCACAAGGCGGGCCGGGCATAGAGACTGTGTCGGGGACAGGATTAATCCTGTCCCCGACACTATTCTCATCGGGTCAGACCGGAAGGTCTGACCCGACGTGACGGCGGAAGCGGATCGTCCGCAGCGTCAGGAAGATGGCGAGGAAGCCCAGCGTCCCGTTCACGACCGTAAGGGTCACCCGCATGCCGACGCTGAACGCGAGCAGGGCGGTCTTCGCCACCTTGCCGCCGAACACGTAGACGATGAACGCCTGTTCGGTTCCGATCCCGCCCGGCGTCACCGGTGCGAGCGTCGCCAGGCTCTGCGTCACCTGCACGAGCAGGACGTTCCTCGCCGTCTGCGGTACATGGAAGGCCCCCAGAAAGCACCAGATCATGGCGAAGCGGAGGCTCCAGTCGCACGCCTGCCAGAAGGCGACGCGACGCAGGTAGCGCGTCCGCGGCCGCAGGACGCGGAACGCCTGGCCGAAGCGCTGCCGGAAGTCGCCAATGCGCCAGTGGATCCACACAGCCAGCGTCGTCAGTCCGACCAGCAACCCGACGATGACGACGCTGCTCACGCCACGGTGGCGGAAGAGCCACGAGAAGTCGAAGCTCGGCAGATGGGGCAGCGAATGGATGCTCGGCAGGACGCCGAGCGTCAGCGCGTAGCCGAAGACGGCGAGCGACATCGTCGTGTCGAAGATCGACATGACGACGTACGTCGAGGTGAGCGTCGTGTACGTCGCGGTCGGAACCGCTCGGTGCGCGATGTACAAGCGCACGACGTCGCCTCCGCGCGCGGGGATCACTGCGTTGACGCCCACCCCCGCCAGGTACGCGGCGTAGATCGAGCGCCAGCGGACCTTCTGGTCGGGGTAGGCCGCCGCGATCGTGTTCCTCCAGGCCCGGCTCGTGCACATCGTCTTCACGATCTGGAGGCCCATCGCGAGCACGAGTGGGCGCAGGTCGACGTCTGCGAGGTGGTCGTAGAAGACGCGAATCGCGTGCAGGACGTCGTGCACGGCTTCCACGGTAGTCGCGCCCGTCGGCGTGAGCCAGACGCCGCGGGTTCAGCGGCGAAGACAGCCGCCGTAGCCCTCGCGCAAGAGCGGGCGGGAAGGCGGGTCGACCGCCAGCAGCGTCTCGAGCGAGACAGGACGGAGGCGGAGACGCTGCAGTGCCGGCAGGATCAGGTACCGGAGCGCACGGATCGTCTGACCGCGGTTCTCGTGCATCAGCACGATGTCGCCGGGCCGCAGGTGCCGTGTGACGTTGCGCGCGATCTGCTGCCAATCCGCACCTGCCGAGTCGGCCGAGCTGACGTCCCACACGACCTCGAGCAGGCCGAGCGTGCGCGCAATGCCGTCGACCATCGTGTCGCGTGCGCCGTAAGGCGGCCTGAAGAGGACCGTGCGACGGCCCGTGGCCGACTGCTCGGCCAGGGCCGTTCGCGCGATCTGGGATGTGGCGTCGGCGCGTGACATCCGGACGAGGTCAAGGTGGTCCCAGGTGTGGTCGCCGACGACGGCCAGCCTCGTCTCCGCCCGGAGATCGCCGGGAAAGCGGGCAATGTTGCGACCGACGACGAAGAACGTCGCCTCCGCACCTGCGCGTCGAAGGATCCTGAGCGCGAGCGGCGTGTACGGGCCCGGCCCGTCGTCGAACGTCAAGGCGACGTCGCGCCCGCGGAGGCCGCCACAGAAGAGGGGGAGACCGAGCCGGGCGAGCTGTGCGATCTCCGCGATGCCGCGCGTCGAATACGGCGCGGGCAGCGGCCGCGCGGCCGTGACTCCGACCCCGACGGCGAGGGCGATCGTTGCGAGAGCGGTGTGGGCGGCGCGCATCGGCGGTGCTGCCTGCCCGTGTCGAGGACGGTAGCTTCGAGCAATCGGGAACGCAACAGGACGTCCCTACTCACGTCCAGGCGATACGGACGCCCGCGTAGGCAATCGCGGCGATCAGGGCCCACGAGGTGAGACCCAGTACGAGCGGACGCGCGCCGATGCGGACGAGTCGAGCGACTCGGACGCGCGTTCCGAGCGCGAAGAGCGCCATGCCGAGGAGGACGGTGCGGACGTCGTCGATCCGGTGCGTCGTTGCTTTCGAGAAGACGTCGACGCTGGCGAGCCCGATGGCAGCGACGAAGAGGACCACGAAACCCGGGATCAGCGGCGTTCGTCTCAACGTGTCGCGCGACCGCGAGCGCTGGACGGCGAGCACCCCGATGAGCGGTGCCAGCAGCATCACGCGGGTCAGCTTGACGACCACCGCTGTCGAGAGCGCGAGGCCGCCCGCAGTCGACGAGGTGGCGACGACCTGCGCGACGTCGTGGACACCCGCGCCGACCCAGGCGCCGTACGCCTCGCGGCTCAGCCCGAGGGGATCCCGCAGCGACGGCAGGACGACGATCGCGAGAGTGCCGCAGAGCGTCACGAGGGCAACCGCGAACGTCACCTCGTCCTCGTCCGCCTCGACGATGCCGTTCGCAGCCGCGATTGCAGACACGCCGCAGATCGAGAAGCCGACCGCGACGAGCAGGCCGAGGTTCTCGGGCACCCCGAGCCGCCGAGCCGCCCAGAGCGTTCCGACATAGGTGAGCGCGACGACCGCGACGACGACCGCGAGCGCCTTGGCCCCGAGGTGCAGGACGTCTGGAAACACGAGATCGAAGCCGAGCAGGATCACGCCGGCGCGCAGCAGCCAGCCTGCGGCGAGGTCGAGCCCGGGGACGAGCATTCGACGCACGCCGGTGAGGTTCGCAAGCGCGACGCCGAGTGCGACGCAGAACGGCAGTGCCGGCAGCGGATCCCACCAGCGGTGGGCGAGCAACCCGGCCGCGATGGCCGCGCCGGCGAGCGCGAGACCGGGCAGGAGGCGGACGGCCGCCCGGCGGTCAGGCGTCGTCGGGCGCGAGGAAGGGGTAGCGGTAGTCACGCGGCGGGACGAGCGTCTCCTTCACCGTCCGCGGGCTCACCCAGCGGATCAGGTTCCACATCGACCCCGCCTTGTCGTTGGTTCCGGAGGCGCGGGAGCCGCCGAACGGCTGCTGGCCGACCACCGCTCCGGTCGGCTTGTCGTTCACGTAGAAGTTGCCGGCCGCGTACTGCAACGCCGTGTGCGCCTCCTCGATCGCGTAACGATCGGTTGAGAACACCGCTCCGGTGAGCGCGTACGGCGCCGTCTCGTCGACGAGTCGGAGCGTGTCGCCCCATCTCCGCTCGTCGTACACGTAGGCGGTGACGACGGGCCCGAACAGCTCGTCGCGGAGGAGCCGGAACCCGGGGTCGTCGGTCTTGATCAGCGTCGGCTGGACGAACCAGCCTTCCGAGTCGTCGGTGCCGCCGCCGGCGACGATCTCTGCGCCGGCGTCACGCGCCTCCGCGATCGCGTCGGCCTGCGTCCGGAACGAGCTGCCGTCGATCACGGCGCCCATGAAGTTGGAGAAGTCGCGGACGTCCCCCATGGCGATCGTCGAGATCTCGGACGCCAGGGTCTCTTTCAACTGGGGCCACAGGTTGGAGGGGACGTACATACGAGACGACGCCGAGCACTTCTGCCCCTGGTACTCGAAGGACCCCCTTACGGCGGCGGCGGCGAGCGCCTCCACGTCGGCGGACGGGTGAGCCAGGATGAAGTCCTTGCCGCCGGTCTCGCCGACGAGGCGAGGGTAGTTGCGGTACGAGGCGATGTTGTCGCCGACCGTCTTCCACATGGATTGGAAGACGGGCGTCGAGCCGGTGAAGTGGACGCCGGCGAGCTCGCGATGCGCGAGCGCGGCCTCGCCGATCTCCGAGCCGGGCCCGTAGACGAGGTTGATCACCCCGGGCGGCAGCCCAGCCTCCTCGAAGAGGCGCAGCGTGTACCAGGCGGAAAGCGCGGCCGTCGAGGCCGGTTTCCACACAATCGTGTTGCCCATCAGCGCGGGCGACGACGTCAGGTTCGCGCCGATCGCCGTGAAGTTGAACGGGCTGACGGCGAAGACGAAGCCTTCGAGCGCCCGGTACTCGAGCCGGTTCCACACGCCTGGCGACGACGTCGGCTGCTCCTCGTAGATGCGGACGAGGTATTCGGCGTTGAAGCGCAGAAAGTCGACGACCTCGCAGGCGGCGTCGATCTCCGCCTGGTGCGCCGTCTTCGACTGGCCCAGCATCGTCGCGGCGTTGAGCGTCGACCGCCACGGGCCCGACAGCAGCTCCGCGGCGCGGAGGAAGACGGCGACACGCTCGTGCCACGGCGTCCGCGACCACTCGGTGTGCGCGTCGCGGGCAGCGGCGACCGCGCGCTCGACGTGTGAGACGTCGCCCTTGGCCACGTCTGCGAGCACATGATCACGCTTGTGTGGCATCACGGCCTCGAACGTCGCGCCGGTCTCGACCCGTTCACCGCCGATCACGAGGGGGAGCTGGGCCCGCTCGGCCGACATCTCGTCGAGCCGTCGCTTCAGCTCGGCGCGCTCCGGCGACCCCGGCACGTAGCCCTTCACCGGCTCGTTGACGGCAGCAGGCGGACGGAAGATGCCCGGTGCGCTCACGGCCGCGATTGTATTGCCAGTGTCCTGCCGGACGCGCGGTACAGTCGGACGCGTGCGCGCGACGCGGCACCGCTACGCAGTCGAAGGATGGGGCGTGGGGGAGCTGATCGTCTCCTACGACCTCGTCCTCGCTCACGACCTGCCTGATCCCGCTCTCTCGCGCGACGGGGCGGACGCCGAGACGAAGCTGTCCCGGAGCGTCGCCTCCCGTGTCCGCGCGCACCTCGCCGGCACCGAGACCGACTACGACGACGTCGAGCTCGACCTCTCGTGGTGCACGGCGTTCCAGCGCGAGCTGGCGCTCGCTCTCCGCGCCGTACCGTGGGGCGAGGTCGTCAGCTACGGCGAGCTGGCAGCGCTCGCGGGGCGACCCGGGGCAGCGCGAGCCGCCGGGACATTCTGCGCCCGGAACCGCTTCGCGCTCATGCTGCCGTGCCACCGGGTCGTATCGGCGTCGGGAATCGGCGGCTACGGCACGTCCGGTGTCGGTCTGAAACGGCGGCTCCTCGGCGTGGAGGGGATCGATCTGTGACAGACCCGACAGCGACGCTGGCGGAGGATGTTCGCGCCGAGCTCGCGGCGATCGCGCCGTCGCGTGCGTGCGACCGGCTGGCGGAGCTCTCCGCGCTGTTCCATGCAGCGGGCAGATTGCACCTGCGGGGCCGCGGCCAGGTCGCGCTCCATCTCGACCTCGCCAGCTCGGCCGTCGCGCGCCGCGCGTTCGCGCTGCTTCGCGCACTCGAGATCGAGTCCGAGATCAGGACGTATCGCCGGAGGTCCTTCGACCTGGCGACCCGATACGAGCTGCACGTCGCCGGCACGCCGCACGCGCTCTCGGTGCTGGCCGAGGCAGGTGTGCTCGACCGTGCGCATCGGCCTCTGGCGCGGCCGCCGCAGCGTCTCGTCGCCAAGACCTGCTGTCGCGGCGCCTACCTTCGCGGGGCGTTTCTCGGTGGCGGCTCCCTCGTCGGCCCTCCCTCGCCGCACCTCGAGCTCCGGGCGGCGACCCGCGACGGCGCCGAGTTTCTCCGAACCGTCGCCCGTCGCGAAGGCGCCTTGCTCGGCGTGGCCGACCGCCTGCGCCACTCTCTCGCCTACGCCAAGGGCTGGGAGACGATCGAGACGGTGCTCGGGGCAGCCGGTGCAACAGACGCCGTGATCGCGCTCGAAGAACGGGCGCTCGTCGCCACCGCTCGCAGCGACGCGAACCGGCTGGCAAACGCGGATCACGCGAATCTCGTGCGCGCCGGACGGGCCGCGGGGGTCCAGCTGGAGGCGCTTCGAAGGCTCAAGGCCGGGGGCGCGCTCGACGAGCTCGACGACCGCCTGCGAGAGGCTGCCGAGCTGCGGCTCCGAAACCCGACGCTGTCGCTGCGCGAGCTCGCGGCCCGGGCCGACCCGCCCGCGACGAAGGCCGGAATGCAGCGGCGGCTCGCGCGGCTGGTCGAGCTTGCCGATGGCTGATCGGGCCGCTTGTGCTCGCGCACACGTTCTCTCATACTCCCCCCGAGGTGGGCTTTCGCGCTCCTGGACGGTGGATCCAGACCCCGTCTGCCGTTCGGTACCGGAGCGCGTCCTGGGGCGAGGGATCGTCCTCGGAACTCTCGCCCCGGCCCGCCTGTCTTGTTGGCGCAGATCGGAAATCTGCGGAAGCAGATTTCCGATCGCGCGAAAACCCCTGAAGGGTGCCGCCCGCGGCACGTTTCGCAGGTCAGAAAGCCTCTCGGCTTTCTGACCGCGAATCACCAAGCGAGCTGGTTGCGCAGGGCGCGAACCCCTGAAGGAGTGGCGCGACGATGTGGTAAGGGCGCGCCCGCTCACGATCGATCAGGCGAGAGCAGCATCGCTCAGCAGAGCGCACTCTCGTCGCGGGTGCTCGCGCCGCATTCGCGTAGTTGATCTCTTATCCGTGTGGTGTCGTTAGGCGTGTCCGCGTCGATGCTCTAGCCTCGGCTCGTGGCGAGTAGTGCGCATCGGAAGGTGGTGACGGTGTTGTTCTGCGACGTCGTCGGGTCGACGACTCTGGGGGAGTCGGTCGACCCGGAGGCGCTGCAGGGGCTCCTGGCGCGCTATTTCGAGCGG
>Ga0066710_100001922_pt1 | contig 16166 bp, 16 predicted proteins | sample GraSoiAngelo_159_FD_79666 | JGI IMG/M metagenome (GOLD analysis project Ga0066710, IMG submission 79666) | Grasslands soil microbial communities from the Angelo Coastal Reserve, California, USA - 14_1009_16_40cm | ecosystem: Environmental > Terrestrial > Soil > Grasslands | place: USA...
GCCACGATCGCCACCACCGGCCCGAGATAGATCGGCAGCTGGATCAAGACGTGTCCCGCATGCGCGAACGGAATCGAGACCGCGAGCAGCATCGTCACTGATTCACCGCTGACAGAAGCCACAGGCCGAGGCTCGTGAACCCGACCATGACCACGAGCATCCAGTACTGCGAGCGGGTCGCATCCTGGACTTTCCGATAGATCGAGACGGCTCGGTCGTGCGCGAGCACCAGCCCCGCCACGTGGCCGGAGATGAGCGCCCCGACCTGCACGTACCAGATCGCGTTGGTCGACACCACGTTGTAGTTGATCCTGATGTCCGCGGTGCCGAAGAGGTCCGATCCGTGTCCAAGCGGGTCGGAGATCAGGTATCCGCCCGCCTGCCCCTGGAACACCAGGAGAGAGAAGTAGTGTGCGAGGGCATACGCGAAGGTGATCGGGATCAGGGTGTGTACGAAGCGTCCTGCCAGCTCGCGCGCCGCGTGTCCCTCACCCACGGTGCGGATGCCCAGAACTCCCAGCCAGTAGAACGCCGCGATGACCAGGACGCAGCCGATCAGGCCTACCGTCGAGGACCACTGGACGGCGTTGAGGCTGCCGGCTCCGAGATCCGAGAAGAACGTCTGGAGGTGGGGAGTGGTCGACGACCAGACGGGCCCGTTGGAGAAGCCGTCGAAGGTCGTTGAGCCGATCGCCGCGCAGAGAAGGGCAACGCTTCCGGCGACGAGCCGAAGCCGAGGCGCCCCCGACAGCGGACGGCGGGCGTAGAGCACCCGTCCGATGCGTTCGAATGAGGAGAGATGAGCCAGCATGTTGTAGTAGACGCCGAAGGCGTCTCCGTCCTGACTCCAGCGCGCGACGCCGAACAGCGCCATCCCAACGAGCTGGATACCCGCGTAGACAAGTGACAGGATCGCGAGCCTGCTGGGATCGTCCTTGTTGACATAGGCCAGCTCGAGCCAGGCAAATCCCAAAATCCCGACGACCGCCGGCCAGCGGCCGAGCCAATCGGGATAAGCGAGATGTCTGGCCTCTCGTCCCTTGAACGCGCGGTGAAAGGTCCAGGACGCCGCTCTTCCAACCGCAAGCCACGGGTTGAAGGCGCGAAACACGTCGCCGAACAAAACGCTCAGCACCACGAGCCCGACCCAGAAGTGGACGTAGATGAAGGTCGGAGCGAAGTTCACGGTCGCCTGCTGCGCCCCCGCGAAGCCGCTGTACACGACGAGGGCGAAGAGACCGACGCCGATCAGCGCAGTGAGCGTGTCGACGATGCTCGGAACGCGAAAGAGCGGCCGGCGCACCGGCTCCTGGAGCTGGGGCTTGGGCCAAAGCGTCGCGAGCGCCACGAAGGAGACGACCAGCACGATCGCCGCCGCCCAGCCGAAGAGCCACGACGGCACGGGCAGGTCCGCGCGGCCCACGAGACCGTGTGCGCCGGCATCGGAGGGAAACAGGCCGGCGGCGATGAGCGCCAGCGCTGCGCCGGCGACACATCTTGCGTGCCGGGTCATGGCTCGACCTTCAGTGACGCGATCTGCTCCTTGCGCCCCTCGAGCTCGACCACGAAGCTGCCGCTGATCGTGGCGGGGAAGTCGAACCGGATCCGCCCACCAGCCGGAACATCTTTCATGAAGTCGTAACCGTGCACGTGGATTTCGTCTGCGACGTCCGAGCTCACCGTGAAGCGAACGCGATCGCCCTTGTGGACCGTGATCGTTGTGATGCCCCCGGCAGGCTTCCCGCCCACGACTTTGATCGCAGTCACCGACGGAGCGGTCTTCTTGCTCGACGTCGTACTCGATGTGTTGTTATTGGAGTTGTCGTCGCCCCCGCCCGGGTTCACGATGATGAACGCCACGACGGCGGCCACGACCAGCGCCGCAATCAGCGCTATGCGTGTACCTCTTGTCATTCCGAACCTCTCAGCCTGGAAGGGCCGGGCCGGCGAGAGCCGGCCTGGCTGACGACCTTTACGGAGAGGTCAGAGGGGGCCCTCTCCCGGCGAGGAAGAGAGCGACAGGGTCGAGCGGAGGCTTCTCAAAAGTGCCGGCCGGTCGTGACGCGCTCACACGGCTCCAACGCTGGGGGCGCCCGTTGCCGCCCGCTGCGAGCACCTCGATCGCCGCCGATGCTCCCCGAAGCGCCAGAGCGACGACGCCGCCGACGACGACCGACAGCACGAGCGTCAGCCAGCCGCCATGGCCGAAGACCCCTGCCACGCCGGCGGGATGGCCCGGCGCCAGTTGCCCCTCGATCCACTCCTGAGCGACGTACACGACGAGCAGCCAACCGCTCGAGAGCGCCCACAGCCTCGAGGTGCGCGGAAGTGCCTCGGTTGAGCACGGCGTCGAGCGCGCCCGTGCCGCTTTGGCGAGGAATTCGACGGCCGCCAGCGCGGCCAGGAGGGCGAGCATCGGGGCCAGGGCCGCCAGGTAAGCGTGGCCCTGACTGCCAAGCTGCTCGTGCGAGTGGCCGCCGTACGCAAAGAGGTAGCGAAGCTGATGCACTACGTACGCACCGGCCGCGAGCAGCGCTGCCGCCCGGAGTCTCACACCGAGTGACCGCATGCAGGTGATTCTAAGCGCTGCGCTCCTTCCAGCGATAGGTTCAGCTCTCGGTCGTGTCGAGGCGGCGCCACCGCAGCGCTGCAAAGGCGCCGACAATGATCAGCAGAGCAAGCGGCGCTCCGAAGATGAGCAGCAACGATCCGCTGCCACCGCCGCCGCTCGAGCAGCCGGCCGGTACCTTCGGTGCCGGAATCGGGTGCCCCGCTTCGGTTGCCAGTCTCGCCACCGCCGTTATCGCTGCACGGGCGAGCCCGTTCGAGTCGCCCGCCGAGGTGAGGTCGATGCCCTTGATCGGTTGGGCTGCGTCGACCCCTGACCTGTACAGGCTCGCGCCCTGCGGCAGCACCACCAGCAGCCTCAGGTTCGTCTTGAAGTTCTTCCCGACACCCTTCCCGTAAATGCCGAGCTCCTGGCCAAGGAACTTTGCGTAACCGTTCGGCTTGCCCCACAGGAAGACGGCGCCCCCGAGGTCGCGCTTCGAGGCGATGAGCGCCACCTTCATCGGGAAGCCCGCTGCCTTCGCCTGCTTGATGACGCGGTCGAGCGTGTCTGACAGCTGGGTGCAGACCTTCGGGCTGTATGGAAGAAATGCGTCCTGGAGGAGGAGGACGTCGCTTGCCGGGTCGACGTCCGTCCGCGCGTCCGGGCTGAAGCCGGTCAAGATCGCGACGCTCAGCAGGAGAGCAGTCGTCTTCGGATGCCTCAAGGCTGCGCCGAGATCGCGCCTCAAAGGCCTTCCGGGAAGACGTAGCTCCTGGTGGGAGGGAAATAGCCGGCGATCTCGACCACGATCGCGGCATGCCGCTCGAGGGGAATCCGGCGCACATCGCCCTTCCAACGGCTGCCGTTGACGAACGCGGAAACGCGCTCGTCGCGACGCGCGCGGAAGCTCAACAGTCGTCCGCTCGACAGCGGCTGTTCCCAGAGGTCGAAGAAGTCGCCGAGCGTCGCCTTGGTTCCATCGTCCACCTCGATGAGGCCGGTCGGCTCGACGGTGCGAAGCTGGTAGGAGCACTTTCCGGAGCGAACGTAGGCGCCGTCGCGAATGCGAGGCGGGGAGACGCCGATTCCAGCCGGGATCACGACGTCGAGCCGGTTCGCGAAGATCTCCAGGTGGACGCCGAACCGCTCCCGAGCGGCGCGGGTGCAATGGAGCGACCCAACCGCCCTACCGCTGTCGACCAGGCTTTTCGAGGCGGGCAACCGGTAGCGAGCGCCGCGGCCGATGCGGGGCGCGGGCCGGGGCGGGTCCCCCGCCCGAGCCGGATTCTGAGAAGAATCCCCGCTCTTGAGCGAGTCCGCCTCCTCGGTCTGTCCGCAGGCGGTGAGAAGCAAAGTCGCTCCCAGCGAGAGCCCGATGAGCAGCTTGCGCATGGATCACTTGAGGATAGGTGGGGCGAATCAGCCCCGGCGCAGTCTTGCCGACCGAGCGGAGTCAACCGGTCTGGCTCGCCCGTACCACCACGTGTTTGCCCTCGTGCGCGCGCAGGGCTTCAGCCGCTTCCTCCCAGGGCACAATGGCCTTCGTCACCAAGCCCGGTTGAAGCTTTCCCCGGCTGACCAACTCGAGCGCCCGCGGCATCGCCGGTCTCGCGTGACAGCGTCCGGTGTGGAAGGTCACGCACTTGGAGTACATCTCGAAAAGGGGAAGCGGAGTTTCCTCCTCGAAGAAGATGCTGACGCTCGTGCACACCCCGTCCGGTGCCGTTGCACGCAACGCCGTTCGCAGACCCGGATGCTCGCCGCTGGCGTCGACGGTTACGTCGTAGCGGCCGGGTCGTTCACGGTTCTCGTCGTCAACCGGGACCGGTGTCGCGCCCAGCCGTCCCGCCCGCTCGAGTCGATCCGGAGCGCTATCCATGTAGTCCACCTGCTCGGCGCCGAGCGCGACCGCGATGCCGGCCGCGTAGAGGCCGATGCTCCAGGCGCCGCCGCCGACCACCAGGACGCTTGCGCCCGGTCGCGCTTCCAGATGAGGCGCGACTGTGCGCCAAGCGTCGGAGATGTTGTCGCCGACGCTCGCGACCGCCGCTGGCTCTACGCCTGCCGGCAGCGGAACGAGCATGTGCTCCGCATATGGAACGCGCACGACGTCGGACAACGCGCCGCCCCAGTCACCGCCGGCGGCGCCGAATCCGTACATCGAAAGAAATGGAACGGTGGCGCAGTTACCGGTCCGGCCCTCACGACAGGCATCGCAGGTCCCACAGGAGATCTGGAACGGAATCGCGACGACGTCCCCCGCCGAGATGGCGGTCACGTCGTCGCCGACGTCCGTCACCTCTCCGATGCACTCGTGTCCGAGCGCGATCGGAAGAGGAAACGGAGTCGTTCCCCTGACGATCTCTCGATCCAGATCGCAGGTCGCCACGGCCAGCGGCCGAACGATCGCCTCACCTGACCCTTGGAGCTTGGGCTCGGGGGCGTCGAGCCATTCCAGGCGTCTCTTGTCGACGACCGTCAGCTGCCGCATGCTCGCCAAAACCTACCAGTGGTCTGTCTCCGAACGTTGGCCAGGAAATGGCGGGGAGAGGCCACTAAGCCGCCTCCAGCGGCGCGGGCGCGGCACGCTCCTGCGTGAGGCTCCAGCCGAGCGCGAGTATGTAGAGCACGACGATGCAGGCCGCGATCGATGCCCCCGCGGCGGTGCCGGCGTAGTAGGAGAGGTACAGGCCGGCGACGCCCCCGATCGCGGCTACGAGCACGCCGAGCGTCATCGCAGGACCGACGCGTCGCGACATGAGCCGTGCAGTCGCGGCGGGCGCGACGAGGACGGCGACGACCAAGAGGTTGCCGAGCCCCTGTACCGCGACCACGATCGCGCCCGCGAGCAGCAGGAGAAGCGCCACCTCGACAAGCAGCGGCCGGCCTCCGAGCGGCCGCGCGCTTGCCCGGTCGAAGCCGACGACGAGGAGCTGTCCGTGGAGCAGCCTGAGGGTGAGGAGGGCGAGCGCGGCAAGGATCGCGGCGAGGACCAGGTCGAGGTCAGAAACCCCGAGGATGTCGCCGAAGAGAAGCGTCTGGATGCCCGGCGGGCTGGCGGGCGCGAGGGCGAGCAGGGCGCCGAGGCCGAAGAGGGAGGTGATCACGACCGCGACCGCCGTGTCGCGTCCGATCTCGGGGATCCGGGCGGCCAGGGCGATCGCGATCGCGGCAGCGCCGAGCCCGATCGCTCCGCCCAGGAGCAATGGAATCCCGCTGAGAGCCGCAAGCACAAGGCCCGGGAAGAGGCCGTGCGCCAGCGACTCCGCGCTGTAGGAGAAGCCGTAGAGCACGATCCAGCATCCGAGCACCCCGCCGACGAGCGCCAGCAGCATGATCTCGGCCAGCGCGCGCTGCATGATCGCATCCCCCCAAGGGGCACTCAGCGCGTTCCAGACATCGGCGGCCGCCGCCGGTTCGAGCGTCATCTCTCCGGTTCGTGATGAGCTACGGGCAGGATCGCGCGCAGCCACCCTTCGCCGTCTGTCCCCTCGCGCGGAAGGGTCACAATTGCGCCGCGGTGCGTCGCCTCGAGCACCTCACGTGTAAGCGTGTCTTCCGGTGAGCCGAACGCGATCTGACGTCTGTTCAAGCACAGGACGCGGTCCCAGCTCCGCGCCTGTTCGACGTCGTGGGTCGCGATCATGACGCTTCGCCCTGCCGCTGCAAGTCGGTCGATCAGCGACATGAGACGCTCGGTGCTCGGCTCGTCGACGCCGGCGAAGGGCTCGTCGAGCAGGAGCACTTGTGCGTCCTGCACGAGCGCACGGGCGATCAGGACGCGCTGGCGCTGGCCGCCCGATAGCTCTCCGTAGCTGTGCCCGGCGAGCGGGGCCAATCCTGCGACCGCGAGCGCCTCGAGCGCGCGGCGGCGCTCGCCCCGTCCGGGGCGCCGCCACCAGGCGAGCCGGGAAAGAGTCCCCATCAGCGCCACGTCGAGCGCGCTCACCGGATAGTCCAATCGCGATCGCTCGGTCTGCGGCACCGTGCCGGTGCGGCCCCGCACCTCGACCGTTCCCCGGAGGGGGGAAAGCTCGCCCAGCAAAACCCTGAACAGCGTCGACTTGCCACCCCCGTTGGGACCGAGCACCCCGATTCGCTCGCCGCGTCCGACAGTGAAGACGACATCTTCGAGTGCGAGCGGTCCGCCGTAACCCGCGGCGAGACCCGAGACCGCGACGACCGATTCAGTCATGCGTCGACCCGACATCGATACCTGTTGTTGCTGAAAGCCCGCACCATTGCGTCGGCGTTCGACGCCTCCATCGAGAGATAGGTGCCGCCGGTTGACCCCGAGGGACCGAGCGTGTCGCCGTACAAAGTGACGTCGGAGCGGGCGCCCGTCTGCGTCGCAATCGCCCGCGCGAGCTTCGGACTGATCGAGCTTTCGGGAAACACCGCTCTGACGTGCTCCCTCGTGATCAGATCGACGAGTCGCGACACGTCCTGTGCAGAGGGCTGCGCCTGCGTGGTCTGGGATGGAATGACGGCGCCGACGATCGTGATGCCGTAGCGGTTGGCGAAATAGGAGAAGGCATCGTGGTCGGTGACGAGCTTGCGCTTCGATGTGGGGATGCGGGAGAAGCACGACCTGATTCCCGCGTCGAGCCGTCGCAGCTTGACGAGGTAAACGCTCGCGTTGCGCTCGAAGACTTTCCGCCGCTTCGGATCGGATCGGATGAGCGCGTCTCGAACCGTGACGACGGCGTTCTCGACGTTGCGCGGGTCGTGCCACCAGTGTGGGTCGTACCTCGAACGCTCGGCGCCCGCGGTCTCGCCAGCGAGCTTGATCGGCGCGGTTTCTCCGAGGTCGACCATGGGGGGGTCGCCGCCCGCCTCCTTTACGACTTTGCCGATCCAGTCGTCCAGCCGATCACCGCTCGCCAGCACGAGCTTTGCGCCGGCGGTCGCTTCCACGTCTCGAGGCCGCGGCTCGTAGTCGTGAGGGTCCGTGTTCGGTTTCAGGATCTGATGCACGTCGACTGCGTCTCCGCCCACCTCGCGGGCCCAATCGCCGATCTGAGTGGTGGTGGCGACCAGCTCGAGCTTGCCGTGATCATCAGCGCTGCCGGCGCCGCACGCGCCGAGCAACAGCATTGTCGCGAGGGCCGCCGAGGCGGCGGCGGGTCGAAGGGCTCGCCTCGCCACGGGCATCCGCGCAAGCGCTGCCGCCGCGAACACGGGGCCGCCGAGCACCGCGATCGTCGGTCCCGGCGGGGCGTTCAGCTCGACCGAGAGCCAGAGTCCCACGGTGCCCTCCAGCGCCGCTAAGGCGATCGATCCGAACTGCCAGGCGGTCATCCTTCTCGTCCAGAGCCGAACCGTCGCCGCGGGAATCACGACGAGGGCGGTGGCGAGCAAGGCGCCGACAGCCGTGAGCGTCGCCACCACGACGAGCGCGATCAGCCCGAGCAGGGTCGTCTCCGGAATGCTCGAGCGAAGCCCGAGAGACCGCGCGGCGGCCACGTCGAATCCGGCGGCGAGCCACGCCCGGCCCAGGGCGATGCTCGCCGCCACGGTCACGCCACTTGCGAGCCCCGCCAGCACGATGTCACGGGTGCCGATCACCAAGAGGCTTCCGAACAGAAGCGTCTCGATGTTCGAGCCCGAGTGAAAGACGTCGCTGGCGAGAATCACGCCGAGCGCGAGCGCACCGACCAGCACGATCGCAGTGAGGCTGTCGTAGCTGCTCCTTCGCGCCCGTGAGAGCTCGGCAACGGCGATCGCAAAGAGCACCGCGGCCGAGAGCGCGCCGAGGGGCGCCGCGAAGCCGAGGCCGTCGGCGACGACGAGCCCCGGGAAGGCCGCCGTCGCGACGGCGTGCGAGTAGAAGGCAAGCCCTCGAAGGACGATCCAGGTTCCGACCAGCCCGGCGGCAACCGAGAGCAGCAGGACCTCGATGAGCCCTCGCTGGACGAACGGAAGCTGGAACGGCTCGAGCATGGATCGCCGTGGACGCGTCTCCACCGGAGAGGTGAATCAGGGAATAATGCGAATAGTTATCGTTCGCGGATGATACCGGCTATCATCGACTGGTGCCGGTGACGAACGAAGAGCAAAGCCGCGTCGAGTGGGAGGAGCACGCCGCGGCCGTGTTGGCGCGTGCCGGTCATCGCACGGGAGGCGCGCGCGCCGCCGTGCTGAAGCTTCTCTCCCGCCAGGACTGCTGCTTGACGGCACAGGAGATTTTCGACCGCCTTCGTGCGGACGACCGCCAGGTGGGCATCGCGAGCGTTTACAGGGCGCTCGAGCTGCTCGCCCGGCTCGAGCTCGTGCGGCGTCTCGACATCGGACAGGCCGCGTGCTACGAGCCCGCCTCCCCTGACGGTGAGCATCATCATCACACGGTTTGCGAGCGCGGCGGCAAAGTGGCGGCGTTCGAGGACCGCGCCCTGGAGGACGCAATCGACCGGCTGACGAAGCGACAACGGTTTAGCGTCGCCGTGCACGAGGTGACCCTCCGCGGCTCCTGTCCCGACTGTCGCGTCGTTTGAGAGGTTGTCAGGCGCGAGCGAGCAGGACGAGCGGCCGTTCCCTCGTCTCACCGTCGCGAAAGCTCATCGTCGAGGCAACCTCGAAGTCGCATATCCGCCGTAGCTCTTCGAGGTACTCCGCCGTCGTCTCGGCGCTCTCCTCTTCGCCGCCCTCGTAGACCATCGCCGCCCAGGGAATCGCCCCGACGCTCGAAAGGAAGTAGCCCACGTTGTGCCGGAACGCGAGGTTCAGGACAACGGCCGTCTCGAGCCGCGAGCCAAGCTGTGGCGGGATGTCGTCACCGAGCGGGTAGTCGGGGGTGAGGTCGGCGCCCACCATCTCGAAACGGGTCTAGCCGAGTGCTAGCAGCAGGTCCCGGCCCCGCTCGGCCACCTCGGGAAGGTCCCAGCCGACCGTCCAGGTGGCGCCCTCCGAAAGCGCCGCGGCCATCATCATTCCGGCGTTGCAGGCGATGTCCAGCACGACGCGACTGCGAAGCCCGATGCCGGCCCCGTCCAGCATGGAGCGAATTGCCGCCCACCGCCGCAGCGAGTTGCGCCTTCCGGTAGCGCCGATCGCGGGGATCGACTGGTAGAGGTAGCGGCCGCCTTTGAGCGCGTATTCATCGCCATAGTGCAGCTCCTTGCGAGCGTTCCTGTCGAGCACGCTTTTGACTACTGCCCTTGGCCGCGGGACCTTCAGGTTCTCGAAGCCTAGGTAGCGAGCCGAATCGAGCCCTTCCCCGGCGGGAGGGCGGAAGTGCTCAGCGTGCCTCCAATCGCCGCGGACGGGCGCCAGCTCTCCCGACGCGAACAAGGTGTTCAACGAGGCGGTGGTCGACGCGCGTTGCTCCGGCGAGGCATGTCCCTCGAACGAGTCCTCGAGCACAAAGGCGGTTCGGCTTCTTCCTTCGCCGGTCAGTGAGAACGCGTCGTAGACGCGCGGCGCGAGACCGCGCATGTAGAGCAAGTTCGCCGCGAGCAGCGAGCGCCGCGCTGCCCCGCCTTCCTCGAACGTTACCTTGAACGTCGCGTCGCGCCCGTAGAGACCCGCGATCTCACCGACCACCACCTCGGGGTCGACGGCGGAAGAAAGATGAATCGAGGTCGGCGATCGGCGCAAGATGACACCGCGCCGCTCGAGGGACTCGGCCAACCCTTCCAGGTCGCCCGCGAGCGGTACCTGTGCACGCTGCCGCGTGATCGCCTGGGAGCGAAAGCGCCGTCGCGCCTGCGCACCCGCCAAGGCATCGGCCGCGCGAGCGAGAAGGCTGTGCGCTACGGCGTTCAACTCGCTTCGCAGGCGCCGGCCCCTCCGGACCAGGAAGACGGCGCCGGGCACCCGCTTGAGGGTCGATCGCAAGCCCGGCAGCGAAACCGCTTCGCCGCCTCCAGGAGGAACGGGCCCGCCGAGTCGTCCCCAGCCTCGTCCAAAGCCCACTGGAGCGGTTTCGGCTCGGGCCGGCAGGAAGAGCCTCCACGCGACAGTCGCTGCTATCGCCGCCGTGAGCCATCCCGCCAGAACGTCGCTCGGGTACTCGGTTCCGCGATAGACGGGAGCAGCGCTCACCGCCCCGACCAGCGCGAGAACGCCCAGGGCAATCGAGATACGACCACGTACCCCGACCCACCTCCACACGAGCAGCGCGAGGACACCGTAGACAGCCAGCACTTCGGCGGCCGGGTCGCTGGGGAAGCTGTGCGCCGCGCTCACCGCACCAACGGCCGGTCCAGGACGGTCGATGACCATGGACAGCAGCTCTGCGGAGATCTCGGTGAGGCCGAAGGTGGCGGCGATCAACACCGCCGGCCGGCGCTGGCGAGCAGCCAGCAGCGCGAGCATGGCCGCGCAGGCCACCCCGAGAAGGGCCGCGTCGCTCGCAACCTGGGTGAGCGTGCGGCTCCAGTCAGCGTCGCTATGGACAGCCTCGGAGCTGAGGCTGACGACCAGGGGGCGATCGAGCCGGGAATCGAGAGAGACGGCAATGCTCAGTACGGCCAAGAGCAAGGCGAGGCCAAGAATGATCGCCCGCCAGTGGGGGCGGCGGTACTGTGGCATAGCTACGGCAGGCACTTCCGCGAATCAGTCGGCACAAGCGTTTACGGCACGAACCGTCCGGCCCGTGACAATACATAGCAGAGCACATCGCGCAGCACGAAGTGCCGCACCTGCACGTTTTTTCCCTCGGACGCTCGAGGACACAGAGTGAGCGCCCAACCGCGTCACGGCATCGGCACACGCACCCTCAGAGGCGTGTTCTGGGCCTACGGCTCGTTTGTCGGCGGACGGCTTACGACCCTCGTGGCGACGGCGATCCTGGCACGCCTCCTGGTGCCGCGCGACTTCGGCCTGGTCGCGCTGGCGCTCATATTCATGACGCTCCTCGAGTCGGTCTCGGACCTGGGCGTCAGTCAGGCGCTCGTCGTGGCCGACAAGGAGCAGGAGCTCGAGCGCGCCGAGACGGTGTTCGTCTGGAACACCCTCCTCGGCGCCGTCCTCTCGGGTGTGACGGCGGCATGCGGTCCGCTCGCGGCCGCGTTCTTCAATCAGCCTCGACTCGGCTGGATGGTTCCGGTGCTGGGGCTCAGGTTCTTTCTCCGTTCGCTCGGCGCGACGCACTACGCGCTTGCGCAGAAATGGATCGACTTTCGCCCGCGAACGATCGCTGAGCTCGCCGATGCGGTGGTTCGCGGACTGACCGGGGTCGGACTTGCGGTCGCCGGCCTCGGCGCCTGGTCATTGGTCCTTGGATACGTGGTGGGCACGATTGCCCTCAGCGCCGTGGTCTGGATGCTCGTCCCCTGGCGTCCGCACTTGACGCCCAAGCGCGAGCACCTTTCACAGCTTCTGCGCTTCGGCGGCACGCTCACCGGCATCGACGTCCTTTCCGCGATCCAGTCCCAGACCGATTACGTGTTCATCGGGCGAGTGCTGGGGGCTGCGGATCTCGGCCTTTACACGCTCGGGTTCAACCTGCCGAGCCTCTTGATCGGCAACTTGACGGTCGTGGCGGGGCGGGTTCTGTTCCCTGCCTTTGCCGCGGTCGACCGTAGGCGACTCCCCGAGGCCTTCCAGCTCTCAGTGCGTTACATGTTGATGTTCGCGCTGCCGATCAGCGCGGGGCTGGCGGTACTCGCACACCCGCTGATCGTGGGTATTTTCGGCGAGAAATGGCGCGCCTCTGTGGAGCCGATGCAGATACTGACCATCTACGACGTCGTCTACGCCATCGGCATTCCTGCCGGAACCGTGCTGAAGTCCGTCGGACGCGCGGGGGTGCTGCTCGTGCTCGCCGTGCCTCGCACGCTCATCCTGATTGCGGCGATCGCGATCCTGGTCCACCAGGGCATCAACGCCGTGGCGGCCGCGGTGGCGGCCGTGACCGCCATCTTCGCCGTCATCGGCTTTGCGCTGACGATGAACCTGCTACGGCTTGGGCCTCGAGAGCTATGGACCGCCGGCTGGCCGGCGCTGCTCGCAACGGGTGGAATGGTGGCGGTCCTGATCCCGATCGAGCAGGCAATCAGCGCCCCGGTGCCCGCCATCCTGGTCGGGGTGCCCAGCGGCGCGGCCGTCTACCTCGGGCTCTTGGCCGCCTTCGCTCGCGATGCCCTCTTCGAACTCAGGGACATCGCCTTTCCGCCCGTCGCCCCGGCGGAGTCCCAGGGGGCACGCGAGCCCGACCTCGTGGCATAAGAGGCTGTCTCAAAGGCCGCCCTGCTGCGCGTACAGGTCGCGCATGATTCCGGTGATCAGTGGCGCCGTCTCTCCCCACCTCGGGCAGCAGGGTGGCCCTCCAGGAGTGTTGATGCCGATCTCGAGGTGCGGTCCAGAGGACAAGCCGACCTGTCCGCAACCGACCTCCGCGATCGGCTGGCCGCGCACCACATGGGCGCCGACCGGTACGAGCGCGGGCCTGGCGTGACCGTAGTAGACGTGCCGACCCCCGTACGGCCCGCGGTCCAGGCGAAGCACCGGCGCGTCGGCGCCGAAGCCGGTTATTCCCTCCTTGACGATCGTTCCGTCGTCGACTGCGAGCTCCATGACGGCGGAGCCACAAGCGCGGTCCACCGTGGCGATGTCGACCCCCTGGTCCGGTTCCCACGTGCTCGGTGGCAACACCAGCGAGATCGGGCTGAGCGGAAAGATCCAGCCCGTCTGCGCAATCTGATTGCCGCCCACCTTCGCGAGCAGCGCGCGGCTCGTCGCCGGACCGACCACCCCGTCCGCTCGGAGCCGGTGTGCGCGCTGGAAGCGCCTGACCTTCCGGTGAGTGAGCTTGCCGAACGAGCCAGAAACCTTCACCCGGTAGCCCAGCTGCACCAGCCGCGTCTGAAGCTCGCGAACGTCATTGCCTCGTGAGCCGCGCCGGATCGTGCGCTCGCCGAGATGCCAGGTGCGCGGGCCGGTTGGCTTCACCGGCGAGACGGGGGTCGTCAGGGGTGACGCTGCGCCGGTGGGCGAAGAAGTGTCGCCCCCCGCCGCCGGCGACCCTCCCGTGTCGGCCGCCGCGGACACCGGGCCCACGAGTGCGAAGAGCACTACTCCGATCAAGAAGACCGGGGATCGCGCCGGCCGGATCCCGGCCCTGAGCGGGACGGAGGAAGGACCCGCGACCGTCGCAATCCGGGATGAGTCTTTGAGCCTGTCCGTGGGCATTGGTCGTGCTTGGGGTCCGGGCGAGCGGGAGAGGTCGCCCGCGGCGCAGCCCTACATCGATCGGTCCTCCCGCTGGGACCGCTCAGCGACCGGGGAGAGCACGCGGACGAATGTCGGACAAGCCCAATCTTCCCTGCAGGAAAACCACCAAAGAGAGGAAGGGCTTGGAGCCGGGGCGTCGTATCCCTATCAGTTAGAAGATCGCCGGCATTAAGCCGAGCTAACGCCTAATCCCCGCGTTCGCGCGGGGAGCGGGGAACCCAGGTTGTTGGGGCGAATCCACCTCGGTGGAGGCGCAGGCTCCTGAGCGCCAGCCCGTCAGCTAACCCCGTCGGCCGACAAAGGAGTAGTTGGGTTGCAGTCAAAACGGCGTAATCGTTGGTTCCGGCTCGCCGCACTTTTCACCGGTGCGGTGATCGCGCTTCTCGCCGTCTCACCGGCGTTCGCCCACGAGACCGGAGGCGCCGCCCCGTTGCCGACCTCGCTCCCGCCGGCGCCCGCGCCGCTTCAGACCACAACGCTCCCGTCCGCACAGCTGTCGCCTGACGGGCGCACGGCAATCGCACCTGTGAGCGCGCCCGACGAGGTCAAGAGCGCGATCTACGCCGCCAATCAGATCACGCGCAAGCCGTACCGCTACGGCGGCGGCCATCGGAGGAACTTTCAGGACAACGCCTACGATTGCTCCGGCTCGGTCAGCTACGCCCTGCACGGGGGCGGATTTCTCAAGCGGCCGTTCGACTCGAGCTCACTCATGGGCTGGGGAGACTCAGGGCCGGGCCAGTGGATCACGGTCTACACGAATCGCGGCCACGCCTACGTCGTGCTCGCCGCCTTGCGACTGGACACATCGGGGTCGCCGAGCGGACCACGCTGGCGCCGGGGCGCGCGGGCCAGCACCGGCTTCACCGCGCGTCACCCCGCCGGCTTCTGACCAAGAAGGCCGGCGACGGGCGGGCAAAGGCTCTGCATAGGGCCTTTACAGGGAAACTGGACGCCGTTAGGATCGGTGGCGGCGCGTTGAGATGACGCGCCCCCGAACGGTGGCGGACGGAGACCGCACCGTGCATCTTCACCCCCGCAGACAGGAACCAACGAGCAGTCCCACCCGGCCGGAGGCGCTGGAAGGGCGCTTCGATGCTTTCGAACCGAGCCGGCGGAAGTGGCTCGTCCGCGCCGCGCTTCAGATGGGGCTCAGCCCCGCCGAGGGAATGGAGAAGGTCAAGGAGCGCCTTGCAAGGAGCTGCGAGCGCGTGGCACGGCACGGCCAGACGCCCTCTTATCCGCCGGACGAGGAGTGGGAGAAGGATCTCCACGCGCTGCTCGGCGTTCCGTGGCCATGCGCCGAAGCTGCCGAGTTCCCCGAAATGTGGTCAGCCGTGCTCGACACGATGGAGGCCCGGGGACTGCGCGTCGGGCGGCAGAGCTATGGCGGCGAAGACGATGCCGATCCCGGTCTGGCCAGGGCGCTCTGGTGCCTGGTCTGCCACCTCGATCCCCAGCGGGTGGTCGAGACGGGCGTCGCCCATGGAGTCAGCAGCCGCTGCATCCTCGAGGCGCTCGAGCACAATGGCAGAGGCCATCTCTGGAGCATCGACCTCCCCCCCTTGACCATCCCCGAGCGACGGCCCGAGATCGGCGCCGCGGTTCCGATGGACCTACGCGGGCGGTGGACCTACATCGAAGGCTCGAGCCGCCGGCGCCTGCCCGGCCTGCTGAAGGGGTGCGGACAGGTGGAGCTCTTCTTCCACGACAGCAGGCATACGACTCGGAACACGCGCTGGGAGCTCCAGCAGGCATGGCCGGCACTGGCTCCGGGCGGCGCCGCCGTGTCGGACGATCTCGACGGTAACTGGGGCTTCGAGCTCTTCTGCAAGCCCCTTGCCGATGGAGACGCTCTCCACTGCGGAGCTGATGACGGCGAGCGGCTGTTCGGCATCGCGGTGAAGAGAACCTGACGACCCTGGGCATCGCTGGCTAAAGTCTGCGACCGGCGTCGGGTGCGGCGCCGGCGCGACGAGTTGGAAGCCACCTCGAAACTGCGATCAGGCTCTGACTGGACGTCTCCAGGCTTACGGTCGGCCCTGCGCCTGCACGTCGCGGGAACCGGCTCCTTCGCCGCCGAGGTCGTCGAGTTCGCAACAGCGGCCGGCATGCAGGTAGACGGACTGATCGAGCTGCTCGATCCCTCGCGGGTCGGAACCGCGATCCACGGGCTGCCCGTGATCGATGCGGAGGCACTTCCCGACTTCCAGTCCAGGGCGGTGCTCGGACTCGGCGGGGAGCGCACGGCGCTTTGGGCCCGCCTTCGCGACCACGGCTGGAACGCCGCCACCATCGTCCATCCTCGCGCAGCGGTGAGCCCGAGCGCGACGGTCGGCGCGGGATGCGTCATCGGGCCTCTCGTCGTCGTCGGGGCACGATCGATCCTCGGCGAACACAGTCTCCTGGGGCGGGGAGCGTTGATCGGCCACCACGTGGC
>Ga0066710_100001923_pt1 | contig 16165 bp, 14 predicted proteins | sample GraSoiAngelo_159_FD_79666 | JGI IMG/M metagenome (GOLD analysis project Ga0066710, IMG submission 79666) | Grasslands soil microbial communities from the Angelo Coastal Reserve, California, USA - 14_1009_16_40cm | ecosystem: Environmental > Terrestrial > Soil > Grasslands | place: USA...
CAGGCCTACTCGCGCGCCAGGCCGCGCAGCTCCGTGCCTTCGCGCGGCTCGCGCCGCAGACCGACGTCTTTCACTTCTACTTCGGCCTGACGCTGCTGCCGAAGTCGCTGCAGTTTCCGCTGCTGCGTGCGCTCGGCAAGAAGTCCATCGTGCACTGGCTCGGCTCGGACATCCGCGGCAAGAGCCGCAACGAGCTCGCGTGGGGACGCCGCGCCGGAGCACAGATCGTCGGCTCCTACGACGCGGCGCGCTGGGTGCCCGAGGCCGACGTCATCCCGCCGGGCATCGACCTGCGCGGGATCGATCCCGCGCCGCCGGCCGATCGCGACCGGCCCCTCGTCGTCCACGCGCCGTCGAGCCGCCGCCGGAAGGGCACCGAGCAGATCCTCGCGGCGCTCGGCGAGCTGCCGGTCGACGTGGAACTGATCGAAGGCCTCGACCACCGGGAGGCGTTCGAGCGCTACCGCGCCGCGGACATCGTCGTCGACCAGCTGAATGCGGGCTGGTACGGCGTCTTCGCGATCGAGGCGATGGCGCTCGGGAAGCCGGTCGTCACGTTCCTCCACGACGAGGCCGTCCGCCGCACCCAGGAAGTCTTCGGGATCGAGGTGCCGGTCGTCTCCGCCACCGCCGACACGCTCCGCGACCGCCTGCGGCCGCTCGTCGCCGACCCGGCCGAGCGTCGCCGCATCGGAGCGGCGAGCCGCGCGTACGTCGAGCGGGTCCACGACGCGGACGCCGTCGCCGACCGCCTGCTGGACGTCTACGCTCGAATCTGATGGGGCTCGGCCACGAGCTGAAGCGTCTCGCGCGGCACTCCGCGATCTACGGGATCGGTGGGCTCGTCTCGCGCGTCCTCGCCGTCCTCCTGCTCCCGCTCTACACGCACTACCTCAGCGACGCCGACTACGGACGGATCGAGACTCTCGTCGCCGCGTCGACGGTGCTCGTGATCGTCCTGCGGATGGGGATCTCGAGCGCGTTCTTCCGTTTCTACTTCGACTCGACGGATCCGGAGCGCCGCACGCTCGTCGTCCGCACGTCGTTCTGGTTCACGATGGCGATGGCGACGCTCGGTCTCGTGCTCGGCGTCCTCCTTGCGCCGCAGATCGCCGATGCGCTCAACCTCGGCGGACACTCGGCGAACCTCGTCCGCGCCGCGGCCGTCGGCCTGTGGGCGCAGATGAACTACGAGCAGCTGACGTCGCTCTTCCGCGTCGAGGAGCGGTCTGTGCAGTTCGTCTTCGCGAGCCTAGCCAACATCCTGATCACCGTCGCCGCGACGGTGATCCTGGTCGTCGGCTTCCACAAGGGCCCGCTCGGCGTGCTCGTCGGCAACTTCCTCGGAACGCTCTGCGTGTACGTCGTGCTGCTCGCGTACAGGCGCTACCAGCTCGGCTTCCAGTTCGACGGTCGGCTCCTGCGCGCGATGAACAGGTTCGGGATGCCGCTCGTCCCGTCGGCGCTCGCGCTCTGGGCAATCAACTTCATCGATCGCTTCTTCGTCGGCCAGTTCAAGGGGCAGGCGGAGGTCGGCGTCTACTCGGTCGCCGTGCGCATCTCGTCGGCGGTCGTCTTCCTGCTGATCGCGTTTCGCACGGCATGGCCCGCGTTCGCGTACTCGATCGAGGACGACCGCGAGGCGAAGCGCACGTACGCGTTCGTGCTGACGTACCTCGTCGTCGTCGCGTGCTGGGCGTCGCTCGCACTCGGCGCGCTCGCGCCGTGGATCGTCGATGCGCTGACGGCACCGCGCTTCCACCGCGCGCACGAGGCGGTCGCGCTGCTCGCGTTCGCCGCGGCCGCGTACGCCGGCTACACCGTGCTCGCCATCGGCAGCGGCCGCGCGCGGAGGACGCAGCTGAACTGGGTGATCACGGGGATCGCGGCCGCGGTCAACGTCGGCCTCAACGTCGCGCTGATCCCGCCGTACGGGATGATCGGCGCGGCGATCGCGACCGCCGCCTCGTACGTGACGCTCTTCGCCGGGATGGTCGTCTACGCGCAGCGCGTCTATCCGGTCGCGTACCAGTGGCGCCGCGTACTGACGGCTGCTGCGGTCGCGGTCGGGCTAACGGTCGCCGCGCGCGCAACGGGAGCGCCGCTCGCGGTGTCGCTCGTGCTCGTCGTCGTGTATCCGCTGGCGCTGCTGCCGCTCGGCTTCTACCTGCCGGCCGAGCGGAAACGGCTAGCCCACCTGCGTGAGCGCTTCCAGGTCCTCGGCTGACGGTTCCCATTCGCCCGCGGCGACATTCGCGCGCACCTGCTCGGGCTTCGTCGCGCCGGCGATGACCGAGGCGACCGCCGACAATGCCGCGAGCCCGCCGATCGCGACCTCGAGCAGCGAGACGCCGCGCTCCTCCGCGAAGCGCTCGAGCCGTTCGACCTTGTCGAACGCCTCGTCGGTGAGGACGTCGTCGCGGCCGGCCAGACGCGTTCCCTCGGGCGCGGGCCGCCCGCGGCGGTATTTGCCCGTCAGCAGGCCGCTCTCCAGCGGGAAGAACGGGAGCATCCCGATCCCCAGCCGCTCGCACGTCGGCAGCAACTCGCGCGGCTCCCGGCGGATCAGGCTGTAGCGGTTCTGCGCGGAGACGAACCGCGGGACGCCGCGCTCGCGGGCGACGCGGTCGGCTTCCTCGATCTGCGACACGTCGAAGTTCGAAGAGCCGATGAACCGCACGCGGCCCTCGTCGATCAGCTCGGCGAGCGCGTCGAGCGTCACCTCGATCGGCGTCGCCGGATCCGGCTCGTGCATCTGGTACAGGTCGATGTGATCCGCGCCGAGCCGGCGGAGCGACTGCTCGCACGCCCAGCGGATGTAGGCACGCGAGCCGCGCGGCAGATCCGGCCCGTCGTCCATCGGCTTTCCGAACTTCGTGGCGACGACGACTTCCTCCCGCCACGACGCGAGCGCCTTGCCGAGGTGCGACTCGCTCTTGCCCTGACCGTAGATGTCGGCGGTATCGAAGAGGGTGACCCCGGCTTCGAGCGCCGCGTCGACGACCTTCTTCGTCTTCGCGTAGTTGATCCTCGTGCCGAAGTTGTTGCAGCCGAGGCCGACGACCGAGACCTCGGGACCGTCGCTGCCGACACGGCGCTTCCTCACGCGGCGAGTTCTACCGGCAGGGGCCGCGCATGAACCACGGTCAGCGTCCGCGTCGGCCTCGTCAGGGCCACGTAGAGGCCTCGAAGTCCCTGCTCCTCGTCGATGATCGCAGCGGGCTCGACGACGACGACGTGGTCGAACTCGAGACCCTTAGCGTGGCGCGCGCTGAGGATCGACATGCCGTCGACCTCGAGCTCCGGAAGCAGCGCCTCGGGGCCGATCACCGCGACCAGGCCATCCTCGCCGCCGAGCGCCGTCGCCTCCCGCACGGCCTCGAGCGCCAGCTCGTCATCGCCCACCTGCCGGATTCGCGGCGGCGCAGCGCCCTCGCGGAAGGCGAGCGGCGGCTCGACGTCGGGCGCGATCCGCTCGAGCAGCGGCAGCGCGAGCTCCATGATCTCGCGCGGAACGCGGTACGCATGCCGCAGCTCCGCAACCTCCGCCTCGCCGCCGCGCGGCAGATACGGGAGGAGCTCGCCCCAGCTGCGGTACGGCACCGGGCCGGTCGCCTGCGCGATGTCGCCGAGGATCGTCACGGAGCCGGGCGCCGCCCGGCGGCCGACGGCGCGAAGCTGCATCGGCGTCAGGTCCTGCGCCTCGTCGACGATTGCGTGCCCGTAGACCTTCGGCGGCGCGGCGAGCAGCGACCGCGCCTCGTCGACGAGCGCGACGTCGCCATCCGTCCAGGCGAAGCGCGCACGCGGCCGGACGAGCAGCTGGATCTCGTCCGCGTCGAGGATGCCCTCCGCGGCCTCCTCGAGACGCGGCGTCTGCGTCAGCAGCGCGCGGACGAGCTCGTCCGGCTTCACCGCCGGCCAGACGCGGTCGAGCCACTTGTTCAGGAAGCCCCGCGCCTTCAGCGACCCCTCGATCGCGTTGAAGTCCTGCACCGCGAGGTCGAGATGGACACGGTTGTAGTCCTCGTAGAAGCGGCGCAGCACGGCCATGCGGAACCGCTCGCGCGCGAGCTCCGTGAGGCCGTGCTCCTCGCGCACCTGCTCGAGGAGCTCGTTGACCTCGCGTTCGCGCACCCGCACGAACTCTCCCTCGAGCAGCGCGTACAGCTCTTCGGGATGCGCCGCGGACGCAATCTCGGCGGCCCGGGCGACCACCTCCGCCATGCGCAGGTCGCCCTTCAGGCGCGCGACCACGGACCGGTCGGACGCGACCGGAACGATGCCGTCGACGAGCTCTCCGACGGCGCGCTGCTCGACCGCATCCTCGCCGAGCGCGGGCAGCACGTGCGAGACGTACTCCATGAACGTCGGGTTCGGCCCGACGACGAGGACGCCCGTCCGCCCGAGCCGATCGCGATGCGTATAGAGGAGGTACGACGCGCGGTGGAGGCCGACCGCGGTCTTACCCGTGCCGGGTCCGCCCTGGACGACGAGCGGCGGCTCCGGCTCGCGGGTGATCAGCCCGTACTGGTCGGCCTGGATCGTCGCGACGATGTCGCGCATGTGCGACTCGCGGCTCCGCTCGAGTTCCTCGAGCAGGAAGTCGCCGCCCGCGACGGATGCCGTCGAGCCGTCGAGCGTCTCGTCCGAGATGTCGACCAGACGACGGCCCTCGGTGCGGAAGCGGCGGCGGAGCGTGACGCGCTGCGGATCGGCCGGCGTCGCCGTGTAGAACGGCCGCGCCGCGGGCGCCTGCCAGTTGCAGACGACGACGTCCTGGTCGTCGTCGTGCACCCAGCGGCGGCCGACGTAGAGCGGCCGCGGGATCTCGTCGACGTCGAGCCGCCCGAAGCAGAGGCCGCGCTCCGCGTCCTCGAAGGTCTGCAGCCGCTTCGCGCTCCAGGCCTCGAGCGCGAGCGCGGCGACCTCGCCGACGGCGGCGTCGGCAGCGTGCACGAGCGACTCGCGCATCCGGTCGAGATGCGCGTACGCGCCGTCGAGATATGCCTGCTCGCTCGCAAGATCGGGATGGCTCATGGGAACGACCAAGGTACCGAGGTAGCCTCGGCGCATGGCGACGACGGACGAGCTCGCAGCACGACTCTGCGCGGCGGCTGGACTCGAGCCGCCGACGAGCGTCCAGCGCGCGGCGCTCTCGAGCGCGAACGAACACTTCCTCGTCGACGGAACGTTCGTCCTGCGCCGGTACCGCCAGCGGGCCGCTCCGCACACGGCACTCGTGCGGGTTCGGCGAGAACTGCGGGCGCTGGAGACGCTCGCGACAGCCGGCGTGCCGGTGACGCGCGTCCTCGCCGCCTGCGAGGAGCCCGGCGCCGAATCCCTGCTGGTCGAGCGCGCGAAAGGCGAGTCGCTCGGGTCGTGGGCCGCGCGTCTGCCGCTGGACGAGGCCGCCGGCGCCTGGGCCGCGGCCGGCCATGCGCTCGCAGCTGTGCACTCGGTCGACGTCGGGCGTCCGGCCGACGAGGCGTCGCGCGGGACCTGGCACTACGAGGAGGTACTGGCGAATCTCGACCGGCTCCGCGAGTCCCGCCCAGACCTGCCCGCGCTCGATCGGCTGCTGGCGCTGGTCGAAGATGCGCGCCCGTTCTGCGAGGAGGCTCCGGTCGCGTTCTGCCAGTGCGACGCGCATCTCTGGCAGTTCATGCTCGTGCGTCGCGGGACGGACTGGGAGTGCACGGCGATACTCGACTGGGAGCACGCCGAGCTCGCCGCTCTACACGCTCTGCCGCATCGAACGCGCCGCGTGGATCCTCGACGCCCATGCGCGAGGACACGAGTGGCCGGCTGAGAGCGTCCCGCTCGCCGAGCGCGTCCTCCGCTCTAGGATCGACGGGTGAAGCTCGGCTTCAACATGGGGTACGCGCCTCCGGGGACGAACCCGCTCGAGCTCGTCGCGATGGCGCAGGAGGCCGAGCGGCTCGGCTTCGACTCCGCGTGGGCCGCGGAGGCGTGGGGCACCGACGCGGTGACCGTCCTCGCCTGGGTCGCGGCGGCGACGGAGAAGCTGCGAATCGGCTCCGCGATCATGCAGATCCCCGGTCGCACGCCGGCGAACACGGCGATGACGGCGATGACGCTCGACCTGATGTCGGGCGGCCGCTTCGTGCTCGGCCTGGGCACCTCCGGGCCGCAGGTCGTCGAAGGGTGGCACGGCCAGCCCTGGGGAAAGCCGCTGACGAAGACGCGGGAGTACGTCGAGATCGTCCGCGCCGCGCTCCGCCGCGACACCGTCGAGCATCACGGCGAGCACTACCGGATCCCGTACGACGGCCCCGGCGCGACGGGGCTCGGCAAGCCGCTGAAGATCATGGCGCGGCCGCTGCGGCCCGACATCCCGATCTGGCTCGCCGCGATCGGCCCGAAGAACGTCGAGCTCGCGGCGGAGATCGCCGACGGGTGGATGCCGATCTTCTTCGACCCGGAGCGCTTCGACGAGGTCTTCAAGCCGCACCTCGGCGCCGCACGCGATGGGTTCGAGATCGCGCCGACCGTCCATGTGCTCGTCGGCGACGACGTCGAAGCGCTGCGCGACTCGCTCAAGCCGATGCTCGCGCTCTACGTCGGCGGCATGGGTGCGAAGGGGAAGAACTTCTACAACAGCCTCTTCCGCCGCTACGGCTACGAGCGCGAGGCGGACGAGATCCAAGAGCTCTTCCTCGGCGGCAAGCAGCGCGAAGCCGCCGCCGCGGTTCCCGACGAGTTCGTCGACCGCGTCGCGCTCGTCGGCCCCAAGGAGCGGATCCGCGACCGGCTCGACGCGTATCGCGACGCCGGCGTGACGACGCTGCTCGCCGGGACGCCGCAGGTCGACGCGCTGCGCGTCCTCGCCGACCTGGTCTAGCGCTCGGTCTAGATTCGGGCGTGTCGACCGGTCATTTCAGACGGAGGCGCCGCAAGCGGCGCCTGAGGACTACCAGCCGTCCCAGTGGACGATCGACTCGAGCGGCTTCCGCCGCCCGGGCTTGAAGTCCGTGCCGATCGAGTAGGCGACCGGGATCAGCGCCGCCTGCATGACGTCGTCGTAGGGGATGCCGAGCAGCTCGGCCGCCTCGCGCTCGTGGAAGAGATGGAAGCTCGTCCATGCCGTGCCGAGGCCGCGCGAGCGCGCCGCGAGCATGAAGCTCCACGCCGCCGGGACGATCGACGCCCACTTGCCCGCCTGGACGAGCGCTGGCGCGCCGTCGGTGCGGCCCTCGACGCACGGGATCACGTGCACCGGCACCTCGTGCAGGTGCTCGGCCAGATGCACCACGGCGTCACGGACGCGCGGGCCCGCCTTCCCGCCGCCGCCCATCCGGGCGTACGCCGCCGCGCCCTGCCGCCAGAGGTCGGCGAGCCCGGCCTTCTTCTCCGCGTCGGTGACGACGACGAAGTGCCAGTCCTCGGCGTAGCCCGCGGTGGGCGCCTGCTGCGCGAGCTTCAGGCACTCCAGGATTACCTCCTGCGGAACCGGGCGCGTCAGGTCGAGCCGCTTGCGGACCGCCCGCGTCGTCGAGAGCAGCTCGTCGTTCGATAGGTCGATGCTCATTCCGTCCTCCTTCCGAAGAAGCCGCGGGCGCGGAAGCTCATCGCCACCTCGGCGCGCTGGTTGAGCAGTTCGCAGAACGCGATCACCGTCCCCCTGTCCGCGCGCAGCGACGACGGCGACGTCTCGAGGATCCGTACGCGGCCGCTGACGACGTCGCCTGGGCGCACCGGCACGAACCATCGCAGCTCCTCGACCCCCGGCGAGCCCATGCTCGCGGCCCGGCCGAGCACCTCGTCGACGTAGAGGCGCATGAAGATCGCCGCGCTGTGCCAGCCGCTCGCGACCAGGCCGCCGAACACCGAACGCTCCGCCGCGACGCGGTCGAGGTGGAACGGCTGCGGGTCGAACTGCCGTGCGAAGTCGAGCACCTCGTCCTCGGTCAGCTCGTGCGAGCCGAGCTCATACACCTGGTCCACGGCGAAGTCCTCGAAATGGAGCATGGAGGCGCTGACTGTAAGGCCGGCGTGAAGGTGCTGTAAATCCTGGCAGGAAAGCATTGAACCGCATGGAACAGGCGGGCTACGGTGAAACCCACCCCGCCCCCGACCCCCCTTTCCTCATGACTTCACGCTTCCTTCGCCTCGCGCTCGCCTGCGCCCTCGTGTCCCTTGTCGCCGTCTCGGCCGCGCTTGCCGCGCCGACGCCGCGGCCGCTGCTGCTCGGCTTCCAGGACGAGCAGAGCTTCCTCTGGTCGGCCGACCGGCTCGCGAACCTCGACCGCGCGGCAACCGCGCACGCGAGCGTCGTCCGCGTGACCGCGAACTGGAGGCAGATCGCGCCGCAGAAGCCGTCGGCCCCGGCGAGCTCCGCCGATCCCGCGTACCGCTTCGAAGGTCTCGACGACCTGATCTGGCAGAGCGAGCTTCGCGGGATGCGCGTGCTGCTGACGATCTGGGGGACGCCCACGTGGGCGAGCTCGACGGGCAAGCCGAACGCCGCGCCGAGCCCGGCGAACCTCGGCGCGTTCTGCTCCGCGATCGGCAGCCGCTACAACGGCAGGGGCCGCCAGCCGCAGGTGAGCCTCTACAGCGTCTGGAACGAGCCGAACCTCGACCAGTTCCTGCATCCACAGTTCACGGCGGCGGGCAAGGACGTCGGCCCGAAGCTGTACGCCGGCATGGCGCGCGCCTGCTACGGAGCGATCAAGGCGGCGAACCCGACAGCGCAGGTCGCGCTCGGCGACACGTCCCCGCGCGGCCACGACGTTCCGACGACGACGGTGCAGGCGAGCCACTCGCCCGGCCGCTTCGCACAGCTGCTCGGGAAGATCCGGCCGCGCGTGCGTTTCGACGCGTGGGCGCACCACCCGTACGCGAACGGCTTCACAGGCGGGCCGGCCTCCACCTTCCGCTGGCCGAACGTGGGCATCGCCGATCTCGGCAAGTTCGAGCTCGCGCTGCGCAAGGACTTCGCTCGGCCGTCGGTGCCGCTCTGGGTGACCGAGTTCGCCTACCAGACCGCCCCGGAGCATCCCGGCGCGCTCAGCTACGGGCGCCAGGCGAGCTACCTCGGCAAGGCGCTGCAGGCCGCGGCGACGGTGCCCGACCTGCGGATGTTCATCTGGTATGTCTTCCGCGACACGCCCGGCGAGCGCTGGCAGAGCGGGCTGATCTCGAAGAGCGGTCGGCCGAAGCCCTCGTACGCGGCCTTCACGCGCGTCGCTTCGGCATACGACGTCGCGAACCCGACAGTCGCAATCGCGGCGAGGCCGAACCCCTTGATCCCACTCTCGCTGTTCCAGTTCCGCGCGAACCTGCTGGGCAGCGATCCACCTCTCGGCGTCACGTATCGCGTCTTCGACCCCAGGGGCGCGCTCGTCGTCGTCGGCCAGGCGCAGGTCCGGCCCGACGCAACGGGCCAGGTCTCGGTCCCGCTCACGTTCACCCCGAAGGCGAAGACGACGTACTCCATCACGTTCGACGTCAACGACATTCACGGGGACACGTCGGCTCGCACCGCGCACTTGATCGTCCGCTGATCCACCGCGTGCGGGCATGATCCCGCGCGTGGACTTTCCGATCGCAGATCCGACCGCGGCGAAGAAGCTCGGCGCGGCCCTGCGGAAGCTCGACTACTCCGAGGACGGGATCTGCGGCCTACTTGGCGACGAGGCCTTCGAGACGGGCCAGCGCGACGCGCCGGTGCACCTCCGCCGGCTGCCGGCGACGAAGCTGGCGACGGCCGTCCGCCTGCTCTTCCTGCAGCTGCCCGTCCCCGTGGACGAGGCGACACAGGCGTTCGGCAAGGGCGGACTCGACGCGCTGGACCGCACCGGTTTCGTGACGATCGACCGCGAGGTCGTGCCGCGGTCACGGATCACGGCGATCGGCGACGTGCTGCTCGCGTCCGACGGGTTCTCCCGCGACGTCGACGACCCGGCGGACTACGTCGCGACCTACACGCCGACGTCGCGGCTCCTCGACGTCCTGACACCGCGCCCGCGCGTCGGCCGCGCGATCGACGTCGGGACGGGCCCGGGCATCCACGCGCTGCTTGCCGCGCGGCACAGCGACGTCGCCGTCGCGACCGACGTCAACCCGCGCGCGCTCGCCTACACGGCGCTGAACGCGGCGCTGAACGGTCTCGACAACGTCGAGGTCCGCCACGGCAGCCTCTTCGAGCCGGCCGGCGACGAGACGTTCGACCTGATCACCTGCAACGCGCCGTTCGTCGTCTCGCCCGAACGCAGGTGGACGTACCGCGACGCGGGCTACGAGGCCGACGAGCTGTCAGCGCTGGTCGTACGCGAAGCGGCACGGCATCTGGCGGATGGCGGCTTCGCGGCGCTGCTCGTCAGCTGGGTGGCGCACGACGAGGACGAGCCGGACGAGCGCGCGGTCGCGTGGGTCGAGGCGAGCGGCTGCGACGGCTGGATCCTCCCGGTGTTCGACGCCGATCCGCTCGAGCACGCAGCAGGGTGGAACGACCACCTCGCGACCGATCCGGACGAGTTCGGCGCCGTGGTCGACGCGTGGACGCAGTATCTCGGCGAACGCGGCGTCGAGCGCGTGACCGAGGGCGCGATCCTGCTCCGCAAGCGCAGCGACGGGCGCAAGCCGGAGCTCCGCATCGACGAGGTCGAGGAGGACGAGCTCGGCCCGGCGAGCGATCAGGTGCTCCTCGCCTTCGAGAATCGCGAGCGGCTGCGCGGGATGAAGAGGAAGGAGCTGCTCGCGGCGCGGGTTGCGCCGGCGATGCCGCTCAGCGTCGAGCTCGCCGTCCCGGCGCGTCGCAATGCGCACGCACTCGTCCACCTCGACGAGGGGACGTGCTCCGATCTCGAGACACCGCCTCAGGCGGCTCGCGCGCTCGAACGGCTGGACGGCACGACCGAGCTCGCGGCGGCGATCGACCCGGCCTTCGAACGGCAGACGCTGACGCTCGTCCGCGAGCTGCTCGAGCTCGGCGCCCTACGGTTCGCTACGTGGGATCGAGCCGGAAGACCGGGTGGTCGGTCGGGTCGGGGAGCTTCTTGAAGTACCGCTCGACCTCGCGACCGGCCACCTTCCGGTAGGCGGCGATCACCGGCGGGCGCTCGGCGACCGGCAGCTCGGTGACGCGCACCGGCTGCGTCTTCGAGCCGCGCTTCAGCTCGGCGCGTCCGGCCGCGCGCAGGTTGCGGACCCAGTTGGACTCGCCGCGGGTCGACACCAGATAGCGCGCGCCCCCGTGCTCGACCGGGATCACGGGAACGCGCTGCGGCCGCCCGCTCGAGCGTCCGGGGACGAGCAGCGTGTTCGTCCCCATCAGTCCGGACTTCATCGCGAGGTGCTTGAAGATGTTCCGCTCGAACCAGTTGGGCTTGAGGTACGCCATCGCGATCTCCTTTCAGCGGACGAGCGGGACGCGCGGGTCGGGCTCGAGCTCGGCCCACGCATCGCGGATCCACGCAAGCCCCGGGTCGTCGGCCGCGGCCATCGAGCGCCGGTCCCCCGCAAGGGCATTCAGGTAGTAGAGGTCGTAGCCGTGCGCGGCCGCGGTCGTGTGGTAGCCGTACGGCACGAGCATTAGGTCGCCGTCGCGCACGGTCTCGGTGACGTCGAGCCCGTGACGCGGGCTGTAGAGCTTCTGCACGGCGAACGCGTCCGACTTGAAGTAGTACGTCTCCTCGAGGACGACCTCGCCGGGCGGATCGTCCTCGTCGTGCTTGTGCGGCGGGTAGCTCGACCAGTTGCCGGACGGCGTGAAGACCTCGACGACGAGCAGCCGCTCGGCCGGGAACTCCGGCTTGAGGATGTGGTTGATCTGGCGCGTCGCGTTGCCGGCGCCGCGCACCTCGATCTCGACGTCCTCGGGGCGGACGAGCACGGGCTCGCGCCGCCGCTCGCAGCGCGCGCCGCAGATCGCGACCTCGCCTTCCGCCTCGACGCTGTAAGCGGTTTCACGCGGCAAATAGAGCGCCCACGGCATTCCGGCGAAAACGCTTACACGCCCGCCGAGCTCCCACGACCCGCCCTCCGCTTCGACGCGGACGCGGCCGGAGAGCGGGATGAGCGCGATCTCGCCGTCGCCGGTGTCCGAGGCGAACGAGCCGCTGCGCACGCCGAAGTGCAGGTACCGCCAGCCCGCGGACTCCGGCGTCACCTGCTCCCAGGCCCCGGCCCGGAGCAGCAGCTCGTTCACACGTGGCTCCGCTCGGCCTGCTTCGCCTCGTTGTATCGCTCGCGCGCCGCCCGTACCGATTCCACGTCGGAGACCTCCGCCACGGCGACGTCCCACCAGCTCTCGTAGCTCGGCACGCCCTCGTAGCGGTCGACGTCGACGGCGACGACCGTCGTCTGCGACTCCGCCTTCGCCACCTCGAGACCCGCGCGAAGCTCGTCGATCGTCGACGCGCGGATCACCTTCGCGCCGAGCGACTCCGCGTTCGCGGCGAGATCGACGGGGAGGTAGTCGGTCGACTCGTCGCTGTCGACGCCGAGCGAGCCGTTGCGGCGGTAGCGGTAGAGCGTCCCGAAGCCGTCGAGGCCGAGCGAGCGCGAGAGCGAGCCGATCGAGTTGTAGCCGCGGTTGTCGACGAGGACGATCGTCAGCTTCAGACCCTCCTGGATCGACGTGACGATCTCGCTCGAGAGCATCAGGTACGAGCCGTCGCCGACCATGACGTAGACCTCGCGCTCCGGCGCGGCGAGCTTGACGCCGAGGCCGCCCGCGATCTCGTAGCCCATGCACGAGTAGCCGTACTCGACGTGGTAGCCCTTCGGGTCGCGCGTGCGCCAGAGCTTGTGGAGGTCGCCCGGCATCGCGCCGGCCGCGCAGACGAGGACGTCCTTCGGGCCGGCGGCCTCGTTGACCGCGCCGATCACTGCGCTCTGCGCCGGCGGATCGTGCTCGATCGAGTAGAGCCGCGAGACCTCGGCATCCCACTCGCGGTTCAGCCGGGCGGCCTCCTCGCGATAGGCGTCGCCGACCGAGTACCCCTGGAGCAGCTCGCCGAGCCGCTCGAGCGTCGCGCGCGCGTCGCCGACGAGCGCGATGCCCGCGTGCTTCTGCGCGTCGAAGTCGGCGACGTTGACGTTGACGAATCTCACGTCGCGGTTGCGGAACGCGGTCTTCGACGCGGTCGTGAAGTCGCTCCAGCGCGTGCCGACGCCGATCACGAGATCCGCCTCCGCGGCGATCCGGTTCGCCGCGAAGGTCCCCGTCACGCCGATCGCGCCGAGCGCCGACGGATGGTCGTACGGCAGCGAGCCCTTGCCGGCCTGCGTCTCGCCGACGGGGATCCCCGTCTGCTCGACGAACCGCCGCAGCGCGTCCGTCGCCTCGGAGTAGATGACGCCGCCGCCCGCGACGATCAGCGGCCGCTTCGCGGAACCGATTGCAGCAACCGCTTGCGCCAGCGACGTCTCGTCCGGCAGCGACCGCGGGATGTGCCACACGCGCTTTTCGAGGAACTCGTCGGGCACGTCGAACGCCTCGGCCTGGACGTCCTGTGGAAACGCCAGGGTGACCGCGCCGGTGTCGGCCTGGTTCACGAGCACGCGCATCGCCGCGAGGGCAGCGGGGACGATCTGCTCCGGCCGCCAGATCCGGTCGAAGTAACGCGACACGGGCCGGAAGCAGTCGTTGACCGAGATGTCGCCCGCCGTCGGATCCTCGAGCTGCTGCAGCACGGGATCGGGCCGCCGCGACGCGAAGACGTCGCCGGGCAGGAGCAGCACCGGCAGTCGGTTCACGGTCGCGAGGGCGGCGCCGGTGAGCATGTTCGTTGCGCCCGGGCCGATCGACGTCGTGCACGCGAGCCCGCCGAGCCGGTTCTTCATCCGCGCGTACCCCGACGCCGTGTGCACCATCCCCTGCTCGCTGCGCGCCTGATAGTAGGTCAGGAGGTCGGCGTTCTCGTACAGCGCCTCCCCGATCCCGGCGACGTTGCCGTGACCGAAGATCCCGAAGCAGCCGCCGAAGAACCGGTGCTCGACGCCGTCACGCTCGACGTACTGCGCGGCGAGGAACCGCACCAGCGCCTGTGCCGCGGTCAGCCTCACGAGACCTCGGCCTGGATCGCCTCGAGCTCGTGCTCGAGCTCGGCCAGCTCGCGGCCGCCGGCCATCAGGCGCACGAGCTCCTGCCGGTCGATCTCGGACTTCTCGAAGGTGCCGAGGCTCTGGCCGCGGTTGAGGATCACGAAGCGGTCGCCGACCGGATAGGCGTGGTGCGGGTTGTGCGTGATGAAGATCACGGCAACGCCGCGGTCGCGCGCCTGCAGGATGTACTTGAGGACGACTCCCGCCTGCTTGACGCCGAGCGCCGAGGTCGGCTCGTCGAGGATCAGGACGCGCGCCCCGAAGTAGACGGCCCGCGCGATCGCCACCGACTGACGCTCGCCGCCCGAGAGCGTGCCGACCGCCTGGTCCGGGTCGCGGATGTCGATCCCCATCTCGCTCAGCTCCCTGCGGACGATCCGCTTCGCGGTCGCGGAGTCGAACCAGTGGAACGGGCCGTAACCCTTCCGCGGCTCGGCGCCGAGGAAGAAGTTCCGCCAGATGGACATCAGCGGCACCATCGCGAGATCCTGGTAGACGGTCGCGATCCCCTTCGCGCGCGCGTCGCGTGGCGACTGGAAGACGACCTCCTCCCCGTCGACGCGCAGCCGGCCTTCGTCGGGCTGATGGGCCCCGGAGAGGATCTTGATGAAGCTCGACTTGCCGGCGCCGTTGTCGCCGAGGATGCAGGTGACCTCGCCCCCGTCCACGTGCGTCGTGATGTCCTTCAGCGCGACGATGTTCCCGTAGTACTTCGAGATCGCGTCGGCCTCGAGCAGGTGCGCGCCGTTCTCGTTCATCTCGCCCTCCGCATCCGGGCGCGGATCGCCGTGTTCAGCAACACCGCGGCGAAGAGGATCGCGCCCTGGAAGGTATAGGTCCAGTTGCTGTCCCATTGTGCGTCGACGATGCCGAGCTGCACCATCCCGAGCATCGCCGCGCCGAAGAACGTGCCGATCACCGAGCCGAAGCCGCCGGTGAGTAGACATCCGCCGACGACCGCACAGATGATGAAGATGAACTCGAGCCCGATCCCCTCCTTCGACTGCATCGAGCGCAGCTCGAGCGCCTCGATGATCCCCATCAGCGCGGCGATCCCCGAGGTCATCATGAAGAGCGTGATCTTTGTCCGGGCGACCGGAACGCCGACATTGCGCGCCGAGTTCGGCTCGCCGCCGGCGCTGTAGATCCAGTTGCCGAAGCGCGACTTCGCAAGCAGCCAGGCGCCGACGATCGTGATCCCGATCCACCAGATCACCTTGACCTTGAAGCCGTAGGTCGTCACGTCGGAGGCGAAGAACCGGCGCGCCGAGTCGAAGCCGCTCGCCGAGTCGATGTTCTGGATCGCCGTCTGCCCGGTGAGCTTCAGCGTGCCGGCGGCGTTGACGCCCTGGAGCACGAAGAACGTCGCGAGCGTGACGATGAAGCTGGGAAGCTTCGTCCGGACCACGGTGTAGCCGTTGATGAAGCCGATCGCGAGGCCGAAGAGGAGTACCAGGAGTATCGCCGGCCAAATGTTCATGTCGGCGTGCGTCGTGAGGTAGCCAAGCAGCAGGCCGGAGCTGCCGATCATGACGCCGGCGGAGAGGTCGAACTCGCCGCCGATCATCAGGAGCGCGACCGGGACCGCGACGATTCCGTACTGCGCCGCCTGGTCCGTCCAGTTGGCGGCGATTCCCGGATCGCCGAGCCAGTCGACGCCGCGGGCGAAGTAGCCGAATGCGAGGTAGACGCCGAGCGCGCCGACGAACGCGCCGATGTCCGGCCGCGTCAGGAGCCGCGCGAGCGGGCCGACGCGGACGAGCCGCTCGTCGGGGTGTGCGGGCGGTGCTGCGGTCTCGGCCATCGTTCCTCCTGGTGACCGGCGGGGGCGGCCGTGCAGCCGCCCCCGCCGGCCGGCGTTTGCCTAGCGGGTTCCCTTTGAGGCGAGCGCGGCCACCTTGGCCGCGTTCGCCTTGTTGATGATGCCCGGCCCGGTGAGCACGGGAGCCCCGTTGCCGACCGTGTTGAGGTTCGTCACGAAGAGCACGGCGAAGACGACCGGCAGGTAGCCCTGCAGGTACTGCTGCTGGTCGATCGCGAACAGCATCCTCCCGGCCTGGATCTCCTTGATCGAGCCGCCGACGTCGAA
>Ga0066710_100001925_pt1 | contig 16163 bp, 14 predicted proteins | sample GraSoiAngelo_159_FD_79666 | JGI IMG/M metagenome (GOLD analysis project Ga0066710, IMG submission 79666) | Grasslands soil microbial communities from the Angelo Coastal Reserve, California, USA - 14_1009_16_40cm | ecosystem: Environmental > Terrestrial > Soil > Grasslands | place: USA...
CCGAGCAGGGCAACCAGCAACGAGCACAGGACCAGACGCCGGCGCCGGCGCGCGAGCCTCGTGCTTCGGGTCATGGGTCTCTCAAGACTACCCAAGCTGCCGCCACAGGACCACCACTGACCGCGGACCTACATGATACCGACGCCCGTCCGCCACGACGGCTGACGTCTTCCACGGGACGATGTCGTTGGGGGACTCGAGCGTCGTATCGATCCACCGTCGCCACCGGTCGCCGCCGCCGACGGGCGGCAGCTCGAAGTCGAGTGGCTCCCAATAGGCGTTCAACATTATGTGCAGCTCGAGACCCTCGCGGCGCATCTCCGCGCCGAACGCCAAGGCATGCGACTGCGGACTCCAGTCGGGCTGAAGGTGCTTGACCCCGTGCCAGGCGGTCTTCGCCTGATGCAGCATCTCCGTGAGACTGACCCGCCGCCGTTCAGCGGTTTGATCGCGGAGGAGCCGCCGCTCGAGGAGCAGTGTCACGAACCGGTGCACGTCGGCGTGTTTCTGGACCAATGTCCAGTCGAACCAGTTCGCCTCGTCATCATGGCAGTACGCGTTGTTGTTGCCACCCTGGGTCCGCCGAACCTCGTCGCCCATCAGGATCATCGGCATGCCGAGCGAGAGCAGGGTGACCGTCAGGAAATTCTTGACCTGCCGGTTGCGAAGCGACTCGATCTGCGGGTCGCTGGTCGGGCCTTCGGTACCGCAGTTCCAGCTTCGATTGTCGTCGGCGCCGTCCCGGTTGTTCTCGCCGTTGGCCTCGTTGTGCTTCGCGTTGTACGACACGAGGTCGTTCAGCGAGAACCCGTCGTGGCAGGTGATGAAGTTGACGCTGACCTCGGCCTCGCGCCCCTTGTGCCCGTACACATCGGGGCTGCCGAGGAGTCGATCCGACAGCGGCCCCACCTTCCCCTCTTCACCGCGGAAGAAGCTGCGGACGTCGTCTCGAAACCGGCCGTTCCATTCCTTCCAGGCGTCGCCGATGAAGCTGCCGACCTGGTACAGACCAGCGGCGTCCCAGGCCTCGGCAATCAGCTTGGTTCCGGCGAGCGCGGGCTCCGACTCGATGTCCCAGAGAACCGGCGGGTTCGGCAGTGGCTCTCCAGATGGATCGCGGGAGAGAATCGACGCCAGATCGAACCTGAAGCCGTCGACGTGCATGGACTCGACCCAGTATTTCAGGCTGTCCACGATCATCCGACGCACGATCGGATGGTTGGCGTTCAGGGTGTTGCCGCACCCCGAGTAGTTCGAGTAACGGGCGCGGTCCCGTTCGAGGATGTAGTAGGCGTCATTGTCGAGGCCTCGGAAGCAATACGTGGGGCCGGTTTCCGAGTCCTCCGCCGTGTGGTTGTACACGACATCGAGGATGACCTCGATGCCGGCGCGGTGAAGCGCCTTCACCATGTCGCGGAACTCGTTGACCGGCCCGAGCGGATCTTGCCGGGAGCTGTACGCGCGGTGCGGGGCGAAGAACGACACGGGCGCGTAGCCCCAGTAGTTGACCCGGCCCTGGCCGGGCGGCACCGCTTGCGTGTCGAACTGAAAGACCGGCAGCAGCTCGACCGCCGTCACACCAAGCTTCTGGAGATACGGGATCTTGTCGATGAGGCCGGCGTAAGTCCCCCGAGTCTTCTCGGACACTCCGGAATTGGGGTGCCTTGTAAACCCCCGCACGTGCATCTCGTATACAACGGTCCGCGACGACGGCGTGTTGAGCGGGCGGTCGCCTTCCCAGTCGTAGACAGACGGATCCACGACAACACTCTTCATGGCCGTCCAGGCGTTGTCGCCGGGCTTGCTCGCCGCGTTGCGGACGTCCCGGTCCGGTACGACCACTCCTCGCCCGTACGGGTCGAGAAGGACCTTCTTGGCGTCGAAACGCTTGCCGTTGGGCGGGTCGAAGGGTCCCGACGCACGATACGCGTAGATCTGACCCGCCTTCACGTCGGGCAAAAACACATGCCAGTAGTGGTACTCCCGGTGCGATTGGGCGTCGATCGGTATCACCCGGGCCGGAGCGGCCGCGTCAACGCCATCGAACAGCAGCAGTTCGATGCCCGTGGCATGTTTTGAAAAGACGCTGAAGTTCACGCCGTCCGCCGTCACGGTGGCGCCGAGCGGTGAGGGATCGCCGGGTGCGTGCATTCCCTGGCCTACCGAGGTGCCACGTACGGATTCCCACCGAGGGCGTTCGAAATCTCGGTGATCGCCCGCTGGCCGCGGACGCTGTTGCCCGCGTCGTCCAGAGGTGGCGAGACCACCGCTATCCCGAACTTGCCCGGAGAAACGGCGATGAGACCGCCGCCCACGCCGCTCTTCGCCGGCAAGCCCGTGTGGTACAGCCACTTCCCGGAGTCGTCGTACAGCCCGGCCGTCGCCATCACGGCGAGCACGCCGGGAACCTTCGCCGGATCCAGCACCTGTTTCTGGGTCACGGGATTCTTCCCCATGGCCGCCAACGTGGCTGCCATCGTCGCCAGGTCCTTGGCGTTGACGCCGATCGAGCACTGACGGGTATAGAGATCGACGGCCTGCTGCGGCTTCTCCTTGATGTAGCCGTAGGCGTACATCAGGGCGCCAATCGCCTGGTTCCGCTGGTTGGAATCGGACTCCGACTTGTAGACGTCCTGAAGGACCTTCAGCTGACGACCCGCAAAATCGTTGTGGATACCTATGATCTTCGCCCACACCGCGTCCGGGGTCGCGCCCCGGACCATGCTGGTCGCGGTGATCGCGCCGGGGTTGACGAGGGCGTTCATCTCGGGCGTGCCGTTCCCAACGACCGTGCGGACGGCTTCGATGGCGATGATCGAGTTGAACCGTGCGCCGGTCGCGTCCACGCCGATCCGTTTCTCGATGGAGTCAAGGCCCTGCTCCTGGATGACCTGCGCCATCGTGAACACCTTGGAAACGGATTGGATCGACACCTCGGTAGAGATGTCACCGGCGGTGTACACCTTGCCGTCAGTGGTGACCAGAACAATGCCGAAGAGGTTCGGATTCACCTTCGCCAGCGCGGGAATGTAGTCGGCGTTCTTGCCTTCCTTCAGGTCCTTGAATTTCGCGTAGGCCGCGGTGACGGCCGCCTGTGGGGTGGTCTGCGCCCCAACCGACAGCGTCGCCACGGCGACGGTAGCAGCAACGGCGGTCAGCCAGAACGCGCTCGAACGCGGTTTCAGCCTCGTCATCGCTATCCTCCCACCTTCGCCGAGAAGCTGTATTTGAACGAGAACTGGAGTCGGACGTCGCTCACCGAGAAGCCGTCCGAGAAGTTCTTCCGGTGCCCCCACTGGAACTCCGGGCCCAGCAGCACGTTCTTCACCGGCGTCAACAGCAGGTTCCCGGTCGCGTACTGGCCAGCTTTGAACGCGTTGGGCGCTTGACCATCGCTGTTCGAGACGTCCACCCGCGAGTAGCCGATGGAGGTCGACATCCGGTCGTTCCAGGCGTGATCCAGGTAGACAACGAGACCGAAGTCGCCCAGCGCCTCGCCGACCACCGGCGTCACGGCATTGCCCGGATTCTTCTTGACGCCGACGTCGACCGGCGAGTCGTTGAAGAAGTTCTCGATGCCGGCGCCCTCGATGACCTGCAATCGCAGCACGTCGTTCGGCGTCACTTTGACGTTCGAGCTGATGCTGACGCCCCAGCCCCACACATGGCCGCTGAGGTCGAACTGATCGTTGGGCAGGAGATCGTCGTACGCGATTTTGCGCAGCGCGGCACCGACCTGGACGTAGCCCCACTTCCGCGCCAGGCGATAATGACCCGTCAGGTCCGGCATCGGAAACCGCCCCCGAACGTTCTGCAGTTCGACACGATCGGAGAACTGGCCCGCGTCGCCACTCGCACCAGGGGCCTCGATGGCGACACGCGCCCTGGAGTCGCCATCGCGGTACACCTCGTAGAACACCTGCGGGTTCCGCACGAAGAGCATGCCGTTCGGTCCCCAGTATTCGATGGTGTTGGGAAAGACGTCGATGTCCATGAAGTTGCTGTTGGTCTGGCCGGCGCCGATTTTCTTCCACTGTCCCCAGGCATGGCGCAAACGGATCGTCGTGAGCCCGGCATCCTTGCCGACACCGAACATGTCGAACTCGAACTGAGCGGTGACGTCCCCGTTCGACGTGGGGAGCGTGGCCTTCGCGCCGAACCGGCTCTGACGGGCGCTCAGGTAGAAGCGCCCGTCCTCGCCGTACTGATTGGCGACGCTCGGTAGCTTGGTGGGCCTGACCACGTCGTACCAATCAGGATTGTTCTGCTTGAAGTCGGCGATTGCGTCGGCCATGCCGAACCCGTAGATCTCCACCGACGGCTGGCCTTGCGCGCGGACTCCTGACGCCGCGGCAGCCACGAGCCCTAGGGCGAGAAACGCGGTGGCGGCGGTCCGCCGAGCGGTCCACTGACGGTGTGTCATCACTTCATCTCCTTGACGTTGGCCTTCTCCCATGCTCTGACCTTGCGCCTGGCTTCGTCGAACAGGCGCTCGTAGTTGCCTTTGCGAACCTTCGCGCTCGCCTCAGGCGTGAGCTGGGCGAAGAGTGGCGCGTACTGGGTGTACACCTTGAGGTACTTCGCCTGGTCGGACGGCGCGACCTCGTCGGTCCCGAACACAAAACGATCCGGGTAGCGGTTGATCAACGCGGCGACTGCTTTGATCGCGTCCGGGCTGCTGACGAGGTACTTGGCGACCTCGTCCCAGGAGATGTCGACATGAACATGCTTCAAGGCCGGGCTCGAGAGCGCACGCTCGATGATGCCGAGCTGATCCTTCACTGGGTGCACCACACGGCCGAGGCCGATGTGCGCCCAGATGATGGTCGTCTTCGGATGGCGCGCGTACAAATCGCGAAGCTGCACAACTTGATATGGTTCCTGTCCCGGCTTCGGGAAGGGCATATCGACGTCGTTGTGCATGAGCACCACGAGGCCGACCTCGCCGGCAAAGTCCAACAGGCGATCGAGCGCCGGGTTGGTCAGGCTCGCCGTCTCGCCCGCAATCTTGGCCGAGACGAACTCCTTGTGAATCGTGAACTCCCCGATCCCGGAGAACACACCGGGAAACGTCGTGAGCACCCGGCGGACATGGTCGGCCGCGTACATGTCGGCGGGGTTGAAACCCGTGATCATCGGGTCGAACCGCGCCTGTTCGGCCGGCATCAGCGACCTGTACGCCATCGCGATGAAGGCATCGGTGAACGAGTAGTAGTAGAGCGGTGCGTCGGTTTGAAGGTAGTAGGTGGGCGCGAACTGGCCCGTGTTGCCGAACGACCACTGCTGCTGCAGCGGAATGCCGAAGAGCGCGACACGGCCGACCTTCGTGCCCATGATCTTCAGGAAATCGCGAATGTTGGTCCCTTCCTGGATGTAATTGGTCAGGTGGAAGTGCGTGTCGTTGAGCTCGTAGCTGCCGCCTGACTGTGCGGACGGGCGGGAGAGCCCCAGCCACGCTGCCAGCGCCAGGCACACCGCCACGGCTCCGATATGCGTGCGCCTCTCATGCCTGGTCATGCTTTCTCTCTCCCTGACTCTGGCGATTCCTCGAGGACACCGATCAGAAATTCATCTCGAGGTTGATGTGGACGACGTTCCCGTTGCCACCAACCGGATAAGGGTAGGCCGTGTACCCGACGGGGCTCTTGTTGACGTGCATCAACTCGGTGTTGAGCCGCAGACCGCGCTCCTTCATGAAGTACCAGTTCACCCCGCCGCGTACCTCTGAGGCATCGCCGTAGCCGCCAAGGATCTGCGACCCACTGACGTAGACCTGCAGAATCTTCGGAAACGCCATCGCGGAGGTCTGCAGTTGATAGCCGTTGTCCGTGATGTCGGCGATACCCCCTGTGTTGGTACCGACGAAGTGGCTCAACCAGCGCCGGTAGTACTCGGCCTCAAGCGACAGCCCGTGGTACTTGATACCCGCGTCGAGGCTCATCATCTGATAGCTGACCTGGTTGACGCTGATGCCTGTGCCGAAGAGATCGGGCGTGAAGAAGTTGCTGCCGTCCGTCAGCCGGATCTGGCTGTTTTCAATGGACTCCGTCCCCGGTTGGCTCTGCCTGTCCTCGACGCTGTGCGTGTAGTGCACGCCGAACCTTGTCGCGACCTTCTCGTGGTAGTCGTAATCGCCAAAGGTCCCGTAAAGGCCGAACTCGCCTGTCGATGGGAGCCACTGCACTGAAACCGACTGCGTGTTGAACTTGTTGTCGAGCTTCGCCGCGCTTACCCCGAGCGTGCTCAGGTTGTTCGCGAACATCGCCATGTACTTGACCTTGGTCTGCAACTCCCCCCTGAGCCAGAACCCGCTCGTATATGAACCTCGGAAGAACTCGTCCGCGATCAGGCGGTCGTCCACCCCGAGCCAGTACGGGAACTGCCCCTCCGTGCTTCGCGTGGATGGCAACGATGTGATCCCGGCGCCCATCGACACGAACCTGTTGAACGTGTAGCTCAGGTTCCCGGCGCCGACGACCTGTGCGGGCTCCCCCTGGGATGTGTTCGAGGACCACACATAGAGGTAGTAGCGAAACTTCGGCGTCATGAACCATCCGGAAAACGGTGCGAAAAACTTCTGCAACTGGACGTCCTGGCGCTGCTTCACCGTGTGGGCGTTGCCGAAGTAGTCGGTGTACTCCGCGTCCAGATTCCGCTGGTTCAGATACCGCGCGTAGCTGAAGAGCCGGAAGTAGATCTCGCCTTGCTCGCCCGAGTACAGCAGAAACCCGACGTTCGGGACGTGTTCGAGCGGCTTCACCTTCTCCGTCTGCCCGGCTGCCGGAGCGGCAATGAACTCACCGCTGCACCCGTCCGACACCCAAATGCCGCTGTCGTCGTACCCCCACGTTTTGCCGAGCAGACACGGCGCCCCGCCGCTCGACCGGACGAGGGCCACGCCCGCCGAGGTATCGGCATCGCAGTGGTTTCGCTCGCCCGGCCGCGATGAGCATGGGACGATATTCTGCTGGGGCACAGCGGGTTGGGACGCGGTCGGCGCTCCACCCGGACTCGTCGTCTGGGAGTCGGGATCGGCGTCCTGCGCGCCCTGCGCCTGCGAGCGTCCAACCATGATTAGAGTGAGAGCGAGGGCGCCGAGCACCCGGTGTCCGAACGTTCGCCCGACTATTGTCACGAATGAGTCCTCTACAGGTCATCGCACGTCACGTCCGTTAACGCGCTGTCACACCCTCCCCTGGTCACGTCACGTCAACATGCCAGAATGCCGGGCCGGTGCATGACCCGGACGCAGGCCCCATGCCAGACAGGCTTCGAGACGGGTCGTCGCGGAGGCTGGGCCGGTCAAAACGGGTTCGGCCGCAAAAAACCGGCGAAATGCCGCTGATCGCGCTTTCAGCGGGCCATCTCCCCTGTTGCTCGCCACGTCGGCCGCCCGCCGGCTCGGAGAGCCCTCCGAAATCTCGGACGACCGGCCCTCCCGCGCCGGCGGTGATCAGGGCCTGCCTAGCCGATCCGCTATATTTAGTCGATCGCCCGCGGCTCGTGGTTTGCAAACGCCCCGCGAAGGGAGAGGAAGGACGGAACTATGAAGAAGGTACTCTTGCTGCCGATCGCACTGCTCCTGGCAGGCGCCGGCACAGCAGCTGCCCAGGACGTCCGCTACAACTTCGACAGCCAGGCCAACTTCGCCTCGTTCAAGACCTACAAGTGGGTCACGATCAAGGGCGCGCAGAAGCTCCCGGACCTCGCGGAACGGCAGGTCATGGCCGCGCTCGACGCCGAGCTTTCCAAGAAGGGCCTGATGAAGTCGGATTCCGACGGCGCGGACCTTTACATCGGCTATCAGGCCGCGGTCAGCCAGGAGAAGGAATATACCTCCTTCGACACCGGATGGGCCGCAGGTCCCGGATGGTATGGCCGGGGCTGGTACGGCGCCGGCGGCGGGATGACCACCGGAACAACGTCCACGATCTACGTCGGTCAGCTCGCGCTCGACATGTACTCGCCGTCACCCAAGACGCTGGTCTGGCGCGGCGTGGCCAGCAAGACGCTCGACGCGGAGGCCAAACCTGAAAAGCAGCAGAAGAACCTGAAGAAGGCGGTCGAGAAGATGTTGAAGAACTACCCGCCGCCACCGCCGAAGAAGTAGCTCGCACGAGTGATGCGAAGGGGCATTTGTATGAAGATTTCGGACGAACGGAATGTGCATGGCACGTCAGGGCTGCCGGAGCTGAACCCGACTGCACTCCCAGACGGCGTCGATCGCCGCGCTTTTTCTGATGCGGAGCGCCGTCGTGGGCGCCACCGCCGTCATCACCGGATGCGCCGCGCCTGAACCGCCGAAGGCCGCACCGGCGGCCGCCTCGTCAACCCCTGCGCCCGCACCGACGCCGGCAAGCGACCTTTCGCCCGATCTGAACGTCGTCAAGAAAAACAAGGGACTGGTGATGACGACGATCGACGAGTTCTACAAGGTGGGCCCTGGGCCGTCGAGCTCGCACACGATCGGCCCGATGCGCATCACCTACGACTTCTATCAGCGGTGCACGAAGCTGCCGGCCGACCAGCTCGCAAAGGCCACCTCACTCAAGGTCCACCTCTACGGCAGCCTCAGCGCAACGGGCAAGGGCCACGGCACCGAGCGCGCGGCGCTCGCCGGCATCATCGGGGAGGAGGCGGGATACGTTCAGCTGCCGTGTATCGAGCGATGCTCCTACGGCGCCGTGAAAGCCTGGACGGGGTTCCTGATTGCGAGCAACGAGATTCCCGCCAATCGACGCGTGGATTTCGACACGACCGTCAACGCGATGGCGCTCACGGCCAGGGAGATGAACACCAGGTACAAGGAGACGTCGGAAGGAGGGCTCGCTGTCTCCCTGGTGCTTTGCTAGAGGGGCTGGCTCGTCGACGATCCGCTACGGCTTCTGACGGGTTGGGTACTTCGTGAACATCTCGGCGACCGCCTCGTTGATGGCGGCTTCGAGCTTTGCGGGCTCGACACTGATCTTCTTGTCGGCGCGCAGTCGCAGCACGCGTCGTCCCGTGCCTTTCTCCAGGAGCGCGACCGCCAGCGAGCCGACCGTGTACTGCGGCGACACCCCCTTGGCGTTGGGCTTGGCGTTCAGATCCACGTCCGTGCGAGTGAGCGAGTAGTAGGTCACCGACACGTCCCCCGAGCCGGAATCCGCCTTCGTCATGCCCACGCCGGCAAGCTCTCGATCGACGGCCGCCATGATCTGCGCGTTGATCGTCTTGTCCGCGGAAGGCTGCCCAGCCACCCACGAGTAGCTCTTGAACTTCGAAAAGTCTACGTTCTTTTCGGCGTTCACTTTGACCCCGTACTTGGGGGTCTGGCCGGCGGCGGGAGCCGCGATGATGGCCAGCCCCAGCAGGGCGGTTACGATCGGTCGTGTCATGAAGGTCCTCATGGTCGGCTGGCGCGTGCGGTGAGTTGAATGACGGTCTCAGCATAACTGTCGAGCACGATACCCGCCGGGGAAGGCTTGACTCTTGCGGCGCCGGCCATTGTGCCCGTCGCACCACCCTGGGCATCGAAGCGAAGCTCCACGATCGTCATCTCGTACCCCGCACGATTCTTGTCGGGCGCGCCGCCAAAGAAGAAGAGCGGACGATCGGCTGCAAGGACGAGCCGCCGGCCCCCGTCTTCCTGCTGTTCCCGCGCGTACTTGAGCTCGACTTGACGGTTCTCCAGCTCAATGGTCCCGATGACGGGAAGCGTCCGGAAGACGTTGAAGAACTTCGCGTAGCCGTTGTACTTCAGGGTGTCGGTGACCTGCTTGAAGCGGCTCTCGTCCATCAACCGCTCGACCCGAATCGTGAACGTGGTCGTGACCGTCGTCATCTTGGTCTTCGCCTGCGCGTCGACGGTGAACGTGAGTGGATACTCACCGGCCGCAAACGTCGGGACCGCCCAGACCCCGAGGACGACTGCCACCAAAGCCGCTCGAAGGATCCGCATCATCCCTCGTAGACTACTTCGCGCGCGCGATGCTCGTCAAAAAGGCCCGCGGGTGCCGCCAATGGGCGCCAAGCACCCCATTTCCCCCACTCGTGGAAGTCGCGCAGATCCACCGGTCCCGACCACTCTCACGGGTTTTGGGCCTGACCGAGCAAATGACCAGATGACCAAATGAACAAATTCACGGGTCGTCGTCATCCTGCATCGTAAACGCGATTGACGGTCACGGGGCGGCTGGGGTTGTCCACCTGCACTGTCACGTGCAGCTGTTTGTGCTCCGCATCGAACAAGTAGGTTTCCGTCACCTTTCGCGGTGCGACGCCTGAGATTTCGCTGACGAGCTTGTCGCCGTCCCACTTGGTCTTCCGCGAGTTCTTCGTGGTGTCGTCCTTGACTGTCTTCCCGTCCGGCGACAGTCGCACCACGTGACCGTCACCCGACGTCACGATCACCATCGACGATCCTTCTGTAATGGTGAGACGCTCGGGTGGATTCATGACGTCGTGCATCGCGTCGCGCATCCTCTGCCGATCTTCTGGGCTCATTCCGCTACGGGCGCCTCCACCCCCGCCCCCGAAGCCGCCGCCACCGGACCCGCCGCGCCCGCTGTGGTGTCCACCGTACCCCCGCGAGCCGCCCTGCGATTGGCCACCCGAATGGTCACCTTGATCCCCGTTCTGCGATCCGGACGGCGGCTTGTCGCTGAGATCCTGATTCAGCGTCCACACGCCGACAAGCCCGTGCGCCGGATTGGCGGCAGGCGATTGCGCGTGGGCCGGACGCGCAGTCGCAAACGCAACCACGACCGCCGTGGCGGCGACAGCAACGACGAGTTTCCGTAAGACCTTCATAAGCCTGCCTTTCATGAGTCGCCAACAGAGCACGTGACGGCCTCGAGCAGCAAACTTCCCGCCAGTGCCGCGGCATCATCTTACGGAAGGTTTTCAAGCCAGGAGACCACGCTCACCGCCATTCAGTCATCGTCGGAGGACAAGCCAATGACCAAATGACCAAATTCAAATTCTTTATACGTTGAGTCCAATCGCTCTCATCAGCGCCAGCGCGTTGCTGTGCTCCACGACGCCGGGGCGCATCGTGTAATCGAAGACCATCTTGCCGTCCTCGAGCCGATCCTCGAAGTGCATGTTGGCGGCAACTGTTCCGAGCGTCGACGGGAGCTCGGTCAAGGCGAGGTCGTGGGTGGTGATGAAACCGATGGCTCCGCAGCTGACGAGCGCCCGGACGATGGCTTCGGCGCCAATCCGGCGGTCGTATGAGTTGGTGCCGTGCAGGATCTCGTCCAGCAGAAACAGCAGGGGCACCTGTCGTGCGGCAGTCACAACGGCGTGGATTTTTAGAATCTCAGCGTAGAAACGCGACCGTCCCTCATGGAGCGAGTCTTCGACCCTCAGGGTTGCCCCGATGACGAGCGTCGACAGCGTCAGCCGCGCGGCACGTACGGGCGCCCCGGCCAAGGCCAGCACGACGTTCACGCCGACAGCCCTCAGCAGCGTGCTCTTGCCCGACATGTTCGATCCGCTGATCACGACAAGACGAGGGCCCCCATCGCCGCCCAGCCGAACCTCGTTGCGGACCACGGACTCCTCGCGCATCAGGGGATGTCCGACCCCTTCGGCGTCCAACACCGAGCCGACCTCGACCAGAACAGGAAACGGGTCCAGCGGGTGCTCGAAGGCGTACGTGCCCAGAGCGGACAGCGCCTCGAGCTCGCCGACCACACGCAGCCACTCGACGACAGCACTGCCGTACTGGCGGTGCCACCGGTCAATGGCCGCGGCCAGCAACTGCGGGAGGAGCAGCGCGTAAGCGAACGGCATGAAGAGCTGGTTGCGGGTCGAGTCGAGCCACGAGACCAGGCGGCGAAGCTGCGCGATGCGGTGCGACGGTGGGACGCCCTCCGTGAACAGCGATGACCTGAGCGCAGCGAGCCGCGGCGCCGCGAAGGGCTCCATCTCGATACGTGCGATGAGATCGCTCAGAAGGGCGAGGTCGCGATCGGGCATCGCGATACCCAAGAGCGCCCGGCGAACTTCTGCTCTCCAGAAGAACACGACGGCCGCTTCGACGACTAGCCACAGAAGCAACCATCGAGTGTCGAGGACCTGTTGATACACGAGCCATACGAACGCGATGGTCGTCAGACCGCACGCCCCAAACGCCGACGCCGCAATCCACGTCAGCCCGGCGGCGGGTCTGCGCGCCCACGTGGCGAGCGCCCCGGTCGCGCTGACCTCGCTCTCGGCCGCAAGCACTCCGACGTCCTCGCGAAAGCCCGCTCTCGTCCGGAGCTCGGCGACCGCCGCCTGGCGAGCACGCACCTCCTCAAGAGACGCTCCCGCGCTCAGCCAAGCGGCGAGCACCGCTTCCCCGGCCTCTGTCTTGGCGGTGTTCAGCAGCTCGAAGACAGATCCGCGGCCGAAAATATCCAGATCCCGCGCATACAGGTGCTCACCGAGGAACGCGGCACCGTCCCGGCCCGCGCCAATCCATCGACCCGCCAGCCGGTCAAGTCCACGGGTGTAGAGGCGCTCCGCCCGGCGGGCCCGATCGATTCGATTGAGCACGAGCGCGTGGATGACCACCAGGACGGCAAAGGCCACGCCCAACAGGACGGGCCACACCGCGGACGCTGTCCCGCGGACGGTGGCCATCCAGAGGACCACGGCAAAGGCGACCGCGACCACAAGCCGGCCATTTGCAATCGAGAAGTGAACGCGGTCGAGCGACGCGATCCGACCGCGCCAGAACTCGAGGCGCTGCCGGTAGTCCGCACCGGGATCCATCGACAGATACTACGGGTGAGCCGCGAATCTGTTCGCCATTCACCGTCAGTATTTCGCCGCGCTGACGGTGTGCCCGTGCCGGTCTCGCAGAGTCGCTTCAGACTATGCAGCACCCTCCGTGGCCAGCATACGCGAGAAGAACGCGAATTTGCTTGATTCTCGGTGTGTGCCCTTAGCGCGCGGGCTCGGAGGCGGCACCGCCACCGCGACGGGCCCCGGTCTCGTACCCGCGGGTCAGGCGATAGAGGGCTTCGTCGAAGAACTGGCCGACGGTGGTGTTGAGCTCCTGCAGGCTGTGGAGATGCATCGGCAGGACATATTCGCGGTCGACAAGCGGAAATGCCGCGTCAACCAGCCCATTGTCGCGAATGTACTGCCGGAGATGGTGTTTGATCACGACGATGGCGTACACGATCTCGCTGAGCGGAATCCTCTGGTCGAACCGGCGGGCGCCCCATTCGGTGAACTCGTCGCGCACGCGCTCGGCTTTCGGCTCGCCAATCCAGTTGCCCAGATGGTGCAGGATCTGGAACAGTCGCTGCTCGAGGTCCTCGGTGGGCACGGCGCGGAAACCCTTCGTACGCTCGTTGGTCTTCAGATCGCGCGTCACGTCCGCCGTGAGCTGGTTCGCGTGAATTTCGATCAGCTCGATAAGCTTGGCAGATATCATTACCACTCCACTGTGAGAAGCATCATAGCAGGAGCCCACCAAGCAGGAGCCCACCAATGAGACCTACGCGGACCGTAGCTGCACTCGCCCTGCTGGTCTTGACCTTCGCGGTGTTCTCCGTCAATCCAGCCGCCCAGAACGCCGCGCTCTTTCTCGCCGCCGAGCGTGGCGACGTCGAAGGAATCGAGCGCTTGGTGAAGGAGAACGGCAACGTCAACGTCGCGGGCGACCTTCGCTACGGCGACCGCTCGTACCGTGTGAGCGCGGTCGGCGCGGCGGCGCTCGGATGGCATGCCGACGCCGCCCGGACGCTGCTGAAGCACGGCGCCATGCCACCCCAGTACGTCGTGCGCAATCACAACCTCCTGCCCTATTCCGACCGCGAGCTGGACGCCCTCCGCGACTGGGAAGTCGTCAACTCGGTGCTGCGCATGCCCGAACTGGCCGCCATCACACGACCTGTCGTCGAGCGCGATGCCCGCGGCACGTATCGCACGCACGACGGCCAGCAGTACTCGGTCGACTTCGACGACCGCGGCCTTCGGCTCACGGCTCCAGGCGGCCCTCCGCTCCGGTTTCAACTGGTCGTCGGCAAGGCGTACATGCAGATCCTTCCGGCCGCCACGACGACCCCGGCGGCTGGAGCTTCCCCTCCGACGGCCACACCGTCCGTTACGGCAGCTGGTGCTCCCTCCGGCAAGAGTCGCGAGCGGACCGCGGCGGAGCTCGCGATGTTCAGGCGGTTCGTGGAACCGCTCCCAGAGGCGGACCGGGCCATGCTCGTCGAGCAGTTCCGTGACCGCGGGGGGATCTGGCTCGACTTCACGGTGGGCGAAGGCCGTGTCCTCGGACTGGAGATTCGCGAAGGAGGACCGGCCCGCCTTGGCGGCACACCGGTGCTCTTCCGCAAGGTCGGCATCCGTCCCGAGACCTCGCCGCTCCTCGAGCGGGAGGTCGCGGTCGCGCGGCTGACCAGCCCACCAATGAACTGGCCCTCATTTCGAGGTCCGGGAGCATCGGGCGTCGCCGACGGCCAGTCGCCTCCGATCGTGTGGGACGCCGAGAAGCGGGTCAACATCCGGTGGAGCACTCCCATTCCCGGTCTGGGTCACGCGTCTCCCATCATCTGGGGTGACCGCATCTTTCTGACGACAGCCGTCAGCTCACAGCCCAATCCGGAGTTCCGCCCGGGAGGGCTCCGAAGCGACAACGTGTCCACGGACCGTTCGGAGCACGAGTGGCGGCTGATCGCGCTCGACAAGGGGACGGGCAAGATCCTGTGGCAGCGCACCGCGCATCGGGGCGTGCCGCGCGGTATCAGGCACCTGAAGAGCACGTTCGCCACGCCGACCCCCGCCACCAACGGCACCGTCATCGTGGCTGCGTTCGGCTCAGAAGGGGTTTTTTGCTACGACATGGACGGCACTCTCCTCTGGAAGAAAGATCTGGGCGTGCTCGGCCACTTTCTCTACGGTTTTTCGGCGTCCCCGGTCATCTACCGGGACATGGTCATCATCCAGGCCGACACGAACCTGGATCGAAAGGAATCCACGCCGAGGAGCTTCATCGCTGCGTTCGATCTCAAAGACGGCAGCGAACGCTGGCGGGCGAACCGCGACGAAGACTCACGAACGACGAGCTCCACTCCAACGGTCTACGAGGGTCTGGGTCCCGCGCAGGTTGTCGCCAACGGCGGCAGCCGCATCCGTTCTTATGACCTGGCGACGGGGAAGGAGCTCTGGTCGCTGGCCGCTCCCTCGGATCTCGTCACGCCGACGCCCGTTACCGCGCACAACCTGATCTACGTCATGAGCGGAGGGTCGGGGACTCAACCGATGTTTGCGGTTCGGCCCAATGCCGTGGGCGATGTCACTCCCAGGCCCGGGACAGACACGAACGACTTCGTCACCTGGAGCTCGACCCGGGGGGGATCGATGACGCCCACACCTCTCGTCTACGGTGACTACATCTACTCAGTCAACGTCAGCGGCGTCGTGGGCTGTTACGACGCGCTGACCGGCGCACGCAAGTATCTCAAGCGGCTCGAGCATGGGGGGTCGGGGTTCAGTGCCTCGCCGATTGCCGCCGACGGGCGGATCTACTTCCCGAGCGAGGACGGCGACGTGTTCGTCGTCAAGGCGGGACCAACGTTCGAGCTGCTGTCGACGAACCCGATGGGCGAGGTGATCATGGCCTCACCCGCGGCGTCTGGCGGGATGATCTTCATCCGGACGCTTGGTCACCTGGTGGCCGTCGGCTAGCCCGGGCAGCCACCGCGTAGGCATCGAAGTACTTCTGCAGCGACGCCGCTGTGGAGCCGTACTGGTTTGGGCCTGCGAAGAAATCCGCGACGACCTCGCGGGCCCGCGCGATCTCCCGCAGCCGGGGCCGGGATTTCCGGTGCCGCTCGTCGTCGAAGGTCAGATCGAAGAGTTCGAGCGCGCGGTACAGCGCGCTCCGCGACAGTTCCGGGTTTCGGAACTGCCAGTGCGCTGCCCGGCTCACCTCGCTGCCGATGTTGCCGAGCTGTTCGGACAGTGAGAGCTCCCACCATCGTCCGCCCGCCTGATCGCGGTGCCGCAGACCGCTCATCGCACAACCAAGCGCCGGACCAGGTCCGTGACCCTGCGTCGCGTGTCGGGGTCGTCGATGCCCCTCGAGCGATTCCCGAAGGACGGACGAAGATTGATCATCGAGTCGAACTCGATCCAGTCCTCATCGGGCAGACCGGGATAAAGGTTGATGCCCC
>Ga0066710_100001926_pt1 | contig 16161 bp, 16 predicted proteins | sample GraSoiAngelo_159_FD_79666 | JGI IMG/M metagenome (GOLD analysis project Ga0066710, IMG submission 79666) | Grasslands soil microbial communities from the Angelo Coastal Reserve, California, USA - 14_1009_16_40cm | ecosystem: Environmental > Terrestrial > Soil > Grasslands | place: USA...
AGGGGAAGGACGGAACCCGGTCCGACGTGCGTGTCGGCGAGGACACGGTGATCCGGGAGTACGTCACGATTCATCGCGCCACGCGGCCGGACGGGTGGACGGAGATCGGTCGCGGCTGTCTGGTGATGAGCTCGAGCCACGTCGCCCACGATTGCCGCCTCGGTGACGGCGTGATCGTGATCAACTACGCGGGGATCACCGGCCACTGTGAGATCGGTGACCACGCGACGATCGGCGGCCTGACGGGGCTCCATCCGTTCACCCGTGTCGGCGAGCACGCCTACGTCGGCGGGTGCTCGAAGGTCGTGGCGGACGTGCCGCCCTTCATGCTGGTGGATGGCCATCCGGCGACGGTTCGCGGCCTGAACGTGATCGGGCTGCGTCGGGCGGGCATGGCGACGCTGGAGCGGCGAGCCCTCCAGAGCGCCTATCGCATCCTCTACCGCAGCGGACTCGCTCCGGCGAGCGCTGTCCTGCGCCTCCGTCAGGAGCTTCCCGACAGCGCGACGGTTCTGCGCCTGATCGATTTCATCACGGCATCGCGGCGCGGAGTCTGCGGCCCGCCGCGGGCGACCGGGGATCTCGCGGGAGACACCGAAGGGGAGCGCGTACTCGGATGAGACAGAGCGACCGCGTGCGAGCCGGGGTCGTCGGCGCCGGGCACATGGGGCAGTACCACATCCTGGTCTTCGCCGAGCTGTGGGACGTGGACCTGGTCGGCGTCGTCGACATCGACCGGGACCGCGCGGTCGCCGTCGCGCGGCGATACGACACCGCGGCGTTCGACGATCATCGCGATCTGATCGGCAGGGTCGACGTGGCGAGCGTCGCGGTCCCCACCGAGCAGCATTTCCATGTCGCGCGCGATCTCCTGGAGGCCGGCATCAGCGTCCTGGTGGAGAAACCGATCGCGCCGACGCTCGAAGAAGCGCGCGAGCTCTTCGCCATCGCCCGGCGCTCGGGGGCGGTGCTCCACGTCGGCCACGTCGAGCGGTTCAACGGCGCCGTGCAGGAGCTCCGGCGGATCGTCGAGCATCCGATCCTGATCGAGTCGCGGCGCCTCGGACCGTTCGTGCCGCGAGTCCAGAAGGACACCGTGGTCATGGATCTGATGATCCACGACATCGACATCGTGCTGGCGCTGGTGGACGCGCCGCCGCGCCGGCTCAGCGCCGCGGGCTCGTCCGTCCACGGCGACGCCGCCGACGTCGCCAACGTCCAGATCTGGTTCGAATCGGGGACCATCGCCACCATGACGGCGAGTCGCGCCACCGAGGAAAAGATCCGGACGCTCGCCATCACGCAGGCCGACGCCTACATCGTGCTCGACTACACCGACCAGGACATCCGGATCCACCGTCGCGCCGCCCAGGAGTACACGCTCAACCGCGAGTCGATCCGCTATCGTCAGGCGTCGTTCGTCGAGCACCTGCGCGTGCACAAGGACAATCCCTTGAAGCTCGAGCTCCTTCACCTGATTCGCGCGTCGCAGCACGCGCGCGCGACTGGAGAGGTCGAGCTCGCCGAGGCGGAGGATCTGCGCTCGCTCGCCATGGCCCTCGAGATCGAGCGGATCATCCGCGACCAGCGCGGCGAAGCGGTCCTGCTTCCCGAGTTCCCGTGGAGCGGTCGCTCGGGCTGATGTGCGGCGCCGGCCTCTTGCCGGCGCGAATGGCGGCCGAAGCGCGTCGTCAGGGGTGGCGAGTCATCGCCTTCGCGTTCGGCCAGGTTTCCGGGATCGACGCTCATGCCGACCGCTTCATCCCCAGCCGCTTCGCGGAGCTCGGGCCGGTGCTCGAAACCCTTCGCACCGAGGGCGTGTCCGCGACACTCTTCGCCGGCACGTTCCGGCTCGCCGATGCGGTCCGGCTGCATCAGGCCGACACCGCCACCGTGAAGATCGCCGAGACCGCTGGCTCTCGCGCCGAGCGCGCGCTCACCGGCGCGGTGCTGAGCACGCTTGGCGCACTCGGCATCGACGTGCTGGACCAGCGACCCTTTCTCGGTGACTGGCTCGCACCGGCGGGATGCTGGAGCGAGCGACGACCCACGGACGTCGAGTGGAACGACGTGCGCGAGGGACTTCGCCTGGCGAAGAGCTTCGCGGACGCCGGCATCGGACAGACGGTCGTCGTCAAGCACGGCGTGATCGCCGCGGTCGAAGCTCTCGAAGGCACGACCGCGGCCATCCGGCGCGGCGGAGAACTGGCCGGAGCGGGTGCCATCGCTGCGAAAGCCGTGAGCCGCGAGAACGACTATCGCTTCGACGTTCCCGCGATCGGACCGGAGACGATCGACGCCGCCGCGGACGCCGGTGTCGCCGTCGTCGCGATCGAGGCCGGACGGGTCCTCGTCGTCGACCGCGAGACGCTGGTCCGCCGGGCCGATGTCGCGGGCCTCGCGGTGGTCGGCGTCGATGGCGCGGAGGCCGGGAACGCCGGGTGGAGTGGCTCGCCGACGTGATGAGATCGATCATGATCGTCGCCGGCGAAGCGTCGGGCGACCTGCATGGAGCCACGCTCGCAACAGCGCTGCGCACGCTGACTCCGCAATGTCGGCTGGTCGGCATGGGTGGGCCGAAGATGCGCGCGGCCGGCGTGGAGGTCCGCGAGGACGTCACGGCCGCGGCGGCCGTCGGCTGGACGGAGGCCGTTAGCCGCGTGCCCCGACTCTACGGGGCGTATCGGCGGCTCACCGCGATGGTGGCGCGCGAGCGGCCGTCGGCGCTCGTCGTCATCGATTTTCCCGAGTTCAATCTCCGCCTGGCCGCCGCGGCGCGCGCGCGCGGCGTTCCCGTCGTCTACTTCATCGCGCCACAGATCTGGGCGTGGCGAGGCGGCCGCATCCGTGCGATGCGGCGACGGGTCTCTCTCGTCCTGGCGATCTTCCCCTTCGAAGTCCCGCTCTACCGGGCGGCGGGCGTGCCGGTGGAGTTCGTCGGGCACCCGGTACTCGACGCCCTGACGACCGCGCCCTCTCGCGTGGAGGCGCGGCGGCAGCTCGGGATCGCGGACGACGCTCTGGTGATCGGTCTCCTGCCGGGCAGTCGCCGGGAGGAGATCGACCGCGTGCTGCCGATCATGCGCGAGGCGACGGCACGAATCGGCGCCGACCCTCCACCGCGATTCCTGGTGGCGCTCGCGCCGACGGTGACGCGTGAGACGGCGGCCTGCCATCTCGACCACGACGGACGGCTGGAGCTCGTCGAGGCCGCGACGTATTCGGTCATCCGGGCCGCGGACGTCCTCCTGGTCGCTTCGGGAACGGCCAGCCTGGAAGCCGCGGTGCTCGGGACGCCGATGGCGGTCTGCTATCGCGTCTCCCGGCTGACGGAGATCATGAGCCGTTCGCTGGTGCGCGTGCCGTGGATCAGCGTCGTGAATCTCGCGCTCGGCCGGCAGGTCGTTCCCGAGCTCTACCAGGCGAACGCGACCGGCGCGTCGCTCGCCGCCGAAGCGTCGCGACTGATCAGGGACGCCGGCGCGCGGCGCGCGCAGTCCGACGCCTTCGCGGAGCTCCGGACCGAACTCGGCGATCCGGGCGTCGGCGCGCGGGCGGCACGCTGCGTTCTCGCGGCCGCCGGAGCGTCGTAACGCGATGCTCGCCGGAACCCGACCGGGCGTGCGGCCGACGAAGACAGGATGGCGGCGGGTGTCGCTGGCGATCGGTCCGGCTCTTGGCGCGATCGCCGTCCGCGTGCTCGGTGGGACGCTCCGCGTCGAGCTCGAAGGGGTCGCGACCGTGCGGCCGTTCTGGGAGCAGCGACGGCCGCTGATCTACGCCATCTGGCACGGTCGGATGCTGATGGCCCCCTGGCTCAACGCGCGACTGCGGCGCACGGACCGCGCCCGCCGCGTGATCGGACTCGCGAGCCGATCGGGAGACGGGGAGCTGGTCGCGCGATACGCCGCGAAATTCGACGTCGGCGTGATCCGTGGCTCGTCGTCGCGAGGCGGCGCCGCCGCGGTCCGTGCCCTCGCGGGCGCCGTCCGCGCGGGCGACGACGTCGTGATCGTGCCGGACGGTCCGCGTGGCCCGGCGCGAAGAGTCGCGCCCGGCGTGGTCGCGCTCGCCGCCATGACCGGCGCCCCCGTGATACCGCTAGGGATCGGAGCCTCCCCCTCCCGGATCCTCAAGACCTGGGATCGGTTCCTCATTCCGGCGCCGTTCGCGCGCGTCGCCTTCGTCTTCGCTGCGCCCATCACGGTGGACGATGGCGACCGGGACGCCGCCGTCACGGTGATCGAGCACGCGCTCGACGAGGCGACGGAGCTCGCCGACGCGATGGCCGCTCGAGCCAGGCGCCCTTCGGGAACGACACGCGAATGATCTATCCCGTGTACTCGGCACTGGTGGCGACGGCGCTCGTGGCGGGATACGGGCCGGCCGCCGTCGCCCGGTACCTCGCGCATGGCGTCCCGCTCAATCTCCGGGAACGCCTGGGATATACGGGCCGGGAGACCGCGCGCATGCCGCACGGATGGCTGCACGCGGTTTCGGTCGGAGAGGCCATCGCCGCCGCGCCGATCGTCGCCGGCGTCCGCGGGTTGTATCCCGATCTGCCGCTCGTCATGACGACCGTGACGGCGACCGGTGCGCACGTCGTGCGCGAGCGATATCGCGCGGACGTCGAGCATCGATACCTGCCGCTCGACTTGCCGGGAGCCGTCCGGCGCGTCACGGCCACGATCGATCCCGCGTTCCTCATCCTGATGGAGACCGAGCTCTGGCCCAATCTGCTCCGGCATCTCTGTCGTCTCGAGGTCCCGGTGATGGTGGCGAACGGGAGACTCTCCGACCGCTCGTTTCCGCGCTACCGCCTGGCCCGGCCGTTCGTGCAGAAGGTGCTCGACTGCGTGACGGTGTTCGCGATGCAATCCGAAGAGGACGCTCGGCGCGCGGTCGCGCTTGGCGCGCGACCGGACCGCGTCTTCGTGACGGGCAACGTCAAGGCCGATGCCGTGGCGGACCAGACCGGATCGAAGGAGCGATGGCGAGGCTTGCTCGGGCTCGCGCCGGCTCAGCGCGCCTGGGTCGCCGGAAGTACCCACGCGGGAGAAGAGGACGCGCTGCTCGACGCCCATGCGGTGCTCCGGCGCGAAGTGAGCGACCTCGTGCTCGTCCTGGCTCCGCGGCATCCCGAGCGGGTTTCTGACGTGCTCCGGCGTATCGCGGCGCGCGGGTGGGACGCGGTGCGACGCAGCGAGCTGCCACGTCCGAAAGCCGCCGACACCGTGATCGTCCTCGACACGGTCGGCGAGCTGGCCGAGCTGTACGCGATCGCCGAGGTCGTGTTCGTCGGCGGCAGTCTCGTTCCCGCCGGCGGGCACAACGTGCTCGAGCCGGCGCAGCGCGAGAAGCCGGTCCTGTTCGGGCCGCACACCGAGAATTTCCGGGAGGCGACGTCGCTCTTGCTCGACAGGGGCGGCGCCATCCGCGTCCAGAGCAGCGACGATCTCGCGCGCGAGCTCGGCCGACTCCTGCGTGACGAGCCCGCTCGTGCCGAGCTCGGTCGCGCCGCGTGGGAAGCCGCTCACACGGGGCGGGGCAGCGTGCGTGACACGCTCGCACTCGTGACGCGGTTCCTCTCGCCGCGGGAGCGGTCGTGAGCCTCGGGCGCTCTATCGGACGGGCCCGTCTGCTCCAGGGTTGGGAGTCCGGATTTTCGCCGACCGGGGCGGCGGTGCTCGGAGCCGTCTCGGGCGGGTACCGCCGCTTGCTCGACGTCCGGGAGTGGCTCTATGCGCGCGGGGTGGTCCGCAGTCGCGCGGTCGGCTGTCCAGTCGTGTCGGTGGGAAATCTGACGCTTGGCGGAACCGGCAAGACGCCGGCGACATTGCTCGCCGTGGAGACGCTCGTAGGTCTGGGTCATCGCCCGGGGGTCGTGAGCCGCGGGTACGGACGTCGAACCGGTACCGTGCAGGTCGTCGCGGACACCGCGTCGATCCGGCTCGACGCCGAGGACGCCGGTGACGAGCCCTTCCTGCTCGCACGCCGCCTGCCCGGGGTGCCGGTCGTCGTGGGACCGAATCGGTACGACGCCGCGCGGTTCACGGTGTCGCGGTTCGACGCGACGGTGATCGTGCTCGACGATGCGTTCCAGCATCGGACGCTGGTGAAGGACCTCGAGATCGTCATGGTGCGTGCCGTGAACCCGTGGGGCAACCGCCGGCTGTTGCCCGGCGGTCCGTTGCGCGAACCCCTCGTGGCGCTGAAGCGCGCGCACCTGGTGATCGCCACGGGGGCGGCGAACGTCGGAGCCGCGGAGGAGGTCGCGCGGACGGTGCGCGAGTACGCGCCCGGCGTGCCCGTGATCGCCGCCGCGTACGCGCCGACCGAATGCTGGGAGGCCGCGCGGATGAGCCCGGTCAAGCCGGAGGAGCTCGTCGGCGCCCGCCTGCTCGGCTTCGCGGGCATCGGGACGCCCGGGGCGTTCAGGAAGACGCTCGCGGATCTGGGGGTCGTGGCGACCAGCTTCGTGGAATTCGACGACCATCACTGGTACACGTCACGAGAGCTCCAGACACTCGCCGAGCGCGCGAGCGGCGTCCGCGCGGACGGGCTCGTCACGACGGAGAAGGACTGGGTACGATTCCGCACGCTGCCTCTTCCGGCGATGCCGGTATTCGTGATCGGCGTGAAGCTCGAGGTGACGGCGGGCGAGGCCGAGTGGCGAGCGGCGTTCGAGGGACTGTGTCGGACACGGTGATCGTCCGTCTTCCGAACTGGCTCGGCGACACCGTCATGGCGGTGCCGGCGATCCGCGCGCTCAAAGACGCTGCTCCGTCGGCGCGCGTCGTCGCGATCGGTCCGTGGAGTACGATCCTCAGCGGCCAGGGGCTCGCGGACGTGCTGGTGCTCTACCCGCGCGACTGGGCCACGCGCCTGCGCTTGACCGACACGATCCGCGATCTGCGAGGCGACGTCGTGCTGGTCTTGCCGAACTCGTTCGAAGCCGCGGCGGCTGCGCGTTACTGGGGCGGCCGGCGTCGGATCGGCTTCGCCACCCAGGGGCGCTCGTGGCTGCTCACGGATCCCGTGCCCGTCCCGGTCCCGCGGCCGCACCAGATCGACGAGTATGCCTGTCTCGCTGGAGCGTTCGGCGTGGCGGTCGCGAATCGTGTGCCACGACTCGAGCCGCCCGCACCCGGAGGTGACACGCGGTCGGAAGCACGGACGACGCTGGCGACGGTCGGCGTCGCGGAGAACGACGATCGGCTCGTCGTCGGCATTCATCTCGGCGCCGCATACGGCTCCGCGAAGGTCTGGCCGGTGGCGCCGACCGTCGAGCTATGCCGGCGGCTCATCGCAGACGGCGCGATCCTGGTGTTGCTCGGTCCCGCCGAGTGCGGCGCCATCGCCGCCGAGATCACTCGAGCGAGCGGCGCGGTCTCGCTCGTGGGTCGCGACCGCCCGGCGATCCTGTCCGCGATCCTCGTGGAGCTCGGCGTCCTCGTCGCCGGTGATACCGGAATCGCGCATCTCGCCGCGGCCCTCGGCACCCCGGTGGTCACGCTGTTCGGACCGACCGATCCCGCACGGTCGGCCCCGCGCGGCCGCGCGACCGTGATCCGTCATCCGGTGCCGTGCGCTCCCTGCTTCTATCGGACCTGCCCGATCGAGCATCCGTGCATGACGTCGATCGAGGCCGGGCGAGTCCGGACCGCGGTGCATGAATCGACGGCGATGACGGCGCGCGCATGAGCAGCGATCCCCTGACGATCGTCCACCTCGCGGCCAACCGCTGGTGGACGGGCAGCGCCGATCCCGTGATCCGGTTGATCGCCGGATTGCGGGCGCGCGGACACACGGTACGACTCGGGGTGGTGCCGGGCGATCGCTTCGAAGCCAAGGCGCGCGAGGCCGGGCTCGACCTGATCGACGGGCTCGCGCTCGACACCGGCGTGGCACCTTTCGCGGCGCTCTCGGACGTGCGGCGCCTGGCGAAGCTCGTGCGCGCGGAGCGGGTGGACGTCATCCACGCGCATCATTCCCACGATCACTGGCTCGCGTGCGTCACTGCGGCCGTCGCCGGCGGCCGTGCCGCGCCGCACGTCGTGCGCACCTTCCACAATCGACGGTCCGTGAACCGCGGGCGAGGGAGCCGGTGGCTTTACCGACGGACTTCGGCGGTGTTTGCAGTCTCGCGGCAGATCGAGGCGCGCGCGCGCGACGTCGGAATTCCGCCGGAGCGCGTCCACTGGACGCCGGGCGCCGCCGATCTCCCGCGATTCAGCCCGTCGGCGGATCCGCGGCCGATCCGCGACGAGTTCAAGCTCGGCGATGCGCCGGTCGTCGTGACGGTATCGCGTCTCGCGGCGAACCGTGGTCACGAGCTTCTGCTCTCGGGATTCCGGCGACTGCTGGCGGATCTTCCGGCGGCCAGGCTGCTGCTCGTCGGCAAGGGCGAGATGCGAACCCGCCTCGAACAGCTGGTCGCGGATCTCGGACTCACCGATCACGTCGTGTTCACGGGCTATCGCGATCGCGACCTGCCGGACGTTCTCGGCGCGGCGGATTGCTTCGCGCTGATGGGCGCGGGCTCCGACGAGTCCTGTCGCGCGGCGCTTGAAGCGATGGCCGCCGGGCGCCCGGTGGTCGCGCGACGGGTCGGTGCCCTGCCGGACACGGTCGTGCACGGCGAGACCGGTATACTCTTCGGCGAGGACCGCGCCGAGAGCGTGGCCGCCGCGCTCGCGGACGTGCTCGCGAACCGCGACCGGGCGCGGGCGATGCGACTCGCGGGACGTCGTCGCGCCGAGGACGTGTTCGGCCCGGAACGATCGGTGGCCCTGGTCGAGCGCGTGTACCGGAGCCTCGGATGAAGATCCTGCAGCTCGTCTCGTGCCGCGGCTGGTCGTCGGATGCGTACTGGGCCGCGCGAATGGCGGCGGAGTTGACGCGGCGGGGCCACACCGTGACCGTCGCCTTCCGCGCCGGCACCGAAGACCGGGTGATCGAGCGGGCTCGACGTGAGGAAGGCCTGCGGGCGACAGTGACGCTCGATCTCCGCTCCGGGTTGCGCCCGGCCAGTGACGTGCGCGACGTCAGAAGCCTCTCGGCGCTCCTTCGAGACGTCGACGTGATTCACGTGCATCGCGGGAAGGACCACTGGCTCGCCGCGATCGCGAACCGCGTGACGCGGACGCCGCGGCCGATCGTCCGGACGCGTCACATCACCCAGGCCGTGCGCCGGCACGCCGCGAATCGCTGGCTCTACCGGTCGAGTACCCACCTGGCGGTCGCGGTCACCGACGCGATCCGACGACAGATGATCGCTGCGGGACTCGTGGCGGCAGACCGTGTCGTCACGCTCCGGGGTGGCGCCGACGCCGAGCGCTACCGTCCGGGAGCTCGGGATCCCGAGCTCCACCGTCGGCTCGGTGGCGGCGCCGAGCGCGTCGTCATCGGCATGGTCTCGGGACTGCGATCGATGAAAGGCCACCAGCTGGTCATCGACGCCGCGGCGAGCGTGACGAGGCGGGGCGTCGACGCGCGCTTCGCGTTCGTGGGTCGGGGGCCGCTCGAGTCCGCTGTGCGGGAGGCGATTGCCGCACACGACCTCGATGGCAGGATCACGGTGGCCGGATTCGTGGAGGATCTGCCCGCGGTGATGCGGGCGCTCGACATCGCCCTCTACGTCCCGCTCGAATCGGAGGGGATGTCGCGCGTGCTGTTCGAATGCCTCGCGTCGGGCTGCACACTGGTCGCGTCGCGGATGGGCGTCGTTCCCGAGATTCTCGTGGACGAGGAGCACGCCATGCTGGTGCCGGCCGGCGATGCGCCGTCGCTGGCCGACCGGCTGGCGCGCCTCGTCAAGGATCCGGATCTCCGTCGCCGACTGGGGCACGCGGGCCGGCAGCTCGTCGAGACGCGCTACTCGGGTGCGCAGGTCGCCGCCGCGCTGGAGAGTCACTACGACCGGCTGGCGCGCGGGGTCGAGCCGCCACGCGCGGCCTGACGGCCGTCCATCGACGTGGCGTCCGGAGTCTCGCCGAGAGGGTCGTCCAGAGTGTCGTCAAGAGTGTCGTCAAGAGTGTCGCCAAGAGTGTCGATAGTCGGCTTCGATCTGTCCGACAACGCCACCGGACGCGTGGAGCTCCTGGCGCAGCTCCTCGCGCCGCGATACGACGTCACGGTGGTGGGGCCGCGATTCGGTCCCGACGTCTGGGCCCCCGCGCAACGGAGCGCCATCGAATATCGCGCGATCCCGACCGGAAGATATCCGAGCTTCATTCGGACGGTGCCATCGCTCGTCGACCTGCTCGACGGCGACGTGATCCTGGCGTCGAAGCCGCGACCGACCAGCTTCGGCCTGGCGCTGCTCGCGCGCCGCCGCCGGCGGCGGCCCGTGATTCTCGACATCGACGACTGGGAGCTCGGGTTCTTCTATCGCGCCGGCTTCTGGGGCCGCGTCGGCCGCGGGCTCAATCTGGCGAACCCGAACGGGCTCACGTGGACGTGGCTGATGGAACGATGCGTCGGCGCCGCCGACGCGGTGACGGTGGCGTCACGGTTTCTCGAGCGGCGGTTCGGCGGCGCGCTGCTCCCGCACGTCCGGGACACGGATGCGTGGGATCCCGCGAAGTATGACCGGCAGTGGGCGCGACGGGAACTGGGAGTCGACGCGGAGCGCGTCGTGATGTTTCTCGGCACGCCGCGAGGACACAAGGGCGTCGATGATCTGGTCGAGGCGGTCGGCGGACTCGGCGGCGGCCTCGTGCTGGCGTTCGTCGGCGTCGACCCGACGAGCGCGCGCGCGCGTTCGTGGCGAGCGTTGCCATTCGTCCGGCTCGCGGGCCGCATTCCCTTCGAGGACGTTCCCCGGTATCTCGTGGCTGCCGACGTCGTCGCGATCCCTCAGCGCGCCACGCCCGACACGATCGGACAGGTGCCGGCGAAGCTCTTCGACGCGATGGCGGCCGGGCGTCCGATCGTGTCGACGACGGTCTCGATGATTCCCGAGATCCTCGATGGCTGCGGTGTGCTCGTCCCGCCCGGTGACGTGCGGGCGCTGCGCGCCGCGCTCCAGCGTCTGCTCGGCGACCGCGCCGCGGCCGAGGCGCTGGGCCGTGAGGCCCGGTCGCGGTGTGAAACCTGCTACAGCTTCCACACGGCGCGTGCGACGTTGTTCCCGCTGGTCGAGCGCGTCCTCGCGGGACCTCGGTCGCCGTCACCGCGATGAACCTCCTGATGGTCGCCCGGCCGTTCGCGTTCCACGGCGGTGTCGAGACGGCGACCGCCGGAATGTTGACCGCGCTCGTCGAGCGCGGCCACGACGTTCACGTGTTGAGCCCTGGAGCGCAGGCGCCGATCCGGGGCCTCACGGTGCATCGCCTCCGGGTACCGCCGCTGCCGCGCACGCTACGGATGCTGGCGATTCCGGCGCTCGTGCGATCGGCGCTCGCGCGTGGACGATGGGACACCGTGCAGAGTCACGAGCGGACGCTCGGCCAGGATCTGTATCGTGCGGGCGAAGGGTGTCACCAGGGATATCTCGATTCGCGCGAGACCCGGACTTCGTCGCGCGCGGTCTATCACCGGATCGTGGTGGCGCTGGAGCATCGGATCTTCACGCGGACGCCGATCATCCTGGCGATCGCGCGGCAGGGGAAGTCCGAGATCGAGCGGCGGTATCCGATCGAGTCGGACCGGGTGCTCGTCGTCTACAACGGCGTCGATCTGGAGCGATTCCACCCGGGCAACCGGGTGAAGCACCGGAGCCCGGCGCGCGCGGAGGTCGGCCTGCCGGTCGGGGCGCGCCTGCTGTTGTTCGTGGGGACGGGATTCGAGCGCAAGGGGCTACGAACCGCGATCGAAGCTGTCGCAGCGCTCGACGATCGCTCGGCGCGGCTCCTCGTCGTCGGTCGCGGCGACGTCGTCAGCTATCGCGCGCTGGCGAGACGTCTCGGCGTGGACGATCGGATCGTCTGGCTCGATCCGCAGAGACGGATCGAGCGGTGGTACGCGGCCGCCGACGTCCTGGTCTTGCCGGCGCGGTACGAGCCGTTCGGAAACGTTCATCTGGAGGCGCTCGCCTCCGGTCTGCCGGTGGTGACGAGCACGCGCTCGGGCGGCGCGGAAATCGTGACCGAAGCGATCACCGGCGCGATCCGCGACCCGGATGACGGCAAGGGTGTCGCCGAAGGAGTTCGTCTGATGCTCGACCGTCCAGCGCAGGAAACCGTCGATGCGTGCCGTCGTGCGGCCGAGCCGTACACCTTTCGACGGCAGGCCGAAACGCTCGAGGACATCTATCGACGCGTCGCGCGGAAGCCCTGATTTTTTGTTGAGATAGCTTCGGCGCCCAAGTACACTTCCCGCGGTGGCCGCTCGGCCTGCAGTCTTCATCGATCGCGACGGAACGCTCACCGACGAAGTCGGGTATGTCAACCATCCCAGCCGCCTCAGGCTCTTGCCGCGCTCGGCGGAAGCGATCCGCCGGCTCAACCGGGCGCACGTCGCGGCGGTGGTCGTCACCAACCAGGCCGGCGTGGCCCGGGGCTACTTCAGCGAGGATGTGCTGGACGCCGTCAACACGACGCTGGTGATGCAGCTGAAGGCGGCCGGCGCCCATCTGGACGGGCTGTACGTCTGCGCTCATCATCCGACCGAGGGCGAGCCTCCCTGGCGCGTGGACTGTGACTGCCGCAAGCCGAAGCCCGGCCTCTTGCTCCGGGCCGCCGCGGATCTCGGTCTCGACCTCGCCTCGTCGACGATCGTCGGGGACAAGGCATCCGACCTCGCCGTCGCCCCGCGCGTGGGCGCGCAGAGCGTGCTCGTCTTGACGGGCTACGGCCTCGGGGAGTGGGCATATCGCCGCGCGAGCTTTCCCGTCGAGCCCGACCACGTCGCCGGCGATTTGCTGGATGCCGTCGACTGGGTGCTGACCTCGAGGGCGCGGTGACACCGGCGATGAGCGGCCTGGAGAACGCCGTCGATCGCCTGAGCGGCCCGACGATCGTCGTGGTCGGTGATCTCATTGCCGACGAGTACCTCTTCGGCAAACCGGCGCGGATCTCCCGCGAGGCGCCGGTCTTGATCTTGCGATTCACCGAGCGCGACGTGCTTCTCGGGGGAGCCGCGAATGCCGCGCACAACGTCCACGCCCTTGGCGCGCGTGTCATTCCGATCGGCGTCGTCGGAGCGGATGCCGCAGGCGACGAGGTTCTGGCGCTGTTCCACCGCGTGGGCATCACGACGGACGGGATCGTGCGCGAGGCCGGCCGCCAGACGCCGGTGAAGACACGCATCATGGCCGGCGGCTACCAGGCGACGCGCCAGCAGGTCGTGCGGCTCGACCGGGAGCCGCTCGAAGAGCCGCTGTCCTCGACCGGCGACGCGCTGATCGCGCGTGTCACCGCCCTCGCCGCGCGGGCGGACGCGGTGCTCATTTCCGATTACGGCTACGGCACCATCACGAACGGCGTACTGGAAAGCGTGCGCGCCCTGGCCCGGAAGTCGCGAGCCATCGTCACGGTCGACAGCCGGTACGATCTGCTGCGCTTCACCGGCGTCACCGCCGCCACGCCGAACGAAGCGGAGCTGGCCCAGTTGACCGGCGACGTCGTGGACGACGAGCGCGCGCTCGAAAAGGCCGGGCGCCGCGTGCTCGAGTGTCTCGGCTGTCGAATCCTGCTCGTGACGCGAGGCAGTCAGGGGATGGCGGTGCTCGAACGCGACGGCGAGACGAGCTTCATCCCGATCCACGGCACGGACGAGATCGCCGACGTGACCGGCGCCGGCGATACCGTGATCAGCACGTTTACGACGGCGCTGGCGAGCGGCGCGACCCCGTTCGAAGCGGCGTCGCTGGCGAACGTCGCCGGCGGCGTGGTCGTGATGAAGCGCGGGACGGCCACGGTCTCCGCCGCCGAGCTGCGCCAGGCGCTCGGGGAGACCGGGCCGTGACGTTCCGCTGGTGACCGTCGACGAGGCGGCACGGCTCGCCGCAAAGCTGCGCGGCGAGGGCAAGAGAATCGTGCTCGCGAACGGCTGCTTCGATCTCCTGCACGTCGGACACATCCGGTATCTGCGCGACGCTCGGCGGCGGGGGGACGTGCTGTTCGTGGCGATCAACGGGGACGCCGCCGTCGCTCGACTGAAGGGTCCGGGACGGCCGCTCGTGCCTGCCGCGGAACGGCTCGAGATGCTCGCCGCGCTGCGTGACGTCGACCACGTCGTCGTGTTCGACGACGACACCGCCGACCGGCTGCTCGAGGCACTGAGGCCGGACGTGCATGCGAAAGGTACCGACTACACGGAGGCCACGGTGCCGGAGCGGGCGACCGCGCGGGCGATTGGCACCGAGGTCGTGATCGCCGGGGATGCGAAAAGTCATTCGAGTCGGGACTTGATCCAGGCGATCGCGGAGCGGTTCGTCGGGCGCCCTCCGGGTGCATCGTGAATGTCGGGATCGTGAAGCTGTCGGCGCTCGGCGATGTCGTCCACGCCCTGCCGGTGGCCGCTGCGTTGCGGCAGCTCGTTCCGACGGCCAGGATCACGTGGGTGGTGGAGCAGCGGCAGGCGCCGGTCCTGCGTGGCCATCCGGCGCTCGACAATCTCGTCGTCGTCGATATGCACGCCTGGCGCACAGCGCGCCGCGCCGGCGACCTGACGCGGGTCGCGCGCGAGATCGGCGCCGTACGCCGGCGGCTTCGCGACGCCCGCCTCGACGTGGTGCTGGACCTCCAGGGAAACGTCAAGAGCGGCGCGCTCACGTGCGCGACGCGCGCGCCGCTCCGCATCGGGTTCGCGGCGCGATTCTGCCAGGAGCCCCTCAACGCCGTCTTCACGAACCGGCACGTCGCGCCGCCGCCGAGCGCCGCGCACGTCGTCGATCAATGCCTGGCGCTGCTGGCCCCGCTCGGCGCTCGCGCCGAAGAAGCTCCGGTCGAGTTTCATCTTCCGTACGACCCGGTCGCCGAGCAGGAGATCGAGGAGTTCTTCGGCGCCTCCGGACTCAAGCCGCGAGATCGGCTCGTCGTGCTCAATCCCGGCGCCAGCCGTGCGCGAAAGCGCTGGCCCGTGGAGCGATTCGCCGAGCTGGCCACGCGCCTGGCGACCGACGACGCGGCGCGCGTGCTCGTGGTCTGGGGCCCGGGGGAGGAGTCTCTGGCGCGGCCCATCGTGGACGCCGGTCGCCGCGGCCGCACCGTGCTGGCGCCGGCGACCGATCTCCACGCACTCATGTCATTGCTGAGACGCGCCAGCGTGATGGTGTCTGCCGACAGCGGCCCGCTGCACCTGGCCGCGGCGCTCGGCGTGGCGTGCGTCGGACTGTTCGGTCCGACTTCGTCGGTTCGCAATGGACCCTACGGCAAGGGGCATCGGACCGTCGAGAGCGCCGACGGGACGCTCGAAGCGATCGGAGTCGCGCCGGTGGTCCGCGCCGTCAGCGAGTTGCTCGCGTGACGGCGCGCCTGACCGTCGCCGTGATCACGTGGAACGAGGAAGCACGGCTTCGACGGTGTCTGGAGAGCGTCGCCTGGGCGGACGAGATCGTCGTCGTCGACGCCGCGTCGACGGACAAGACCGCGACGATCGCGCGCGAGTTCACGGATCACGTCTTCGTCCACCCGTGGGAGGGCTTCGCGCGGCAGAAGAACCGGGCCGTCGAGCGCGCGACCGGCGACTGGGTGCTCTCGCTCGATGCCGACGAGGAAGTCGGCGACGAGCTGCGCGAGTCGATCCGACGGGTGCTCGCGTCGGACGCCGGCCCGAATGGCTACACGGTGGCCCGCCGGAACATCTTCTGGGGGCGCTTCATCCGTCACGGTCGCCTCTATCCGGACTGGCAGCTCCGGCTGTTCCGGCGCGGCGCCGGCCGCTTCGTGGATCGGGACGTGCACGAGTCGGTGGAGGTGACCGGAACCGTCACGCGCCTCGACGGCGCGCTCGTGCACGAGAGCTACCGCGACGTCGCCGATTTCCTGGAGCGCACCAACCGCTACACCTCGCTGGCGGCGGACGAATGGGCGCGACGCCGGCGACCGTTCAGCGCTGCGGACGTCGTGCTTCGCCCGCTGTCACGGTTCGTCTCGATGTATGTCATCCACCGCGGGTTCCTCGACGGCTGGCGGGGGTTCCTTCTGGCCGTGCTCTATGCCTACTATGTCTTCATTCGCTCGGTGAAAATCTGGGAAAGGGTTCGAGACTGAT
>Ga0066710_100001928_pt1 | contig 16154 bp, 14 predicted proteins | sample GraSoiAngelo_159_FD_79666 | JGI IMG/M metagenome (GOLD analysis project Ga0066710, IMG submission 79666) | Grasslands soil microbial communities from the Angelo Coastal Reserve, California, USA - 14_1009_16_40cm | ecosystem: Environmental > Terrestrial > Soil > Grasslands | place: USA...
ATCCCGCTCATCGTCCACGCCACCGGGCTGAAGGAGGCCACGGTCGCGCTGCGCGCCGGGGCGTCCCTTCTCGTGCACAGCGTCTGGGACGTGCCGGTGGACCAGGAGTTCCTGCGCCTGGCGAGGGAGAACCGGGCGATCTACTGCCCCACCCTGACCGTCCTGGGCGGCTACCGGCGGCTGCGGGAGGCCGCCGTGGCCAAGAAGGCGCCCGCGGTCGATGACCCGAACGGCTGCGTCGATCCCGAGACGCTGGCGCACGTCGCCGAGAGCGCCCGCCTCACCGTGAAAGCGGACGACCCCAAGGCGGAGGCGGCGCGCAACGAGCGCTTCGCGATCTTCGCCAGGACGATGCCGCCCAATCTGAAGGCGGTGCGCGACGCCGGCATCGCCATCGCCATGGGGACCGACGCTGGCAATCCTCTCACCCTGCACGGCCCCTCGGTGTACGCCGAGATGGAGGCGATGCAGGCGGCCGGGATGACTCCGATGGAGGTGCTGGTCGCCTCGACGCGCGCCGGCGCGCTGGCGATGCGCCGGCTGGAGGAGATCGGCACCGTGGAAAAAGGGAAGCGCGCCGACTTGCTGGTCGTGGGCGCCGATCCGACGCGCGACATCAAGGGACTCCGCCAGCTGCGCTACGTCGTCAAGGGCGGCGTGGTCCGGGCGCAGGCGGAGCTGCGGGCGGCCGCGCCCACGCCCCGGCAGCCTCGCGATCAACCTTAGATCTCCCCGCTGCGCTCAAGCTGCACGCACCTGCAGTCGCCGGGCAAAACCGCTTGCCCGCCGTCCGTTTGGCCGTAGATTTCAGACAGGCAATCCGTCCGGTTGGACACCTCGATGAACCTTGCCGCGCAGAAGGGCGATCGCGACAACGGCCACCCCGGTCGCGCTGGCCTCACCGGCCTGCCGGTCTTCGCATGCCTGCGGCTCGTCGCGGCCGCGGCGCTCGCGGTGGCTCTCGGCGAATGCAGTGGCGGCGACAGGGTCGGGCTGCCAGGCGCGGTCCCGAAGGACAAGTGCCCCATCTCCCATGCCCTGCTGGGCGGAGTCTGGGCGCTCGATTTCGGCACGGGGGGGCCGACTTCGGTCCTCGCCGGGTGCGGTGACGCTTCGCCGCTGAACGGACGGCCCGTGTACGTCAGAGGCGACTACGCTTGCTTGAGCATCCTGCCATGCCCGGCGGTCGTGTCCTTCGACACCCAGGTCGTGCTCGATATCGATTTCGACCGCGGCCTAATCGTCGTCCAGGGCCAAGGGGCCATCCCGGGGAGCACGCTGAGTGCCGAGATCCGCACGTCCGCCTGCCTGGTCGCGTTCGAGTTCAGGCAGCCCGGAGTCAATGATCCGCTCGCGATGGACATTCATTGCGGGGGAGGCCTCGACGAGAAGAGCGGGATGATGGATGCGGTGTGCCAGAGCGCGACCGTGAACGGCGAGGGCAAGTACACCGACTGCGGGATCGATCCGCCGCTTCTTCCGGCCGTCAGGCTGCGAACCGATACCGGTCCTTAGTCTGTCGAAAAATCGTTTCATCGCTCCCCGAAGAACAACGGCCGCAGCTCTTTCTCACGCACGAAGCGGCAGGCCTGCCGGAAAATCGCACGCAGGGTGCCGGGGGCGAGCTCGGGGTGCTGGGGGACGGTCAGGGTCTGCCGCAGGCCGTCGGGTGTCGTGCGCCGCAGCTTTGCGTGGCTGCCACGCGTGGCCACGACCTCGAAGCCGAAGCGGCCCAGCCCCGCGCACACCTCTCTCGGGGAGAGCCGTCGCAGGCGGGGAGACATCAGCCGGTTCGCGCCGTGACCTCGTAGGTCAGGGAGACCCGGGGCTTGGCCAGGACACCCGTGTGTGCTGGATCTTCGCCTTCGAGATGCAGCGCGATCGCCTCGCGCAGGTTCGTGACCAACTCGTCGAGCGTGCGACCCTGTGTCACGACGGCCAGCTCGAGACACTCCGCGACATACCAGTGCCTGTCCCGGGTGACCACCGCGTGCACCGTGTCGCGCGGCTTGGCGGCGGCCCGCCGGCCGCACGGGCCGGCCGTCTCGGCCACACGGCGCGCGGCACCGGCGCGGGCGGCCCGCGCTTCGGCTGCCGCATCCGTGGGTCGGCCCGGCGAGGACTGCATCCTGCGGGCATGGCGCATCCCGGGCAGGATCTCGTACACGCCCCGGGCGACACGCCGGAAGTAGGCCCAGCGATGCGGATGGTGTCGCGGCGCGTTCACGCAGCAGCGGCTGACGATATGCGTGCGGACCGTGCCGGGGTTGAGGTGCGGCAGCGCGCGAACGACCTCGTCCGGCCGGAAGGTCCGGCCGCCACGCTCCCGGCACAGGCGGCGAGCGGCATCGAGAACTTCGGCATGAACCGGCATGGTCCCTCTGGCTTCGAGTGACAGTTACATGTGATAAACGTGAATGTCAAGTTGTAATTCGTTGTTGCCGGGAGGAAGGCGCGGGTGGCGCCGTCAGGAGGCCGAGATCAGGGCGATGCCGATGGAGACGATCACGACCCCGGCCCAGCGCGTGGGCGTCACCCGCTCGCGCAGCAGGTAGCGGGCGGCGAAGGTGGTGACGATGTCGCTCGTGGCCGTCAGGGGGAACAGGTAGCTCAGGTCGCGTCGCGACAGGGCCAAGAGGTAGGTGACGAAGGCCACGATCTGCAACGCCCCGCCCAGCAGGACGAGGGGCGATCGGATGGCGCGGCCGCCGACCTCGTCGAGGACCGCGAGGCGCAACGAGGAGACCTCGCCGGCCTGCTTCATGCCGCGCGTGAGCGCGATGTCCCCGAACGAGAAGCAGACGACGATGATGGCGACCAGCAGGGCCGTGATCACGGGGCCGGAGAACCCGATAAGCGCGACGACGAAGCGTCGCTCGACGGTCCGGTCCGGCCGACGAGAAGCACGCCGATCGACACCAGCGCGATGCCTACGCAGCGGACGAGGGAGATCTGCTCGCCCAGGACGAGGTGCCCCAAAAGCGCGCTCACGACGAAGCAGGAGGAGATCATCGGCAGGACGTAGGTGAGATCGGCCCACGAGAGCAGCGATAGAAAGAGCGCGAAGAAGATCAGCATCAGGACCCCGCCGGCGATGACCGGCGCGCTCGACAACCCGGTGCCGATCACGTCCCAGAGGCCCGGCGGCGTCCAGGCACCCGGCGCTCCCACCGACTTCATGCCGTAGCTGAGGCACAGATTTCCCGCGCCGTTCGTCAGGATCGCGAGGGCCAGGACCACGAGCGTCTTGAGCCGCCGGGAGGGCATCGTGCCTTTCGTCGGCGCAGCGAGCTCAGCGCCTCGAAATCTGAGATTCCAAATTAACCCTGGACATTCCAGGGTGGCGTCCCTATAATAACGTCGCTACTGAACCACGAGCAGGCAGTCTTCGCCCACCGAAGTCGACCCGCTCAGAAGCGGGTTCCAGCCTAAAACGCTAGAACCGTAACGTTTCCCAAGGGTTCACGCGCGCACGACGACGGCGGCCGTGTGGCCGCCATCGAACACCGCCGCGCCCAAGGGGCGCCGGCGAAAGGAGAGTCACCATCGTGTCATTTGCTCAATTGAACCTGGCGCCCGAGATCGAGCGCGCCGTCGAAGAAGAAGGTTACGAGACGCCCACGCCGATCCAGGAGGGTGCCATCCCCGGTGTCCTCGCCGGGCGCGATCTGATCGGCTGCGCCCAGACGGGCACCGGCAAGACCGCCGCCTTCACCCTGCCGATCCTGCACCGCCTGCGCGCCGGAACGCGCGGCCGGCTGCGCGCCCTGATCCTGACGCCCACGCGCGAGCTGGCCCTGCAGGTCGCCGAGTCGCTGCGCGTCTACGGCCGCCACCTGCGTCTCGACGCGGCCGTCGTCCACGGCGGCGTCGGCCTCGAGCCTCAGCAGGCAAGGCTGCGCCGCGGCGTCGACCTCCTGGTGGCGACACCCGGGCGGCTCTTGGACCTGATGGGGCGCGGCTGCGTCGACTTCCGCAGTCTGGAGGTGCTTGTGCTGGACGAGGCGGACCGCATGCTCGACATGGGGTTCATCAAGGACGTGCGCCGCATCGTCGCGGCGACCCCGTCCCGGCGCCAGACGCTGCTGTTCTCGGCCACCATGCCGGATGAGATCCGCCGCCTGGCGCGGGAGATCCTGCGCGACCCGGTGAACGTCGAGGTCGCCCCGCGCCGCTCGGCGCCCGCCGCCGGCGTGCGCCAGACGCTTTTCCCCGTGGCCTCGGGCCGCAAGCGCGACCTATTGGCGCACCTGCTCGAGACCGAAGCGCGCGGGCTGACCCTGGTCTTCACGCGCACCAAGCATGGCGCCAACCGGCTGGCCCGCGACCTGGAAGGGCGCGGCCACTCCGTGGCGGTGTTGCACGGCAACCGTAGCCAGTCCCAGCGCACCCACGCGCTGGCCTCGTTCCGCGGCGGGCGCACCCGCGTCATGGTCGCCACCGACATCGCCGGGCGCGGCATCGACGTGGATGGCATCTCCCACGTGGTCAACTTCGACCTGCCGAACGTCCCCGAGGACTACGTCCACCGCATCGGCCGCACCGCCCGCGCCGGCGCCACCGGCGACGCCATCTCGCTGGTGTCCCCGGAGGACCACCCGCATGTGCGGGGGATCGAAACGCTGATCGGGCACACCATCGAGCGCAGGGTCATGCAGGGATTCGCGGCCGGGCCAGGAATGGCCGGCCCGTCCGCGAGCTCGCCAACGGTCGCTCGGGCCAGGGCGGCCGGCGGCCCGCGTCCGGTGGCTCGAGTCGCCGCCCGGTTCCGGGGTCACGGCGCGCCGCGGCGGGGGTGGGCGGTGAGGCGCCGGGCCTGATCGTTCGACTCCGCGTCAGATCCCCACGACCGTGAATGCGCCAGCGCGCACCGCGGAGTGGGCGATCAGCGCTTGACTTGCCTTTCCTCGAGAAGGAGCGCGACCGGATCGACGTCGGTCTTCAGAGGCGGCGGCAGCCGGACATCCTGCAGGCTGGGAACACGACGCAGCGGCTTGCGTACCCTGAGGGGTCCGGCCCCGGCGCCGTGGACCTTTAAATACGCGGTCTTGACCTTCTTCATGCCCATAAGATCGCCACAATTGGTCATGAAGTCAAGGATCAGAATTCACGCCCGTTCTGACCAAGCGCCCGTCTCGTCAGGAGCCGCCCTGTTGCGCCTTCGCGCGGCGGTGCATCTCCTCGGGGGAGACGTCCTCGACGTGCGTGGCGATCGACCAGACGTGGCCGAAGGGATCGACCAGTACCCCGGTCCGGTCGCCGTAGAACTGGTCGGCCACCGGCCTCGTGACCTTGCCGCCGGCGGCGATCGCCCGCTTGAACCAGCGGTCGACGTCCTCGACGTACAGGAGGATGCTCACCGGCGACCCGCCGAGCGATTGCGGGCCACGGTACCCCATGTCGGGGTGCTCGTCCGCCAGCATGATGGTCGAGTCGCCGATCTTGATCTCGGCGTGCCCGATCTTGCCGCCCGGAGCGTCGAAGCGCATCGTCTCGCGGGCGCCGAACGCCTTCTTGTAATACTCGAGCGCAGCCGCCGCCCCCTTGATGATCAGGTACGGCGTCGCGGTGTGGTAACCCTCGGGGATCGGCCTGGGTGCCATATCGGTCTCCTTTCCGCCTGCGCGATCACGGCGCAGGCAAGCATGTCATCCGAGGTCTTTTTCGATGCCCCAGATTATGCCACTTTGCCCTCGGCCGGTGGGGAGGTCAACGGTCCGTGCCCCCACCCTGTGACTTTCGTCACTGAATCGGGAGAGCGGCCAGGGTGAGGCTGCGGGTGGCACAGAGTCCATCGCTCGTCGAAGCGGAAAGGAGGCATGCATGAGGAAGCATGCGGGAAGGATCTTGCTCGTGGCCGGCATGGCCGCCGTCGCCGCCCTGTGGGTGCCGGCGCTGGCCGACGATCAGGGTGACAGCGCGCGGACGCTCAGGGCCACGCTGAAGGGGATCGAGGAAGCGCCGTCGATCTCCTCGACGGGACACGGGACCTTCCGCGGGACGATCTCCGCGGACGGAACCACTCTCGGCTACACCCTCACGTACACGGACCTCGAGGGGGACGTCCAGCAGGCGCACATCCACCTGGGGCAGCGGTCGGTCAGCGGCGGCATCGCCGTCTTCCTGTGCACCAACCTGGGGAACGGGCCGGCGGGGACGCCCGCCTGCCCGGGACCCCGGGCGGGAACCGTGAGCGGCAGTGTCACCGGGGACCAGATCGTCGGGCCCACGGGGCAGGGTCTCGCCCCGGGAGAGTTCGCCGAGCTGCTGCGCGCCATCGACAGGAACGTCACCTACGCCAACGTGCACAGCACGAAGCACACCGGGGGCGAGATCCGCGGCCAGATCGACGACGAGGACTGAGGATCCCGGGCTAGGGCCGCGCGGGGTGAGGGCCGGCGGGGCGAGGAGCGGTCAAGCGAGCACCGCCGGAGCGCGGAGCGGCGGAGTGAGGCGCGGCGAAGCGCGGATCGCCGAAGCGGGGATCGCCGACGAACGACCTGTCGGTCAGGCTCTTCAGGAACTCGACCAGGTCGGCCTTGCCGCGTTCGTCCAGGTCGAACCCCCGGATGAGCTCGCTCTTCCGCGGGCTGTCGCGGCCGTCGCCGGCCAGGGGACCGTCCGCGACCACCCGGCCTCCCCGGGCGTAATGCTCGATCACCTCGGCCAGCGTCCTCATGCTGCCGTCGTGCATATAGGGCGCCGTCAGCTCGACGTTGCGCAGGGTGGGGGCCCGGAAGCGGCCCATGTCCTCGGCCAGGCCGGTGATCCCGAAGAGGCCAGGGTTGTCGGCGGGATAGCTGCCGTCGCCCCCCAGGTTGTACAGGCCGGTGTTGTGGAAGGTGGGCGCGATGGGACGGGCCCCTTCGAAGGCGACCGGCCCCGAGAGGGTGAACCCTCCGTGGCAGCGCGAGCAGTTCAGGCGCTCCGAAAAGAACAGCCGCATGCCGCGCTTCGCCGACTCGGACAAGGCCCCGGCCTCGTCCCGATAGAGCAGGCGGTCATAAGGCGAATCGCCGGAGATCAACGTCCTCTCGAACGAGGCGATCGCCCGGGTCAGGTTCTCCAGGCTCACTGGATCGGGGTCCTCGGGGAAGGCGACGGTGAACATCCCGGGGTAGTCCTCGTCCGCGCGCAGGCGGCGCAGCAGCTCGTCCTCGCGCCCGGAGAGGCCGAGCTCCACCGGGTGCTCGTTGAACATCGGGACGCGGGCCTGGTCCTCGAGCCGGGCGAGGCGCGGGTCGGCCCAGGTCAGCGTCGCGCCGTAGGCGACATTGGCCAGGCTCAGGGCGCCGCGGGGATGCGGCTCGCCGGTCGAGCCGACGGCGCGCGCCCGGCCGTCGGTGAAGGCCAGCTCCTGGCGGTGGCAGGAGGAGCAGGCATAGGTGCCGTTCCCCGACAGGACGCGGTCGTAGAAGAGGCGCCGGCCCAGCTCGACCTTGGCCGGGGTCATCGGGTTGTCGGCGGGGACCCTGGGAACGGGGAAGCCGGGCGGCAGCCGCCATTCGTAGGCCGGGGGCGGCGGATGCGCCGACGGGGTCACCACTTCCGCTGTTGCAGCTCCGACACGCTGGGCGTCTGTCCCGCCAGCTCTTCCCGCTGACCCACCCAGCGCGAAAACTCCTGCACCGTGTCGGGAGCCAGCGTGCCCGGCTCGGCCCGGCGCTTCTCGACCCACCCCTTCATCGCCTGGAGCAGCTCGTCGGCCCGGCCCCGGTCGCCCGTGAAGAGCGCCATGTAGGCCTTCTTGGCCTCCTCGACCCGGTCGAGGCCCAGGTACGCCTCCGCCCGGTATTCGATGGCCGGCGAGTAGGCCGGGTTCAGGGAGACGGCCCGGTCATAGACCTCCAGGGCGCCGGCGTAATCCCCCGTCTTCCGCAGCGCGAACCCCAGGTCGCTGCAGGCTTGGTAGAACATGGGGTTCTTCTCCGTCGCCGTCCGCAGCTCGTCGATGGCCTTCTCGAACTCCTTCTGCGCCTTCTTCTCCAGCTTCGCCCGCTCCTTCTCGCTGCCGGCCTGGGCCGCCTCCTTTTGAAGGGCCACGGCCTTGTCCCGGTACTTGAGGCCGGCGTTGTAATGGTCCACGGCCTCCTGCTCCGGCGTCTTCCGGGGAGCGGGGGGCATGGATGACGTGCCGCTGGGCCGCGGCATGCTCGACCCGCCCGACGCCCAGAGAGCAGGCGGAAGGAACGCGAAAGAAGCGCTGACCAGCACCGCAATACCCAGAAGCCTCTGCACGGTGACCCTCCATTCAGGAACGATGCATCACCTTTCTACGCCCGGCCGGCGGGGAAGTCAAAAGGCGGAGGATTCTCGATCGCCTTCAGAATCGGCTCGGCGAGGTAGAGCCGGCCCCAGGCGCGGCCGCTGATCTCCTTCAGGAGACCCTCTTTCTGTAGGAACGCCACCGCCTGGCGGGCGGTGGGGTTGGAGACCTTGAGGATCTCCGCGGCCCGCGCCACGGAGATGTAGGGGTTCACGAACAACTGGTCCACGAGGGCGAGCGCCTTCGGCTTGCGCGCGAACCGCCTGCGGTACCTCTCGCGCAGGGCCTCGAGCCCGCGGGCCTGCTTCACGGCCTGCTCGGCCGTCTCGCCGACGCCGACCAGAAAATAGTGCAGCCAGCCGTTCCAGTCTCCGTCCGTCCGCACCCTCTGCAACTGGTCGTAGTAGGTACGACGCGTGCGCTCGATGTAGGCCGACAGGTAGAGCAGCGGCTGGGACAGCCTCCCGCGCTCGATCAGGAACAGAGGGATCAGGAGGCGACCCACACGGCCGTTGCCGTCGTGGAACGGATGGATCGCCTCGAACTGCTCGTGCAGCAGCGCGCACTGGACCAGGTCGGGGAGCCGGTCGCGCTCGCGGAGGAAACGCTCCCAGTCTGAAAGCGCGCGCCGCATCGCATCCGGCGGCGGTGGCACATAGGTCGCGTTGGCAAGCGTGCAGCCGGGCGGCCCGATCCAGTTCTGCGAGCGACGGAACTCGCCGGGAGTCGCATGGCCGCCCCGCACGCCCTTCATCAGGCGCGCATGAAGCTCGCGCACCAGTTTCAGGGAGAGAGGAAGCGTCCTGAGGCGCCTTATGCCGTGCTCGAGGGCCACGACGTAGTTCCGGACCTCACCGACATCCGAGGTCTTCCGGGGCACGGGCGTGCCCGGCATCTCGTCCCTGAGCAGGTCGGACAGGGTGGCCTTCGTCCCTTCGATGCGCGACGACAGCACCGCCTCGCGCCGGACGTAGGGGGCGATCAGGAGATGCGGGTTCGGCAGGTGCCGGCCCAGGCCCGACAGCTCGCTCAATGCCGCATCGGCCCGCGAGAGCGCCCGCACCAGGTCGGCTCCGTACTCCAGCGCGGGAGGCAGGGGCGCCGGGACGAAGGCGACGTAGCCCTGCGGCATCCGGATCACCCGGCCCGCCTGAGGCGCCTTGAATGCAGTCGGGTCCATGGATCGAAGCCGATCTCCTGTGGGGACCTTTCAAAGTGATCAAGCCGATTCTTTCAAAGCTCCGGAGGATTTGCAAGGGGACCTTCAAAGCCCCGCGACCGGCCGGAAGCGTCGGGCTCATTTGAGCTCCAGGAGCCTCAAGAGAGAGCGGGCGGCGTCGATCCGGAGGACGTCGTCCTTCGGGGCGAAGATCGGGCCGCCGTCGGCGGGGATGGCGTCGACGAGACCGCGCTCGAGCGCGACGGCGACGTAGCCGCTCAGGGCCAGGGGGATCTTATTGGCGTCCTGCAGGTCGAGGGACTCGCCGGCGCGGGCCTGCGCCTCCGCCTCGAGACCGGCGCCGCGCACCAGCGACACGGCGAAGTCGAGGCGCGAGACGTCGGCGTTCGGGAGGAAGTTGGCGGTGTTCTGCGGATCGACCAGCACCAGGCGGGCGCGCGCGCCGGCGACCGATTCGATGTAGGGATAGAGCGGATCGGCGACGCCCACGTCGTTGTAGGACGGCTTGGAGGGAATCCGCTGTGGCCGGCCGGCCGCCAGGGCGAGGGCGCGCGCCAGCTCGCCGCTCGTCAGGCTCTCATAGGCGTCGAAGACGCCGTCGTGGCCAATCAGGACGTTCCGGCCGACGGCGCGCGTGACGACGTCGCGATCGGCGTCGGCGAGCCCCGCCACGTCGGTGTAGGCCGTCACCACGGCCACCGCATTCTCCTGCCGCATCTTGAATTTCTGGTCGGCAAGGCCGCTCCCCGATTTGAAATAGACCTCCGCGGCGAGGGCCGGGGGAATCGCGCCCAGGAGGTGCACCCCTTCAGCGCGGCCGAAGAGCGACGCGCCGTTGAAGGCGTCACCGCGCGCCAGCTCCCGGCCGCCGGCATCGCTCACCACGATGTCGAGGTCGTTCAAACCGGGGAGAGTTCCCCAGGCGAGGGTCGCCTGCCAGGAAAGGGCCCCCGGCTCAAGGCTGACGGGAAGGCTGAGGCGCCCGCCCGCCGGCAGGATCGCTTCGGTTTCGACAGCCGGGCGGTGCTCGATGCGGTAGGGGCGCTGGTCGAGCCAGCCGGGGATATGCGTTCCGAACGGGCGTGCCGGATTGAGGGCCGAAGTGATCGCCGCCCAGGCGTCGAGCAGGCCGGCCCCGACCTCCGAGCGGTCGCGCTCGAGGATCGGCGCGGCCGTCGCCTGGAGCAGGCGCTTGATCGCGACGGGCGTCAGGTCGGGCCGCGCCTGCAGCATCAGGGCCACGACCCCGGCCACGTGCGGGGCGGCGAACGACGTGCCGCTCTCGGTGGCGTAGTAGGCGCCGCCATTGAGCGCGATGGGGCTCGCGGCGGTGATCGCCTCGCCGGGCGCGATGAGCGTCGGGTGAACGATCAGCTCCTCGAAGATGCCGCGCGAGGAGAACCGCGACAGGCGGCCATCCTTGCGCGAGGATCCGACCCCGATGACCCAGGGCGCCACGGCGTACGGGTTGATCGTGTCGGGGGCGGGCCCCTGGTTGCCGGCGGCGAAGACCACGGTGATCCCGGCGTCGTGGATCATCCGCGTCGCGATGTTGACCGGATCGTCGGGATCGAACCATCCCTGCGTGCCCCAGGAACAGTTCACCACCCGCACGCCGTAGCGCGCGGCGTTCTGGAGGACGTAGTCGAACCCCTCGAGCACGTTCATGATGAAGAAGTCGCCCGCCGACAGCCCCAGGATCGACGCCCCCGGCGCCACCCCGCGCAGCACCCCGCCGCTCGCCAGCCCCGTCCCCGCCGCGACCGAGGCGACGAAGGTGCCGTGGCCGAGGATCAGGTCGGTGTCCGGCAGACCCTCCACGGTCCGGGGATACCCGAAGCCGAGCCCGGTGCTGAGGGCGTTCAGAAGGCGCACGTTGCCGATCACCTTGCTGCCCGGCGGCAGGTCGGGATGCGTGGCGTCGACACCGGTGTCCAGGACCGCGATGGTGACGCCCTGACCCGAGAGGGGAACCCCTCCCGGCTGCGGCAGCTCCGCATCGGCCTCCACCTCGTCGAGGCCGATGAGCGTTCGGCTCTCGGCGTCGAGCAATGACAGGGTCCGGTCCGCGAACACCGAGCGGACGGCCGGAAGCGCCGCGATGCGCGCGATCTGGCCGCGTGTAGCGTTGACCACGACCATCGGCAGGCTGCGGAAGATGGTGCCGCCCGGGATCCCCATCATCTGGAGGGCGAGAAGGTCGGACGCCGTCGGCGCCGCGCGGTAAGTGACGATGACATTGAGCGAGGAGGTGTCGGGGAGGAACGACAGCCGGCTCAGGAGCTCGAGATCGATGTCGGCGACGCCGGTCTGCAGGGCACCCTGGAACAGCAGCGCTCCGACGTCGTTCCACCGAACGCCGCCCACGTCGTTCCACCGGACGCCGGTGGCATCGCTGAACAGAAGACCGCCGGTGTCGTCCCAGCGGATCCCCCCGGTGTCGTTCCAGCGGATCCCGCCGACGTCGTCCCATCGGATCCCGCCGGTGTCGTCCCAGCGGATGCCCCCGACATCGTCCCAGCGGATGCCGGAGGTCTCGGTGACGTAGGGTCCGGCCAGGGCCGTGGCGCCGGAGAATTGCAAGGAGAAAAGGAAGAGGATGATGGCCGTGACCGGACGCCTGCGGCGCGCGCGCTGTACGAGCCGCGCCGTCCGGCGCACCGGCCGAGCATCCCGTTCAAGGGTCCACAGTTGAAGGTTCATGTTCCCCCTGAAGCACCGTTTCGGAAAATCACCTGGCGCTCAGGTCCTGGCGTCGTCCGGGCGCCGGCGGGGCGCCCGGCGCTCCCGCCGGCCGGCCATCTGCCTGGCCCCACCCGGGGCCGCCGCTTCCAGCGCTTCCTCGCAGACGCGACGGGTCTCGGGACCGGGTGCCGTGCCCGGCCCGCCGGCGAGGGCCTGCCGCAGACGGGCGAACTCCGCGTCGATTTCGCCGCGTTCGCCGAGCGTCCCGAGCGCCCGCATCAGACGGCACGAGGCCTGCTCGTCGGTCGGTTCCCGCTCGACGAGGATGCGAAAGTCGGCGGCCGCCGCTTCGGCATCGCCGCTCTTCAGACGGAGCTCGCCCGCCTCACCCAGGGCGGTCCGGTACAGGTTCTCGTAGTGCGCCCGCGCCGCCTCGATCCAGCCGCCATGCTCTCCCTCCATCAGCGGGCCGCGGTAAAGGGCGAGCGCCGCGTCGTAGTCGAGCAGGGCGCCGACCTCGTCCTGACGCGAAGCCCTGTCCCGGGCCGAACGCAGGTGCTCCTCGCAGGTCAGAACGTCGATGTCGTAGCGGTAGGCCGGGTTCAAAAGGTACGCCCCGCGCTCGCACCGGATGAAATGCTTCGGGACGTTGTGGCCGTGGTTGAGGGCCCGGCGCAACCATGAGATCGTCGGCTCAAGGCTCCGATTGATCGGCGGTGGCATGGCGTCCCCCCACACGATGTCGTCGAGCCGATCCCGCGTGACGCGGTGATCACGCGCCAGCGCCAGGCAGCAGAACGCCTGCAGCGCGCGCGGGGCCTTCGAGTCCTGCTCCGGAATCTTACGTTGCGCGTCCCGATACACCTCGATCGGCCCCAGGAGCCGCACGGTCAGGTCGGCGCCTCCCCCGGGAGCCGTCTCCGCCCCGATGGCGCCGCGCGCGCCCGCCGACAGCGCCGCGCCGGCTGATGGGGCCGCTTCAGCCGATGGGGCTGCTTCGGCCGATGGGGCCGCGCCCGGCACCGGCGCGATGGTTGCCGTCTCGCCCGTGGTCGCCGTCTCGTCGAGGAGGGCCGGCGCATCCGCGAGCGACGTCAGGAGAGCGCGGAACTCCGTGTCCAGGGCTGCGACCCGCCGCACCGCCTCCCGGTAGTTGTGGCGCGCCGCGATCTCCAGCGCCTGAAGGGCCTGCGCCACCGCGTGGTGACGGTCTCGCTCCAGGTGGCGGGCGAGGGCGAGCCACAGGCGCGCCACGCATTCCTGGTACGCGCGGCCCTTGGAGGAGAAGAAGGCCGCCGCCTCCGCGAGCGCCCTGGCGGCGCGCGGCGCCACGCGGGCGCGCACGCCCACCTCGCCGAGCGCCAGGAGCGCGGAGGCCACCCCTTCGGGATCGCCGGCCACGCGACGGCGCTTCACGACGCCGGCCGCCAGCGTCTCCGCCCAGCCGTGGTTGCCGCACCGGGCGGCCAGGATCGCCTCCTCCTCCGAGAGGCTGTCGAGCAGGTCGGTCCGCCCCAACTCCGTCAGCAAGGCGCGCGCCCGGGTGTAGCGCTCGCCCGCCGCCTCCGGGTCGCCGCGCTCGCGGAACAGGTTCCCCTCCTCGACCAGGACATCGGCGAGCAACCCCTCGAGCCGCCACTTCTGGGCGATCTCGCGCGCGTCGCCGAGCAGCGAAGAGGCGCGGCCGTAATCGCCCTGAAGCGTGGCGATGCGCGCCAGGTTCATGTAGGCGGCGCCCTCCTCCGGGCCAAGGCGCGCGTTCTTCGGACTCAACAGGATCTTGAAGCATTCGGAGGCGCGCCGGAAATCGCCGGCCGCGGCGTGCGGCAGGCCGAGGTTGTGGGCGATCATCAGGATGAGATGCTCATCGGAGGCCCGCCGGGCGAGTGCCAGCGCGTCCTGCCAGAGGTCGAGCGCCTCGGCGGCGCGGTCCTGCCGGTAGCGCACGATCGCCAGCGTGTTCAGGATGCGGGCACGCAGCGCGGGGTTCCCGTCCCCGAGCTCCGCCAAGGCCGCCAACGCCGCCTCCTCCGCGCCCGCCGCCTTGCCGACCTTCATGAGCGAGTAGGCGAGTCCCTGAAGCGCCGCGATGCGGGCGCCGGCGGCGAGCTCCCCGGCCGCTTTGCCGCGCGCCGCCAGGGCGATCTCGAAATGGCACACGGCAGCGCCATGGTCACCCGCCAGCCGGCAGGCCTCTCCCAAAAGCGCGGCGGCGATCGGCGGCCGCGCTCCGCGCGTCGAGAGGAACAGAGCCGCCTCGCGGACCACTCCCGGCAAGCCGGCCCGCAGCAGGGCCTCGCCGTGGCGCTGCAGGATGTCGGCGGTCTCCTTCAGGCTCCCGGCCGCCAGGAAGTGCGCCAGCGCCTGGGCGAAGTCGAGGCGCCGCGCGTAGGCTCGCCCATAGCGGTCGTCGAGCGCCCTCGCTCCCTCGGCGCCGCGCGCGGCGTAGAGCTTGCGGCGGAGGAATTCGTGGAACAGGGGATCGTAGGCGTAATAGGCGCCGCCGCCCTCCAGGGCGGAGACGAACAGGTGCCGGCGCACCAGTTCCGCGAGGAGACCGCGCACCTCGAGACCCGGCAGAACCTCGGCGCAGATCTCCGGCTGGATCGTCGTCGGCGGGCAGGAACCCAGCAGGAATTCGCGCACGTCCACGGACTCCGAGGCGAAGACCTCCTCGCTGAAGTAGTCGAAGATCTCGGATTCGGTGCGCGCGAACAGCGCCTCGGGCAGATCGGCGGCGCCTGTCTCGAGCTTCGCCGTCTGTCGCAGGAGCTGCAGGGCCGTCACCCAGCCGCGGGTGCGGGCGTGGAGCCTTTCGATCGTCTCCGGTCGCGCCGGCAGGCCGAAGGTGTCGCGGAGCAGAGTGCCGGTCTCTTCGGGGGTGAACAGGAGTTCGCCTCCCCCGATCAAACCGAGGGTGTCCCCGGCCAGCATGGACTCGAGCCCCAGGTCCGGCATGGCGCGACCTGCCAGGACCAAATGGATCGCGCCGGGCAAGTTGGCGATCAGCCGCCGCAGCGCCCGCAAGCAGGGCTCGGAGCCCTCCAGGTGCTGCACCCCGTCGAGCACCAGGACCATGCGACCGCCGAGAGACTCCTCCGCGTCAGCGATGAAGACGTCGGCGAGGCGCTCGGCATCCTGCGGCCGGTAACGCAGGGTCTCCCAGAGCCCCTGGCTGCGCGCGCCGAACTCGGGGGCGTGCTCCATGACGCCCTGGGCGAGATAGCGCAAGAAGACGGCGGGGTCGCGATCCGAGGCGTCGAGCGAGTACCAGACCGAGTCCTCCCCTGATTCCTGGAGAAAGAGCGCCAGGAGCGCCGTCTTGCCGTATCCCGGTCCGGCCAGCAGGACCGTGGTGGAATGACTCTCGAGCCCGGAGCGCAGGCGGTCCATGAGCCGCGGGCGCCGCAGGTGCAGACGGCCAATCGCGGGCGGCATGAGCCTGGGGACGAGCGACGCGCCGGGGCTGATCATGGCCCTGACTTCCCCGGCGTTTCGAGGGCCCACTCCGAAAGCCCGGCGTACAGGCTCCGCGGGCTGAGGCGGGCGATGCGCAGATTGCGCACCACCGCGTGCAGCCGATCGCGCTCGAAGAGGAAGGTGTACGGCTGATCGCGGGCGATGACTCGCTGCGCCGCGATCCAGAGAGACCGCGCGCCCCCGGGGTCGGACTCGGCGCGCGCCCGGTCGATCAGCCGGTCGAGCTCGGGGCTCGAGTACTGGCCGTAGTTGTAACCGCCTGAGCGCGAGGCGCTGTGGAAGTTGCTCTTGAGATCGACCTTGGTCGACTCGCGCCAGGAGCCGACGAAGGCGTCGAAGTCGTGCTTCTCGTGACGCGCGATGAAAGCTCCCGACTCGAAGACGCGCGGCACCGCCACGACACCGATCGCGCCGAGCTGAGCGGCCACCATGCGGGCGACGTCGGCCCGCTGTCCGGAGGCCTGGTCGGTCTCCAGCTCGAAGCGGAACGGCCGGCCGTCCCGATCGAGCAGGCCGTCGCCGTTCCGGTCCTTCCACCCCGCC
>Ga0066710_100001929_pt1 | contig 16153 bp, 14 predicted proteins | sample GraSoiAngelo_159_FD_79666 | JGI IMG/M metagenome (GOLD analysis project Ga0066710, IMG submission 79666) | Grasslands soil microbial communities from the Angelo Coastal Reserve, California, USA - 14_1009_16_40cm | ecosystem: Environmental > Terrestrial > Soil > Grasslands | place: USA...
CCGGCCGGCTCGATCTACGTGACGAGCGGGCAAGGACACGGCCTCGGTTACCACATCGTTCTCTCGCGCCTCGACTCGATCGGCCGGCCGATTTGGACGAGCAGGCTCGCCGGCGACTTCTTCGGCAACGCTCAGTCGTTCGTCGTCGGAACCAATAGCTCGCTCCGCACCGGCCCCGACGGAACGCTTCACGTGCTTGCGGCGATGGCCGGGCTCCCCGGAGGCGAGCAGGGCTGGATGCCGGTGGCGGCTCCGGGTGGCACTCCTTACTCGCGAGCCGAGCAGCTACGTCGAACCCACTGGCCCTACCAGCCGGTCACCGGCGGGCTGCGCCTGGTCTCCGAGTCGTACGTGCCGCCGGATACCGACACCGCCCCGCACGAGGCCCGCTTCGCCCTCGTCGACAGGCGCGGCAACGTCGCCCGATCGTGGCGGGTCCTCAGCCGGACCGACCTCAGCATGAACCCGACCACCCCCGAGCTCGTCGGCGGAGATCCGGTCGTCGTCCTGGACGCGACCGCTCAGAGCACAAGCGGGTTCCAGTGGGAGTACGTCGTCCTGCGCCTGAGCCGCACCGGAGCGAGTGAACGCTTCTCGCTCGCGCGAACCGTCTTCGGCGACAACCTGCTGGCCGATCTCCGCATCGGGCCGGACGGCGCGCTCTACCAGCTTGCCTCCGCCCCTTCCTTTGGAGTCGTGATCAGCAGATACTCCCTGGAAGGAAGGCGGTAGTAATGAAGCTCCTCGCCGTTGCAGGCCTGCTGGTTCTCTGCGGCACGTTTGGCTTCTCCCGGGCTGCGACCGTCGGCGAGGCGGCTTCGGCCGCGGGGGCGACCGCGGGCGACTGGGTCCTGCTGAGCAGCAATCGCGACGGTAAGGACCGCGTCTACAGCGTCGGTGCGAACGGTGAGCCTCTCACGCCGCTCTTTGCGCCAGGCCCACCTAGGCTCGTGCCGGTGGCGGTGTCCCGCAACGGACGCACGATCGCCTACATCGCCGGCCGGGACGCGCCTGATGTCGGCCCGCTCTACGTCTCGCGGGCCGACGGCACTGGTCTACGTCGAGCGGGTTATGTCCCCACGGCCGGCCTCGAAGTGTTCTCCCCGAACGGCAAGTTTCTCGCCTTCACGGGGAAACGAGGGATCTGGATCGTCGGCAGCGACGGCCGGGGGCTCCGGCGGCTGACATCGACAGGCGAGGAGTGGTTCGACTGGTCACCCGATAGCAAGGCGCTCGTCTTCCTTCGAATGCTCACGAGGACGTTCTACAGCGACGGGCCGTATGGCATCGTCGTGAAGCCTCTGCGTGGCAAGAGTCGCGTGATCGTGCGAACGGGGCCGCACGACGACGACCACACGTTCGAGTACCAGCCCCAGTGGTCGCCGAACGGCCGTTGGATCTCCTACATCAACCACGAGGAAAAGACGCGGCTGAACGGCCTCACCCTCGTCCGGCCGAACGGCACCCAGCGCCATCGGGTGGTCATCGGGACTGACGGAGAGGAGGACTACCAGTGGTCGGCCGACGGGCGCTGGCTCGCCCTCCTGGACGGCGCCGAGCTCGACTACATCCGGCCGAACGGCGCGTGGCACAAGATTTCGAACGATGCGCTCGGCTCGGTCGCGTGGTCGCCCGACGGCAAGAAGCTCGCCTTCTCGGAGTCGAAAGGGCTCGTCGTCGGCCGTGCCGACGGGCGGGGCTTGAGGCGGCTGCACGTGAGTGCGGGTGCCGAGCTGACGTGGTTGCCGGACGCCCGCCACATCGGGTTCGCCGGCGATTATCGCCAGATCTGGGTCGTCGGCAGCGACGGGCAGGGTCTGCGCCGGCTCACGAACGAAGGCGCGAACAGTCTCGTCGGCTGGACGCGGCTCCCGCCGGTCCTTCCGCCCGCTCCCCCGAATCCGCCGACCGAGCGTGTGCTGGATGCGAACACGGTCGCGACGAGCACGCCCGTCGAAGACCTCTCGGCCGACGGCCCGCGCGTTGCATTCGTTCCTCGCCCGACGCTGACCGACTGCTTCCACGTCGTCGCCTGGTCGCCCGGCGGCGCTCTCGAGCGCCTGGGGAACCTGCCTGCACCGTGTCCCGGCCAGACGACCACGGGCGTCAAGCCGCTCGTGCTCGCCGGCACGCGCGCGGCATGGGTGTCGTCCGGAGGGGAGGGCGGCGATTGCTATTTCGACGTCGCATCGGCGACGCTCACCGATCCGGTTCCAGTTGAAGTGGCCTCCGGACAGGTGGCTTGCGGGCCGGACACTGGTCACCTGCGTGGCGACGGCGACCTCCTCGTCTTCAACGACGAGACGCACCACCTGCCATGGCTCGTCCGGCTCGGCGTCGGCAGCCGCAGGTGTGGAGGGCTGCCCTGCGCCACTCTCCGGACGGGCGCGCAGGCCGCCCCCGTCGACGCAGCTTCCGGAGCGCTGATCGCGGTCAAGAGGCTGGGCACGGTGACGGTGCTGAACGACCAGGGCACGATCGTGCGGAGCTTCCCGTTCTCGCCTGCCGACGTCTCCGCTGCGCGCCTGGACGGCGGCCACCTCGTCGTCGCGCGCTCGTACACGCTCGAGAGCTACGACGTGGCCACGGGCACCCTCGAGCGCTCGCAGCCGCTCCCGGCCGGCTACCAGCTAGCGGAGGTAGACGGCGGGATCGCGGTATTGCGCCGCGCGCAGTCGATCATCGTGCTCCGGCTCGACAACGGCGCCTCGCTCAGGCTCGCGCCCGGGCAGCCGCCGATGTTCGCCGATCTCGAGACACCGGGCTTGTACTACTCGTATGCGACGGGAGACGGCGGCGGCCGGGTCGTGTTCCTCTCCCGGGCCGATCTCCTGCAGCAGTTGGGAGGCAGTCGGTGAACGCCTCTCGCCACCTCCTGGCCGCGGCGTTTGCCGGACTGCTGCTCGCGCTGGCCGGGATTGCGCTCTCGGCCCCGGCTGCTTCGACAACCGCCGCGGGCGGACCTCGGGTCCTCTTTGGGAGCTGCGGGGGCGCCTTCAGCATCCGCTCCGATGGCTCCGGTCTGACTCCGCTCGTACCGCGAGAGCGCCGCCTCCAACCGCTGGCCCTGTCGAGGGACGGGAAGACGGTCGCGTACACAAACGAGGGGGACAGCGCAATCTATCTCTCGCGGGCGAACGGGACAGCGCTCCGGCGGCTCGGTCGCTACTGGGGAAACCCGCTGGCCCTCTCACGGGATGGCAGGCTTCTCGCGCTCTCCGGAAAGAAGGGCGGGATCTGGATCGTCCGCACGAACGGGCGAGGACTCCGGCGTCTGACATCGGTGCGCGACGATGGAGTTGCCGACTGGTCACCCGACGCGAAGGCGCTCCTCGTCGTCCGTTCCTCAGGCCGAAGCTCGAACGTCGTCCTGCAGCCGCTCCGCGGGAAGTCATTCGTGCTCGCCCGCGGCGGAGAATCGGCTGGTTGGTCACCCGATGGGCGCTGGATTGCCTACAGCAACAACGGGCTGTGGCTCGTCCGACCCGACGGCGGGCAGCGGCACCGCCTCGCCGCGGGGGTCTCCGATTTTTCGTGGGCACCCGACGGCAAGCGGCTGGCGATCGCCGGAGGCCGCCGCTTCCGCGACCGCCTCGGTTTTGTCCGCGTCGACGGGCGGGGTCTGAAGTGGCTGCGGCTGAAAGTGTCGCCGGGATTGGGATCGCCGAACAGCTGGTCGCCGGATGGGCGTCGCATCGCCTTTCCGGCCACCCTGCGCGGCGACTACAGCGAGTCCAGCCAGCTCTGGGTCATTGGCAGTAACGGCCGCGGGCTCCGTCGCCTGACCGCGGGCTGCGGAGGCGAGATTGTGGGCTGGACGCGCTTGGCGCCCGTTTTGCCGCCGGACCCGCCCCAGGAGCGCGCCCTCAGCGCAGAGGTCGTTGCGACACGAGACCCAGTATCGGATCTCTCGGCCGACGGGTCGCAGGTCGCGTTCATCGCGTCGTCCTCGCCGACCGAGTGCGGGCACGTCGCCGTCTGGACACCGGGAACGAGTGCGATGCCGCGCCTCGGTGCATGCGAGGCGTCATACGGGCTCGAGTTCGCAGGCTCGCGGCTCGCCTGGATCAAGATTCTCGGGTGTGGAAATTTCTGCGACGTCGCGCTCGAATCGGCGACGCTCGCGGCCCCGCGCCCTTTGAATATCAACTTCTTCTACGGCGCATTCAGTTCGCAAGAGGGGCCGCGCTGGGACTACCACCTACGCGGCGACGGCGACCTGCTCGTCTTCAACGACGATTCGCGCGACCAGCCGCGGCTCGTCCGGCTCGGCGGAGGCAGCGAGCGCTGCCAGGAGGGCGAGTCGACGCCGAGCATCTGCGCAACTCTTCGCGGCGACGCTCATGCCGGACCGGTCGACTCGGTCTCCGCAGGATTGATCGCAGTCCGCGAGCCCGACGAGGTCGCGGTCCTCGACGCGCAGGGCGCGCTCGTACGCGAATTCCCATTCTTGCCCGATGAAGTCAGCGCCGCGCGACTCGACGGCGGGCGCCTGGTAGTGGCGCGCCTCGCCGTCATCGATGTCTACGACGTGGCCACCGGCGCCCGCCTGCTGTCACAACCGCTGCCGAGCGGCTTCGAGCTCAGCGACGTCGACGGAGGCATCGCGGTGCTGCGGCACGGAGAGACGATCATGCTCCTGCGTCTCGACGACGCCCGCTCACGAACGTTCGCGCCGGGCCAGGGCCCCAGGTTCGCCGAGCTCGAGCCTGCGGGGCTGTACTACTCGTACGCGACCGGCGCCGAGGGGCGCATCGTCTTCGTCCCTCGCTCGGAGCTGTTTTGACGGGGATCACGAATCCGAGGGCGCTCGTGAAGAGGATTCTCGCACTCGCAAGCTTGGGGGTCTTCGCGGGCTCGCTCGGCGCGGCGACGCTCTCCTCGGCGCCTTCGTTCGCTCCCGCGAGGAGCTACGTAACTGGACGGGCCTCTGTCTCGGTCGCGATCGGCGACCTGAACGGCGACGGCAAGCCGGATTTGGCCACCGCGAATTCCTACTCGAAGACCGTCTCCGTGCTCCAGAACAGGGGCGACGGCAGCTTCCGGGCCAGGCACGACTACGCGACCGGACGCTCCCCCTGGTCGGTCGCGATCGGCGACCTGAACGGCGACCGTAAGCCGGACCTTGCGACCGCGAACGACGGCACCGTCTCCGTGCTCCTGAACAGGGGCGATGGCACCTTCCAGGCCAAGCTCGACTATCCAACCGGACGTAGCTCCGAATCGGTCGCGATCGGCGACCTGAACGGCGATCGCAAGCCGGACCTCGCGACCACGCAGGAAGAGTCGAACACCGTCGCCGTGCTCCTGAACGACGGCGAGGGCAGCTTCCGGCCCAGGCGCGACTACGCGACGGGAACGACCCCTACTTCGGTCGCGATCGGCGAACTGAACGGCGATCGCAAGCCGGACCTCGCGATTGCGAACCACGGGACCGATGAAATCCCTGGAAGAACGATCTCCGTGCTCCTCAACAGGGGCGATGGCAGCTTCAGGGCCAAGGGCGACTACGGAATCCGGGGAGACCCTTTCCGGATCGCGATCGGCGACCTGAACGGCGACGGGAAGCGGGACCTGGCGACCGACAACGGCTCAGCGTCAGTCTCCGTTCTTCTCAACAGCGGCGACGGCAGCTTCCTTAAAGCGCGCGCCTACGCAACCGGCTTCCCTACCTCGGTCGCGATCGGCGACCTGAATGGCGACCGCAAGCCCGACCTGGTAACTACCAACGATTACGAGAATACCGTCTCCGTGCTCGCCAATAGGGGCGACGGCAGCTTCCAGGGCAAGCTCGACTACGCATCCGGACGCCACCCATACTCCGTCGCGATCGGCGACCTGAACGGCGACCGCAAGCCAGACCTGGTGACCGCGAACCCCGATCCGCACATCGTCTCCGTGCTCCTCAATACGCCGGGCGTCTGCACGGTGCAGGACGTCAAGGGGCAGACAATGCCTGTCGCGAGGCGGATGATCGCGCGCGCCCATTGCCGCGTCGGGAAGATCCGCCGCGCCTACTCGAAGGAAATCAAGAAGGGCCGCGTGATATCGCAGAAGCCCAAGCCCGGCACGGTGCTGCCGGGCCGCGGCAAGGTCAACCTCGTCGTCAGCCGCGGAAGGAGGCCCAAGTGAAGAGGCTCCTCGCCCTCGCTGGGCGGCTTGTTCCTGGATGTTCCTTCCATGCCTCCTCGGCCGCGGTCTTGGGCTTTGCCCTCTCCATCGCGCTCGTCGGCGCCGGTGCCGGCGCCGAGTCCGCGTCGCCGGCGCAGACGAGTGGGTCGATCGCGTTCGTGAGCAACCGCGACGGCGATTCCGACATCTACGCCATCAATCCAGACGGAACCGGGCTCACGCAACTGACCCACAACGAGGTCGACGACTTCGACCCGATGCCGTCGCCGGACGGAAAGCTGATCGCGTTCGACGCGGCGGACTCCCCAACGGTCATGAACGCCGATGGGAGCGGGGGGCGTCATCTCGAGGGCTGTCTGCTGCTCACTCCTGGGGGATGGTCGCCGGACTCGAGGCACTTCGTTTGCGACGCCGGCCTGGACAACGGCCTCGTGGTCGTCGACACCGCGGGCGGCACGGTCAGACCGCTCGCGGAAAGTGGGGCGCACCCGGCCTGGTCGCCGGACGGGCGCACCGTCGCATTCTTCGACGAAGACCGCTTGTGGGTCGTTCCGGCTGCCGGCGGCGCGCCGAGACGGATCGGCAAGCGGAAGATCGACGAAGAAATTGTGCCGTCCTGGTCGCCGGATTCGCAGCGGCTCGCTTACGTCGGGCCGGTCGGCTCGAATCTGGACCACTTTGGCCTGTACACGATCCGGGCCGACGGCTCGGGCGGCCGACGCCTCCTCGATCGCGTCGCCGAAGAGTCTCCTCGCTGGTCACCGGACGGATCGCGGATTGCGTTCATGAAGGTTCTTCAACCGCACTTCGTCAGCGCGGTCTACACGGTTCGAAGCAACGGGACCGGAGTGCATCGGGTCAGTATTAGCCGAGCGGGCGAATCTTCCGGAGACCCGTCGTGGTCCGCTGACGGTCGGTTCCTGTTCTACGTTCGCGGGCGCTTTCGCGATGCTGACGGGGCCGACATCTTTGTGGCCCGGGCGGAGACACGGGGAGGCCGGGCGCTGACGCATCCGTTTCCAGCAGGGGGCTCGAGTTCCGCTCCGGAGTGGCTCGCAGGTCATTCACTGTCCGGTGGCGAGCCGATTCCTCACACCATCAGGTTGCCGCTCACCCGGAAGCTCACGTTCACCGAGCCGCTCGACGGTGTCGTCACGGACGGCCGCCGCGCGATTCCACACGTCCACGCCGAAAAGTCGCACCGACTGCTCATCTGGGACTCAGCCACTGGACGCACCGTGCGGACGCTCCGTCCGTGTGAGACGAGTCTCGGAGAGCTCGTGCTCGCCGCCAGGCGACTGGCCTGGACCTGTTCCGAGCACGGCAACACGTTCAGCGGGATCTGGTTAGAGACGCTCCGGTTGGGTGCTCGACGCCCGACCGTCGTAGCCTCGAGCGTCGCGGACCTGCACCCGGAAGGCGGCAACGCGATCGGCAACCTGGTCGGCCATGGAAGCACGATCGCGTTTACCAACTACCAGTTGGGTGAGAACAAGCGGCAAGACGCCTGGCTCCTGCTTCCGCGACACGCGAGCAAGTGCCCCGCTTCCGGCCTCTATGGGTCGCGTGCGGTCTGTCGCGCGCTGCCGGGCGCGGCAGGCGGAATCACGACCTCGGTCGATGCCGGCAGGGTGCTGACCGCAGCTCCCGACGGGCTCGTGCGGTTGCTCTCGACGCGCGGCCGTGTGCTCCGGACCTGGAGGCTGGGCGAGGCCGTTGTCAATGCGAGGGTTCGAGGCAGATCAGTCGCACTGCAACACGGCGCTTCGCTCGATATCTACGACACCGCAACCGGAGCAAAGACGCAGACTCGTCCGCTCGCTGCGAACGAGGGGCGCCCCCCATTTCTGCTCGACGTCCAGGGCGACCTCGTCGCGTACGCGACCGGAGGCGCGATCCATCTGCTTCGGCTCTCGGACGGCCGCGATGTGGCTCTCCGCCTTCCCGGCGCGGCACCGTGGCTCGACGCTCGTCTCGAGCGGGCCGGTCTGTTCGTCACCTGGAACAAGATGTACGACCGCCGGCCCGGACGCATGACCTTCGTCCCTCTCGGGCAGATCCATCTGAGTTAGCGCCCGAGCGGAATTCCATCGAGCGCCTATCTCGCGTCCATGGATAGGCATCGATCTCGCGGCAACACTTGGAAGAGCGAAGAAGGCGGCACACTCCGAACGGAGGAACCATGTTCAGACCAGCCAAGACAGCGAAGAGCACAGGTTTTCTCTCCTTCCTCCTCGTGTTCGCGACGGCTGCGATGCTCGCTGGATGTGGCTCGAGTTCCGGCTCTCACTCGAGTCCCGCGGCCTCGGGGTGGCACCTTCTGCCCGAGGCGCCGTCCGCGATAGCTGCCGGCCGAACGAGTGTGTGGACCGGCACTGAGATGATCATCTCCGGGACGAACCCCGGCGCGGACGGGACCTTCATCAGGTCAGTCGAGGTCGCCGAGGCTTACAACCCGGCCACACGCGAGTGGCGAAAGCTGGCGTCACCGCCGAAGACGGAGAGCTTCTGCCACCGAGACGCTGTTTGGACAGGCAAGGAGATGCTCGTCTGGGGCTGCGATTTCGTGGCCTTCAACCCGAAGGCAAACGAGTGGCGGCGTCTCCCGGTCCCGCTCACGCGCGAAGGAATCGTCGTCTGGACCGGTCGCGAGCTGATTGGCTGGGGCGGAGGTTGCTGCGGCGATGCCGACTCCGACGGCTCTGCTTACAACCCGGCCACCAATACTTGGCGCAAGCTCGCTCGATCGCCGCTCGCCCCGAGTCAGTCGCCCACAGGAGCCTGGACCGGCAAGGAGCTGATCATGTTCGTCAGCGGCCTCGACCCCGAGGGCAAGCCGGTAAAGGGCGCCGCCCGCGCTGCTGCCTACAACCCGGCAACTGACACGTGGCGCCGGATCGCGCCGCTGCCAACCCCCGACCAAGGCACAAATGCCGTCTGGGACGGGCAGGAGATCCTCGTCGCCGCGACCGGGCTCGCCTACAACCCGACGACAGATCGCTCGCGGGCAATGGCACCGATCGCCTCCGGCCGGGGTACCCAAGCGCTGGCTGTCTGGACCGGAAGGCAGCTGCTGCTGTGGGGCGGTGAGCAGGCCCGGCCCGAGGGGCTTGCCTACGACCCGCAGGCCGACCGCTGGTCGCCTCTCCCCAAGTCGCCCCTGGTCGAGCGCCTCGATCCCGCCGGCGTGTGGACCGGGCGCGAGCTGATCGTCTGGGGCGGCGTCATCGGAACCCCCGTCGGCACCTCCATTCCGGCCAAGTACCTCGCCGACGGCGCCGCCTTCAGGCCAAACGACACCGGCGATCGAAGCACAGCCGCAGCTCGGGCTCGACCAACCTCCAGAACTCGTCCGCGACAACTCATCGCGCAACGACCGTCGACCTCTCTCCCAGCCTGCTGCTAATGACGCGCCTAGGCTTTAGCGATCCCGCAGCTGCACAGGAGGAACCGAATGGAACGACCACAGGCGATCCTCTTCGACGTCGACGGCCTTTTGATCACCACCGGCGGCGCCGGGACGCGGAGCTGGCGCTGGGCGTTCAACGAGCTGTACGGGATACCCGCTGACATCGGGAAGTTCACCGATGCAGGCATGACCGATCCGGTTGTCGGCAGGCTGACTTTCACGAGCGTGATCGGCCATGAGCCCTCGCAGGAGGAGCTGGCGCGGGTGATCTCGCACTATCTAATGAGGCTGCCGGAGGAGGTCGCGGACTCGTCGGGCTACAGTGTCCTGGACGGAGTCGAGGCGTTGCTCCCTCGGCTCGCGAAGGCTGGCTTCCTGCTTGGGATCACGACTGGTGCGGTCGAGGCAGCGGCCCACATCAAGCTCGCGCGCGCCAACCTGAACCGCTTCTTCTCGTTCGGCGGCTACGGCTCCGACTCGGCCGACCGTGGCGAGCTGACGCGCAAGGCGATCGATCGGGCCGGAGAAATCTTGGGTTCGAAGCTCGACCCGAAGCGCGTGCTCGTTCTCGGCGATACCCCGAAAGACATTGCCGCGGCACACGCCGCGGGTGCGATCGGTGTAGGGGTCGCGAGTGGTCACTACGGCAAGGACGAGCTGCGTGGCGCGGGCGCCGACTACGTGCTCGGATCTCTCGTCGAAGAGCTGCCCGGCGTGGCCGAGCCGGTGACGTGAGACCTCGGTCAACGGCTGCGACGGCGATGCTTGCGGAGCCAGAGCCGCGCGAATCGGTGGAGACATCGGTGGAAGGGGCGCAACAAATCGCCGAGGAGGAGGGGCTCTCATTCGCAGCGACGCCCGGACCGGGCAACAGCGAGGGGGGCGACGTCTTCGAACCGGAAGCCTGACTCCGGGTAACGGTCAAGCCGAGACCCGCCTTCGCGGCCGTCTTCGACCTCAAGCCAGATACGCGAGCTCGCGGAAGATCTCGAGGTCGTGCGCCACCTCCGTCACGCGCCGCGGTCCCTCGGGCCGCTCGTACTCGACGGCGACGGTCACACGCGTCGCAGGCCCGCGCGCGAAGTAGCCGGCATTCGAATCGAGCAGAGTGCGGATCCGGCGGCCTGGGCCCAGGAACTCCACGCGGCGGAACAGGGGGAGCTTCGAGACGTCGCGACCCTGGAGGTCGACGAGCGGCGGATCGAAGGTGCAGGCAACGTTCAATGCCGGTCGGTCGGCCAGGTTGGCGAGCTCGAGGTACAGCACGCCGGCATCGAAGACGACGTCGACGACGACGCCGTCGTCGGGTGCGGCGACATCCATTTCAGGCTCGCTCGAGGCCTTCGTGCGCGATCTCGATCGTCTCGATCGCAACCTCATTTGTCTTCGCGTTGAGCGTCGGGCCTTCCCACTTGCTGATCCAGCCGCTGCGGAAGTTCCACCGCACGACCTCGTTCCGCTTGTCGTCGAGCAGCACGATCGAGCCGTTGCGGCGGTCGATGCTTCCCTCCACGACGCTCTTTCGCCAGTTCCACAGGTCGGCATCCTGGGTGACGCCGCGGCGGAGGGTGATGTTCCCGAACTTCGTCAGCCCGGGCAACTTGCGCACCAGGTTCTCGCCGCCGGCCCGATACTCGACCACCGCGGTCTCGCTCTCGAGGCCGCTCACCTCGCTGAAGGCTGCGCGCGCGACGCCGTCGATCTCGACGAGAAAGTTGAAAGCCTTGTAGGGATCGTCGCGCTGTGCCGCCGGCATGACCGGTCCGGTTCGACGGTCCGCCTGCCGATCCTGCGTCTGTCGACCGGTGTGGTAGAAGGCGACCGTGGCGACCTTCCTCGTCTTGCGCCGCCGCTCCGGCCCCGAGTGGGACCCGTCGCGGCCGCTGGAGGAGCAGTCCGACTGGCCGGCGCACGCGTCCTTCATGGACGGGCTCGTGGACTCGGGCTTCGTCGTCCTGGGCGGGCCGCTCGCCGACGAGCACCGCGTGGTGGAGGTCGTCGAGGCCGAGTCGGAGGACGCCGTCCGCGCCACGCTCGCACGCGATCCATGGAGCGAGACGCATCTCCGGGTCGAGACGATCGACCCGTGGACGATCCGGCTCGACGGGCGGCCCGCCTAGCCCGTAGCTCTGCCGAGCTCCGCCAGCCGCCGCTCGAGTAGGCGCCGCTCAGCATCGTCGTGGACCAGCGCCAGCGCACGGCGGTAGGCATCGCGGGCCTCTGCAGTGCGACCGAGGCGCCGCAGCAGCTCGCCCCGCGTCGAGTGCAGGTAACGGTAGTCCTCGAGGGCGAGGCGATCGACGATGTCGAGCCCCGCCTCGGGACCCTGCTCCTCGGCGCCCGCGACCGCCCTGCATGCCGACGAGCCGCGCGACTGGCCCCAGATCGCCGCTCTCTACGGCGAGCTCGCCCGCCTCACCGACTCGCCGGTCGTCGAGCTGAACAGACGAATGGGCCGTCGGTGGTCAGCGTCTTGCCGTCCTGCACCCGCGCCGTGGTTGCTATCTCGGGAGAGTCCAGCTGGAGGCCTGGGCTGACCCGAGCGTCTCGTTGATCGCCTGGTAGTCAGCGTAGACCGCCTTCTGCTCGTCCTCCGAAAGGCTCGCCCACTCGTCCGGCGACCGTGGCGTCGGAGCATCGCCTTGATGGATCAGCAGCATGTACTTCATCGCTTCCTCCTTCTCGGAATGGTCGCCTATGAGACGAACGGGGAGCGACGAAATCGACATTCCTCCGCGCGGAGTTCGAGCTTCTTGCAAGTAGGCGCGACACGCGACTCCTACGGTCTAGAGGATCGCACGCGGATACGTCTTCGCTGCGATCCCGGCAGTGATCGTGAGGAAGAGGCTGCCGACGGCGAAGTCGAGCCAGAGCGTGCCGCCGCTCGAGATGCCGAGGAGGAGTTGTCGCATCCCGTGCACCTCGTAGGTGAGCGGGTTGACGCGGGCGACGATGCGCAGCCACTGCGGCATGATCGAGAGCGGGTAGAGGGCGCTCGAGGCGAAGAAGAGGGGCATCATCACGAGCTGGCCGATGCCCATGAAGCGCTCGCGTGTGCGTACGAGCGAGGCGATGATCATCGATAGGCAGGCGAAGCCGCCTGTGCCGAGGACGAGCAGGACGAGCGTGCCGGCCACGTCAAGTGGGTTCCAGTGGATCGCGATCCCGGCCGCGGCGAGCACGGTGAGTAGCACGGCCGCCTGGGTGAGTGCGCGGATGCCTGCTCCCGTCGCCTTCCCGAGCACGATCCCCAGCCGCGGGATCGGCGTTGCCAGCAGCCGCTGTAGCTGGCCGACGTCGCGCTCCCAGATCACGGCGAGGCCGAAGAAGATGGCGATGAAGAGCGCGGCCTGCGCCATCACTCCGGGCGCGAGATACGCGCGGTAGTCGTGGAAGCCGCCGCTCAGGGCGCGGTTGTGCCGCAGCGCGGTACCGAAGATGAAGAGCCAGAGCAGAGGCTGCACCGAGCGGGTGAAGATGTCGAGGTGATCGTGACGGAGCTTGCGCAGCTCGGCCCAGCCCATCGCAACCGTGCCCTCGCGCAGCCGGTCCAGCCGGGCGAGGAGCGACCGCGGCCATAGCTCAGCCGAGCCGGCGTGAAAGTCTGCGGCCGGCGCGGACATTCCTGAGCGTCCCTCCCTCATCGATCCCGTGGCCTGTAGCTGCGCTGAAGACGTCGTCGAGCGCGGCGACGCCGAACTCATCGCAGAGCTGCTCCGGGGTGCCCTGCGCGACGAGCGCGCCGAAGTCCATGATCGCGATCCGCTCGCACTGCCGCTCGGCCTCCTCCATCTGGTGCGTCGTCACGAGCAGCGTCGTTCCCGCTTCCTCGCGCAAGATCTCGAGCCGCTCCCAGACCACCCGCCGCGCGGTCGGGTCGAGGCCCACCGTCGGCTCGTCGAGGAAGAGCACCTGCGGCCGGTTCAACAGGGCGGTCGCGATCTCCAGTCGGCGCAGCATCCCGCCGGAGAGCGTGCGACCGAGCCGGTCGAGGAAGGAGGCGAGCCCCATCGCCTCGACAACTACGGCGATTCGCTCTGGCCGCTCGGAACCGGACACTCCGGTCACCCGCGCATAGAACTCGAGGTTCTCGCGCGCGGTCAGCGCGCCGTCGACTGAGATCGCCTGCGGCACATAGCCGATCGCCTGCCGCACCGCGAGCCCCTCGCGCACGACGTCGTGCCCGGCAACGAGGGCACGGCCCTCCTTCGGGCGAAGTAGTGTCGTCAGCACGCGGATCGTCGTTGTCTTCCCGGCGCCGTTCGGCCCCAACAGCCCGAACACCTCGCCGGCGGCGACTGCGAACGACACGCCCCGAACCGCTTCCACCTCACCGAAGCGCACGACGAGGCCGTCGACGAGCACGGCCGATGCTGCGGCGCTCACCGAGCAGTCAGCTCCTCGCTCCGGTCCCGGAGCACCGCGGCGGCCTTCGCCGTCAGTCGCACGAGCTCCGTGCGCTCGTCCGGCTCGAGCGCGGCGAGCACGTCGCAAAAGAAGCGCTGCCTGCGGCCGGCCACCTCCCTGACGAGCACGACGCCGGACGGCGTCAACCCGACCAGCGTCACCCGCCGGTCGCTCGGCGCACTCCGCCGTTCCGCAACTCCCGCCGCCTCGAGGCGATCGACCAAGCGCGTCGCCGTGGTCTCGTCGATCCCGATGCGGTCAGCGAGCTCGCCGACCCGGACGCCGTCGTCCTCGCCGATCACGTCGAGCGCGCGCAGCTTCGTCGGCGTCAGCGTCGGTGCGCCCGGGTGAAGCGAGGCCAGTAGACGCCGGCTCGCGAGTACCCGCCCCAGGTCGTGCCAGCTGCGCGAAAGGTTGCCCGCCAGCTCTCGTAGCTCCAGACGGGACATAACCTGCAATATACAACTATTGTAGAAGGCAGAGACTCGGGCGGCGATTCTCAGCGTCGACTGCCTGATCCGATTCGCAGGGATTTTCAGCGGGAGCGACGGGATCGAACCCTCTTTAGGCACCACATCGAGATCCGCGCGTGAGCATGCCCCAGTCGTGGTGGAGTGGCCCCGTTTACGACTGGGTTGCAACCGGCATAGACTTCATGTCTCTGGAACCGAGGCGGAGTGTTCCGCGTATGTGGTTACGACGTTACTCCCTACCCTTGGCTCTCAACCCGGCATTCCCGGCTCGGGGCCCGGGCCGGGAGGCGATCGCGGCTGAGTGCTTTGCGCACAGGGTGGCGGTTCGGTTCGCGAAGAAGGTTCGTTCTCCAGGAGGAGGTTGAGCAGTGGGAGTCGTAGAGGAAACGGAGGTTTCCGAGGCGCAGATCGCTGTGCACTGGCGGGAAGAGGAGTACTACAACCCGCCGCCGACCTTCATAGCACAGGCCAACGCGGCCGACCCGGCGATCTTCGAGCGGTTCGGCGAAGAGCACTTTCCCGAGTGCTTCAAGGAATACGCGGATCTGCTCACGTGGGACCAGTACTGGCATACGACGCTGGACACGAGCAACCCGCCGTTCTGGAAGTGGTTCGTCGGCGGGCGGCTGAACGCATCTTTCAATTGCATTGACCGCCACTTGGCGAAGAGTCGGGACAAGGCGGCGCTCATCTGGGTTCCGGAGCCGGAAACCGAAGAGACCAAGGCGATCACCTATCAGGAGCTCTACAACAGGGTGAACGAGTTCGCGGCGCTGCTCCGGGACTTCTGTGGGGTCGAGGTCGGCGAGCGCGCGACCTTCCACCTCCCGATGGTGCCCGAGCTGCCCGTGTCGATGTTCGCGTGTGCTCGGCTCGGCGTTGTCCACTCTCAGGTTTTCGGCGGGTTCAGCGGAGCGGCCTGTGGCAACCGGATCGCCGACTCGCAGAGCCGAGTCCTGGTGACGATGGACGCCTACTACCGCAACGGCGAGCTGATCGACCACAAGGCGAAGGCCGACGAGGCGCTGGAGGTCGCTCGCAAACAGGGCTTCGAGGTTGAGAAGGTGCTGGTCTGGCGCCGACATGCAGGCGAGTACGGCTCGCAGAGCCCGATGGTCGAGGGCCGCGACTTCTTCGTCGACGAGGTCATGGAGGACTACCGCGGGAAGTCGGTCGAACCGGTCTCGATGCCCGCTGAGGCGCCGTTGTTCCTCATGTACAGCAGCGGCACGACCGGCCAGCCGAAGGGCTGCCAGCACAGCACCGGCGGCTACCTTGCCTATGTCGCCGGCACCTCGAAGTATTACCAGGACATCCACCCGGAGGACACGTACTGGTGCTTCGCGGACATCGGCTGGATCACCGGCCACTCCTACATCGTCTACGGCCCGTTGGCGCTCGGGACGACGAGCGTGATGTACGAGGGCGTGCCGACGTATCCGGATGCCGGCCGGCCCTGGCGGATCGCGGAGCGGCTCGGCGTGAACATCTTCCACACTGCGCCCACGACGATCCGGATGCTGCGCAAGCTCGGGCCGGATGAGCCTGCCAAGTACAACTACCGCTTCAAGCACATGACGACGGTCGGCGAGCCGATCGAGCCGGAAGTCTGGCGCTGGTACCACGATGTCGTCGGCAAGGACGAGGCGGTTATCGTCGACACCTGGTGGCAGACCGAGAACGGCGGCTTCCTCGGCAGTACCTTGCCTGCCCTTCAGCCGATGAAGCCCGG
>Ga0066710_100001930_pt1 | contig 16153 bp, 14 predicted proteins | sample GraSoiAngelo_159_FD_79666 | JGI IMG/M metagenome (GOLD analysis project Ga0066710, IMG submission 79666) | Grasslands soil microbial communities from the Angelo Coastal Reserve, California, USA - 14_1009_16_40cm | ecosystem: Environmental > Terrestrial > Soil > Grasslands | place: USA...
CCGGCGAGCGAAAATACTGGGACCTCGCAAAAGAGCTCGTTCTCAAGTGCGCCGCACTTTACGACCAGCCTGACTACGAGCCGGACATCGTGTCGAGTTACAACGGACCGGCGCCGGTTCGCTTTCCAGGCGCAAGAATCCAGGGAGTGTCGATGGTCCTGATCCGCGTCATCGGACAGATGCTGGAGCAAGACTCGAATCGTGAACTCCAGCGCATTCTGGACCGTTCGGTAGATGCCGTGATGAACCAACACTATAACGCTCCATTCGATCTCAACAACGAACTGCTTGAACATGACTATTCGCGCCCTACTAACGAACTTGCGCAGTTCGTCTATACGGGACACTCGATCGAGACTCTTTGGATGATCGCCTCCGAGGCGGTGCGGACCCGGAATAAGAATCTGTTCGATCTCGCCACCCATCGCTTTCGACGGCACGTCGAGGTCGCCAGGGACGATGTCTACGGCGGTGTGTTTCGGAGCCTTAACCATGTCGATCGGAACCAGTGGGCCTTAGACAAGGTGCTCTGGGCACAGGAAGAAGTCCTGATCGGATCGCTTCTGGTCTACGAGCATACCGGCGCTCCCTGGGGCGCCGAAATGTTTTCAAAGATGTACTCCGACGTCCGCGCTAAGTACCCTCTCCGGCCTCACGGTTATTCGCTGTGGATCACGAACGCCGACCGTAAAGTCACTTTCGAGGCGCACGCCACGCGGGTTGAAAATTATCATCATCCGCGCCACCTCATGCTGAATCTTCTGAGCCTCGACCGGATGATCGCTCGCGGCGGGAAGCCGTCCGGCTTGTTCGCCGCTTGAATCCATGTCTGCCTTATGTTTTCAAAGATCGTTCGCCGCAGCCACATGTACCTGGCTTTGTTTCTTTTTCCCTGGATGCTGATGTACGGCCTGAGCACGCTAATGATGAACCACCGGGCCATCTTCATCGCAAAATACGGGCGAGGACCGGCGCCGTTTGAAAAGGAGCGGGAACTCACTTACCAAGGTTCGTTCCCCGAGAACGCGGAGCCTCAACTCGTCGCCCAACAAATCCTCGACTCGCTCGATCTTGATGGCGCACACACTGCGAGCCGGCGCAAGGATGGAGCCATTGTCATCAATCGAAACGGCCTCCTTGTTCCGCGGCGATTGATTTACACTCCGTCCGACCGCAAAATCGTCATGGAGAAAATGCAGTACCGCGCGAATGCGATGCTCGAACGGTACCATCGTCGGCGCGGCTACGCCACCGGCTACGGCGTCGACACGGCCTGGGCGATCTCGGTCGATCTGGTCATTATCGCGATGGTGTTCTGGGTGCTTTCCGGCTTGTGGATGTGGTGGGAGATGAAAGTCACGCGCATCGCCGGCGCCTTGGCGGTCCTTACCGGAAGTGCGCTGTTCGCACTATTCCTGGCCGCCATTTGAGGGAGATCCGCAATGACTCTTTCCCATTTCAACCGCCGCCTGCATCTTTATCTCGGACTCTCCTTGCTTCCCTGGTTTTTTATGTACGGGATTTCGTCGCTGCCTTTCGCGCACAACCAGTTCTTCGAGAAGCGGGACGCCGCTCGGAAGCTGCCGCTCTGGACGGTGCGGCTTGACCGGCCGCTTGACCTTGCGGTTCCCGAAGGCGAGGAGAATCTCCGCGCGTTAGGAGCGTCTCTCATGAAGGAGGCCGGAATAGAATCGGCCAGCTATGGCGTGTATCGTCAAAGCCCTACTCAGGTAAATGTCTACGCATATTCGTTTTTCAAAGCCACGCAGGTGAAGTATTTCATTGACCGGAAAATACTCACGGTCGAAGACCGCCGATTCCGTTGGGACCACTTCCTGACGGGCATGCACGCGCGCGGCGGATTCGAGCAGGAGGGAGTGCTCCAGGACTCCTGGAGCGTGATCGTCGACATCGTCAGCGGTGGAATGATTGTGTGGATCGCGTCCGGCCTGTATATGTGGTGGGGAGTCCGGGGACATCGACTGTGGGGCTGTCTGGCGATCCTCTCAGGAACGCTGTCTTTCGCCCTCTTCACCTGGAGGCTCTAGCCCTAGGCTGCTTGCGTCATCGCAGACGATCAGCCTGATCAGTCTGTTCTCTGCACAAGAGTACCCTCGGGTGTATACTCACGGCCAGCGGAGTGGACATCCTAGCCGATGCTTCCTGGGAGGAGGGTGCTGTGTCAAGGTCTGTAGCCGCACCATCGCTTGCAGCCATCCTGTATCTGCTGGCTCCAACGCCCGCCACCGCGCAGTCTTCCCACGGCACCATTGTGGGCAGCTTGCGCGATCCTTCTGGCGCGTCCATACCCGGCGCGACCATCACCATTGCCAATATTGCTACTAACGTCAAAACCACATACATAACCGACGCTACCGGCGATTACTATGTTCCGTCACTGGCGCCCGGACATTACCGAATTGAAGCCGAAAAGAGCGGCTTCAGGAAGTCCACAGTCAATGACGTTACCCTCGAAGTGAACCAGACCTTGCGCGTGGACATTCCCATGGTCCTGGGCACGGTTGCGGAAGCCGTCGAAGTCAGCGCCGGTGCCCAGCTCGTGCAAACCGATTCCACGACGCTCGGCCAAGTGATCGCCAATCGCCAGGTCACCGAGCTGCCATTGAACGGCCGTGACTTCACCAACCTGCTAAAGCTGAATGTGGGCGTCAGCGATGTCCAGGGCGGCAACGCTATCGGCTCCAGCATCCGCCCGCACGGCTTGAACGACAGCTACCGGATGCTCAGCGTGAATGGTGCGCGGCCCGCATCCATCAGCTTCCTGGTGGACGGCGTCACCAGCAATGACGGTTTGTTCCAGGCCCCCACTGCTATCCCCCCGATCGACGCCATCCAAGAGTTCAAAATCCAGAATGCGCTCTATTCTGCGGAATTCGGCATGGGCGCGGCCCAGGTGAATATCGCCATGAAGTCCGGGGCCAACGCCGTGCATGGCGCGCTCTGGGACTTCCTGCGAAATGATGCGCTGCAACCCAAGAACCCGCGCTTCCATACCAAGAGCCCGCTCAAGCAGAATCAGTTCGGCGGCACGTTCGGTGGGCCGGTCTTTTTGCCGAAGCTATATCACGGCAAGGACCGCACCTTCTTTTTCGTAAGCTACCAGGGCGGGCGCCGTCGCACCGCATCGTTCGGCCAGACCCAGATGCCCACCAGCCAGGAAAAGCAGGGCGATTTTTCGGATTGGCCCACCCAGCTCTATGATCCGTTGAGCGGCGTTCCTAACCCTGGATCTACGCCGGCCGTCACACGCATGCCTTTCTCCGGCAACAAGATCCCATCCACCATGTTCGCGCCACAGAGCCAAAACACGGTGCAGTACTTCCCCTCTCCCACGCAGAATTGCAAATTGCCGTGCTCCAACTACGTCAGAAATCTCGTCGTGCCGTTGACCGTGGACAACTTCACTGTGCGGCTCGATCAGAACTTTAGCGCGAAGGACCGCATCTTCGGGCAGTTCCTGTGGCAGGATCAGGTTGCGCCCCAGCCCTCAATCATCCCGCTCTCTGGTTTGACCGTTACCGACAACACCCGCAACGCCGCGCTGCAATGGACGCACATCTTCAGTCCACGCACACTCAACGAGGCACGCTTCGGCTTTAACCGTCTCTACGAATTACAGGACTTCGAGACCGCTTTCGGTCCCATCAACTATTGGAAGCAGATCGGCCTGAAGAATCTGGACGACGATGGGGCATACTACGCGCTTCCCGCGATCAGCCTGGGCACTAACTATGGTTTCATCGGCAACGGCGCATCGGTGCCGTTCTTCAACATCTCAAATGTTTTTCAATATGTGGACAACCTGACCCTGACGCGCGGGCGGCACAGCACCAAAATTGGCGCGGATATCCGCCGCAACCAGAACATGAACCGCAACGGGCTGAGCGGCAACGGCCTGTTAAACTTCGGCGGCTCCTATACGGCGCGCAATCCCCTGCTGGTCCAGGTGGGGGGCCAGCCCGACACCGGCAACGGCTTTGCCGACATGCTGCTCGGTTACCCGAACGGCGGGCTAGTTGCGAGGTTCAGCGCCTTCGACCAGAGTTTTTCCCGGCTGCGCAACACCGATTTCATGTACTTCGTCCAGGACGACTTCCGCGTAACCTCACAGTTGACTCTGAACGTGGGCCTGCGCTGGGAGCTGCACACGCCCTTCCACGATAAGTTCAAAGGCGGCAATATCCTGGATTTCAGCTACCCGGGCGGCCGGCTCTTGTACATCGACAAGACATTCACGGACTTGGTAAACAATCCCATCCAGGCCGCCTGCTGCGCCAAAGACACGCTCACCGTCGTCGACTGGCGGGATTGGGCTCCGCGGATCGGGTTGGCCTGGAGACCGCTCCCGGCCAAGAACAGTTTTGTGGTGCGCGCCGGCTACGGCATCTTTTATGACGTGCTGCACAATTTCTACCCCACGCAGTCAGTCACGCAAAATATCCCCTACCTTTCTCCAGTATTGCCCTCGCCCACCACGCTCGAAAGCGAGCCCCCGGTGGACGTGCGCAATCTGTTCCCAGCTCCATACTCGGTAGCTGACCGCACTTTTCCGCCGCCATATTGCCAGGCGCCAAGCAGTTCGGTGGTGGATCCGGCCACCGGCAAAATCACCCAAGTGCTCAACCAATGCACCAACCCGCGAGTGATGTTGCCGGACAATCGAACGCCCTACACTCAGCAATGGGGAGTGAATCTGCAATATGAGTTACACCCCCGACTGCTGCTGGAACTCGGGTACCAAGGTTCTCACGGGCTGCGCGAGCCTATTGGCTGGAGCTTCAACCAGGCGGCCCTGCCTTCTGCGGCCGGCAATCCGAACAACAGCGTGACATTCCCGACGCAGTGCCCGGCTGGCACATATCCCGCCCAGTGCTCGCCCATCCAGTCGCGCGTCACATATTACAATTTCGCTGCGAACGGCACAGCCTTGGCGAATATCGCCCAGTCGGTTTACCACGCGATGACGTTTAAGGTCGACAAGCGCTTCGCCCAGGGTCTGCAGGCGCTCGGTGCGTTCACGTGGGGAAAGGTCATCGACCAATCGGCCGAACTGGGTGGTGGCGTGGTGGGCGGTACCGACCGGGCGCAATGGGGCCGGCTGCTTTCCGCCGAGCGCGCGCCTTCGAATTTCAGTCAGAACCGCCGCCTGGTGATGAGCTGGGTTTACGAGCTACCTTTTGGCAAGGGCAAGCCGCTTTTGAACCACGGGGGAATTGTGAATATGATAGCTGGCGGCTGGCAGGCGAACGGCATCGTGACGTTGGTCGATGGTTCGCCGGTGAATGTTTTCTGCGGCTGCGGCGACCGCAGCCAGACCGGCGATACGCGCGCGACTTTGCGTTTGAATGTGGTGGGTAATCCGTACCCATCGGACTTCCAACAGACACGGACCCAGTTCTTCAACACTAAGGCTTTCGTCGTTCCACCGCTCGGCACCTTGGGTAATGCCGGTCGCAACGTCCTGTTTTCGACCGGGCAGCGCGCCACCGATTTCTCGCTGTTCAAGAACAACCCGATCAACGAGCGCACCAACCTGCAGTTTCGGGCAGAGTTCTTCAACCTGCTCTCGAGCCATTTCTACTACCCGGTGTTCCCGTCGGCGTCGGCCTCAGCCTCCAATTTCGGATCCCTGTTGCCGCTGGGCGGCGACTCTGGCGACCTCTTTAATCCGCGCATCATACAGCTCGCGCTGCGCCTGACTTTTTAAAGAGCGACGCAACTCTCCTTTTAATGACGAAGTCGTCCGACGGCGGCGGTAAGCGGCGGTCATATTCCCAGGGAACCTGGATACGCCGTTCGACGTCTAAGCCGGCAGCGCAGAGGAAAGGAAGGCGTCTATGAGAAGCGCGATCCTCTCTGTGTCGGTCGCGTCGGGTGTGCTCCTGGCTGCCGCTACTGGGCCGCAATATAGCATCTCCGGACCGTACACTCACGAAAACCTCTCCATTTTTCTGATTCATGGCGCGGGCAGCGGAAAGAATTACGTCACGCTGCAAGAGGCCATGGCAAAGAAGAAGGTCATCGTTTACGAAACCAAGAACGTCAACCAACTGGCTGTCGAGAACGTGTCCGACGAGTCCGTCTTCATTCAAGGAGGCGACATCGTCAAGGGCGGCCAGCAGGACCGAGTCGTGACCAACGATTTCGTCCTACCGCCGCGTTCGGGCCGCGTTCCCATTGCATCCTTTTGCGTAGAGCAGGGAAGGTGGACCCGCCGCGGCTCCGAAAATGCAGCCATGTTCCAGTTTTCCAGCGAAATGGTCTCCACGAAACCACTAAAGAGGGCTGTGACCGTCGACAAGAACCAGGCCGAGGTCTGGCGTGAGGTCGCCAAAACACAGGATGCTCTCGAGATGATTACCAGTGCAGAAGGAGTGGGGGGTAGTGGCGCCCAAGTCCGCGCGCCGTCATCTCCGTCGAGTCTCCAGCTCACGCTTGAAAGTAAGCCTGTCGCCCATGCGGTTGACGGCTACGTTAAGGCGCTAAGCGGCGTGATCGCCGGCAAGCCGGACGTTCTAGGTTTCGCGTTCGCCGTGAACGGAGACCTCAACAGCGCCGACGTCTATTCGTCGCGGGAACTCTTTCTAGCCATGTGGCCAAAATTGATGCGATCGAGCGCCGTCGAGGCGCTGCGCTTGCGGCGTCCGGGCGCTTTCGAGGCAGCCTCCACTGCCGCCGTGGAAGCTCTTCTCCGCGATGCGGAAAACGGCAAGACATCGACCGTTGAAGTGGACCACCGGGTGAAACTTGTGACCCACGAGAACGACAACCAGGCTCTGGTGGAATCCCGCGAATCCGGTGGCTGGATTCATCGCAACTACATCAGGAAATAGCAACTGAACACGTGGAAGGCCACGGGCAATGCCCCGCCGGTAATCCGCACAGGCGCGGGCATTTACGGGGACATTAGCAACGCGGTCTTCGACGTCACGCGCAACACTCCGCGTATACTATCAAGTACTAATCAAGCCAAAGATCGGGCACCGGGCCGAACTCAAGTTTTTTGTATCCCTGGCACGGGGCCGTGAATCCAATCAGCATCGAGAAGGGAGGGCAACTCGTGGCGGGCAGCATCAGTCCGATTCCTCGTGTTTCGGCACCAGCGATCTTCCAGCAGCGTCGCGTCGACGCGTTGGTGTCATTGCAAAAGGCGGCTCAACAAATCGCCTCTATCCTTGAGCTCGACGAACTCCTCGACACTATCGTCCACCGCGTTGCCGTGGACTTTGGTTGCATAGAATCGAGCATTCTGCTGCTCGATTGCGATGAGTTCTATCTCGCTGCTGTGCAAGGCTGCACGCAATCGAAATAGGGCGAGCGCTGGCCGGCAACTGAGGGCTTATCTGCCCAGGTCGTCGCCACCGGCAGGGCCCACTACGCACCGGACGTCTCGCAGGAGCTGCTCTACCGCGCCTGCGAACCCAATACCCGCTCTGAAGTAATCATTCCACTGAAAGTGCATGACCGGATCATCGGTGTCTTTGGTGCGTCGCACCACGAGCTCGACGCCTTCCCCCGCGCCCAAATCGAAATCCTGAAGGCCCTCGCCGGTCACATTGCGATCGCGGTGGATAACGCACAACGCATCCAACATGAGCGCCGCCAGATTCAACATCTGCACGCGGAGCAGGATGAGGCCCGCCGCATCCAGCAGAACCTTCTCCCACGCAATGCCCCATCAATCCCCGGGTTTCAACTGGAAGCGGCATGCGCGCCCGCAGGCGCCGTGGGCGGCGACTGGTATGACTACATTCCGCTTGGCGACGGACGCGTAGCGCTCGTCCTCGCCGATGTCTCAGGGAAAGGCATGCCCGCCGCACTGCTCATGTCAGCCGCCCGCGGAATCGTCCGCTCTCTGGCGCCTATGGCCAGCGGCCCGGGCGAGGTTCTGACCCGCGTCAACCAGATGCTGCTCGACGATTTTCTCACCGGCCGCTACGTCACAATGATTTATGCCGTGCTGGATCCGGCGGCCCGCACTCTCACCTTCGCCAGCGCAGGCCACCCATCGCCCTTGCTGTGCCACGGAGGCGATGTGCGCCTACTCCACACCGACGCCGGAATGCCGCTCGGCCTGTTTCGCTGCGAGTTTACCGAGCACACGTTGAAGCTTTGCTGTGATTTCCGTCTGCTGTTTTACACTGACGGGATTTCGGAAGCTGTGAATCACGACGATCAGGAGTTCGGAAGCACACACCTCACGGAATTCGTGGCCAATCACGATTGCAGTGTCTTCCAGCTCATGCAAGCAATCAACGAGTTTCGTGGCAACGGCACACAGAAGGATGATGCCACGGTTGTGCTGCTGCGGAGCGCTTAGGAATATGGCCGTCCTTTCGACGCTACGATGAACGTCATGACCACGTACCACATAGCCCAGGTGAATATTGGCCGGATAAAGGCTCCGCTCGACGACCAACTGATGGCGGGATTCGTGGCGCGGCTGGACGAAATCAACGCGCTTGCCGATAATAGCCCCGGCTTTGTCTGGCGGCTTCAAACGTCTGAGGGAAACGCGACGTATTTTCGACCCTACGATGATGACCGCGTCCTATTGAATATGTCAGTCTGGGCGACCATCGAAGCGCTCAGGCATTACGTTTATCACACGGCTCATGTGGAACTGCTTCGACAGCGGCAGGCATGGTTTGAGAAGTTCGCTGGTGCATTTTTGGCATTGTGGTGGGTGCCGGCAGGTCACATCCCGAGCATTGACGAGGCGAAGAAGCGCCTGGCCTGGCTCGATGAGCACGGTCCAACGCAGTTCGCGTTCACCCTCAAGACGGTCTTTCAACCAGATGACGAATTCCAGCGGGGGATTGACTGGTCATCATTCCGGCCGTGTCCAGCAGTTTAATCTGCCGCGATCGGGCAAGGCCCAGCGGTCGATTCTCCGAGGCAGCGATTGGCTCCGCGAAATTACAGGTTTGCAACTTTTTCTCTCAAGATTCCTCAATATTTCCGGGCGCTATCCCGCTGCGAGCCAAATCCCATACTTCTCCTCGAAATGGGCTTTCGGTCCCAGGGCACCTGTGGCATTTCACGACAGCGTCAGGAAGATCTTCTGCGACCTGGCGGCGCTGGAAAAACCGAAAGGTCTGAAACAACAGAAAGCGACACAGGTTGCATCATCACAACCGCCAATGATAAGCTTCGCTCACACCATGGGCCCAACGCCGACCATCACGATCCATGTACCGGGCCCGCTGCGCCCGTACTGTGCGGGCGCAGCGCAACTTTCGATCTCGGCGCACACCGTGCGCGCCGCACTTGAGGACCTCCAGCAGAGCCATTCCGCGTTGTATCGCAATGTTTGTGACGAAACGGGTACCGTGCGCCGGCACCTGAACGTGTTCGTGAACTCGGACAATGTGCGCGACCTCGACGGGGTCGACACGACGCTGACGCCGGGGGACGTGGTAACGATCCTGCCGGCGGTCTCGGGAGGTTGAAGATGGCGGATCGAGTCATTCTCACTATTGGCACCAAGAAGGGCGTGTTCGTCGCCGATGCCGCGAAGCCGAGGCGCAGCTTCGCGCTGCGCGGGCCCTTCGGTCCCGGCGTCCCTGTGTACTCGACGCTGATCGACACGCGCGGGACACCGCGCCTGTTTGCCTCGAGCTGCAATCCGTTCTTCGGCATGAAAGTGTTGCGTTCGACGAACATGGGGAAGAGCTTCACGGAGACGAAGTCGGCGCCGGCGTTCCCCAAGGAGGACGGACGCGCGCTCGCCAACATCTGGGCACTCGAGGCCGGCAGCGGCAAGAAGGACCTATGGTGCGGCGTGGAGCCGGCGTCCTTGTTCAGGAGCCATGACGGCGGCGATTCGTGGGACTTGGTCGCCGGCATCAGCAACCACGATCACGCGCGCAAGTGGCAGCCCGGCAACGGCGGGCTCTGCATGCACACGATCCTTCGCGACGGGAATCGTGTGCACCTCGGCATCTCGACCGGCGGGCACTATCTGAGCGAGGACGGTGGCGAAACATTCAGGGCGTCCAATAAAGGCGTCGGCGCCGGCTTCACGCCCGATCCCTATCCCGAGTTCGGTCAGTGCGTGCACAAGATCGCTCGGCACGACGACGCGCCCGGCCGGCTCTACATGCAGAATCACGGCGGATGGGCAGATTGGACCGGGCCTGGGGGGCCGCGGCCCGACATTGGCGTGCTGCGCAGCGACGACTACGGCCACTCGTGGCGATCGATCGCTAAGGGATTGCCGTCGGACTTCGGATTTCCGGTCGTGGTCCACCCGCACGACGCCGACACGGTATACGTAATGCCCCTTGAGCCGGCGACGCGCTCCTGTCCGGGCGGCGCGCCAGCGGTGTGGCGCAGCGAAAATGCCGGCGAGTCGTGGAGCCGGCTCGCGCGTGGGCTGCCGAAGAAGCAGAGCTACTTCACCGTCCTGCGCGACGCGATGGACATCGACCGGCTCAAGGCACCCGCACTCTACTTCGGCACGACGACCGGTCAGCTGTGGATCGGGAGGGAGGGCGGTGAGCAGTGGGACTGCCTGTTCGATTCGCTGCCCCCGATTCACAACGTCAAGGTCGCGGTCGTGTGAGTTCGGACATGCCGGCGCGGATCACTGAGCAGTCGGGACGCGACCGATTCAACGTCCGAAGGCGTATAAGTGGTCTTCCGTTCGCACGTAGATTTTCCCATCGACGATCGCTGGTGTAGCCAGGATCTGGCCGTCAAGCTTGTTTCGAGCCAGTACTTTCAATTCCTCACCGCCATCCAGCACAATCACCACGCCCTCCTCGGACGCAAAGTAGATCTTGTTGTCGGCGGCGACGGGTGATGAGTAGTAATATCCCAACGCTCCCATCCGTCCGCTGTAAACCAACTCGCCGGTCTTGGCGACCCGGGAGAAAACGATGCCGCCGTTCTGGACCGTATAAAGGCGGCCGTTGTAGTAAAGCGGCGAAGGGACGCCGGGGGTGCCCTTGTGCTCGGACCAAGCGACATGAGTTTGGTTCACTTCACCTTTGCCACCGGGCCGAATGGCCATTACGCGAGATGCGTTATTGGCGTAGATCTGCGCGGCTCGCTCGGGGTTTCGTTTTTCGGCTTCGACATCCATGATGATGTCGGGTGCGGCAAGAAACACCATGCCGCCACCGATAACCGGCGTACTCTTCCCGCACGGCGGAAGTCCTGCGACCCACCAGCGCTCCGCGCCGTCCGCAAGATTATAGGCCATCAACCGCTGGTTCGGCCCAAAGTCACCTCCGAGCACGACGATCTCATCGATCCCGTCGTGCCGCCAATACACGGGCGTCGACCATCCATATTGAAACTGTGAGCGGTCCGTCTTCCAGACGGTCTTGCCGTCGCGGTGATTGACGCCGAGCAAGTAAGCTTCTTTCCCTTGATGGTTGAGCACCACCAAGTCGCCGGCGACAATCGGTGAAGCGACCGCGCCGTAGATGTTCTGAGGGAGAGGGAGCCGCCGTTCCCACAGCACCTTTCCATCTAAGTCGTAACTCACCAGCCCATAAGACCCGAAGTAGACATAGACGCGTTCTCCGTCGGTGGCGGGCGTGGGCGCTGCAGGACTGCTGATTTCGTGGACCTTTTCGATCTCTGGTGGCGCAACCGGCCGCCGCCACAGGATCTTGCCGGTGCGCTGATCGATGCACAGAGTGGCGAGTTGCTTCGTCGCCCGATCGAATTCGGTCAGGAAAACGCGTCCTTTTGCAATAATGGGCGACGACAGTCCGGACCCCACAGCAGTTTTCCAAAGAACGTTCTGGCTCGGACCAAATTCAACGGGCGGTTTGCCGTCACCAATTCCCGAGGAATTCGGTCCCCTGAATTGCGGCCACTCCGCCGCCGCCAAACTCGACAAGACGACGGTTGCGACCACCATGATCCAAGAAGCTCGTGTCATGCAATTACCCTCTAGGAACTCTGTTCGGATGGTAACGCCGATTCCGTTCGAAATCCTGTGTCCTCACTACCAAATCAAGTACGGCTCCGAAAAACGCAACCGACTTGCACCAAACCCGGGCCGCGACTAGGACCCAGGCTCCGACCCGCATGCGGCTTCAAGAGACGTGTGTCGCCGCGGCCCTGCGTCAAAGTTTGAATGCAGCTCCGCCCCGAAAGGATCATCCAGGTTGAAAGTCGGTTCCGTTCGAAGAAGTCCGACGGCACTAGCAGTGTCAGCGCTGAGGCACGCTCTACGCCATACTGTGAATTCGTGGCGAAAACAAAAGCTCGTGGCTGGACAATCCGCCTGGTCAAACTGGCACTGTGGCTGGTCGCGAGCTTCTACTTGTTCTGGACGACGTCGCTCGTCGCGCTACGCTACATCGATCCACCAACTGTTGGTGTTCAGATCCAGCGTCGTCTGGAAGCCGCCTTCTCTCGCGTGCCGTACCGAAAGCGGTATAGATTCGTTCCGCTTCAGCGGATTTCGCCGCATCTGCAACATGCCGTGATTGCAGCAGAGGACGGCCACTTCTATCGGCATCACGGGATTGACTGGGAGCAAGAGGAGATAGTTGCCGAAGAGAGCAGTGAGACGGGCAAAATCCAACGCGGTGCGTCCACGATAACGCAGCAGCTCGTAAAGAATCTATTCTTTACCACGCACCGGAACCCTGTGCGGAAGGCGCTTGAGTACACGCTGGCTCCGCTGGCGGATTTCATTCTAGGTAAGAAGCGGGTGCTTGAGCTTTACTTGAACGTGATCGAGTGGGGGCCTGGTGTTTATGGGGCCGAGGCCGCCGCCGAGTATCATTACCGAACGACGGCCGCGGAACTGAATCGGGAGCAATCGGCGAGGCTCGCGGCTTGCCTCCCTTCGCCTCGGCGGAGAAAGCCTGCCCGAATGGATCAATACAGCGCCATCATCATCGATCGAATGCAACAGATGGGTTGGTAGGTAAGCGCGTTCTCAAGGAATTATCGGCACGCTGCCCGATATTCGAATGAGCACACGCGGCGATTCGAGATTCTCCTGCATCTTCGCGTTTCAGCATAGAACCGCCCAGTCGCCTCGATGAACTTCCCTTCTTGAGCGAAAACGATCAGCTCTTTGACCTTAACTAGCGTTGTCATTCGTCCGTATTTCGCCATGATCCACGTCCCCAGCGTATAGCGCAAGAAATAGTCCCACCGCGATTGTCTCCTTCCATGTCATGTATCGAGGTCCCCTACCGGTTCTCCATAGGTCGATTCCTTCAGTTCCCTCTCCCGCTCGGGCAGAAGGTGCCGTGGCATGAACCAGGCGTTGGCGATCGCCGTTGGTATCACCGCGCTCCCGATTACGGTGGCGACCAGGTGAGAGTACTGCGTCTGGTCAATGATGCCGTGGTTCAATCCGAACAAGGCCGATATCGTTCCAAAAGTAAGGCCCGTCGACATCATTAGCGAGTAGTAGATGCCGTCACGCCCGTCGTACCCGAACGCGCGGACGGTGGGGAGGAGTCCGAACAGTTTCGAGAGCATTTTGGCAAAGAACAGGGCGACAAACACCATAGGCGCTGCGACAAGCGCCGGAACGGAAACGAAGCTCCCCGCGCGAATGAAGTAAAACGGCGTCAACAGACCGAAGGTCAGGGTCCGGAGCCGCCGAATCAAGAAGTGATCTTTGCCAACGGTGCCGGCGAGGACCATGCCGATCAAATAGGCAGGCAGCACGGCCTCACTTCCGGACCACACCGCCAAGCCGCCGAGCGCGAACAGCAGAAATAGCAGGTACTTCGTTTCCAACTCCGAGACGCGCCCCCCGTACCTCTCGAAAAACCATCGTGTGACGAAAGGCAGGATTATGAATATGACAGCGCTGGCAATCAGGAAGATCAACGTCTTCACTGTGAAGGGAGAAAAGATGAGGCCCAATGCGATTACCGTGCCAAGGTCATTGATGAAGCAGGCCGCCAGGATTGCCTTTCCATATTGAGTCCGATTGAAGCCGAGCTCAAGCATGACCGCGTAGACAACCGCGACCGAGGTTGTGGAGAGGGCTACACCAGCCAGCCAGCTTGGCCGCCATGCCCACCCCAGCAAATAGTGAGAGACCATCGCGGCCCCGAGGAATGGCCCAAAGAACCCAACCAGACCTACGCCGGTGGATTCCTTCCATTTCACGCGGAACACGGCAGGATCGAGTTCCGCTCCCGCCAAAAAGGTAAGCACAATAGCGCCCGTGCCGGCCAGGAAGGTCACCCATGGCGCTTTGGCCCCGAGCGCTTCGCTCCCCATGAAGGCGCCAATCGCGAGTTGCGCCACCGTGCCGACCACGATCTCCGAGAGGGCCGTGGAGACCCTGAGCCAATTGGCCAGAAGAACGGCGACCAGTGCAAGCAAGAGCCACAGGGCTGCAACGAACCACACCTGATCCATAGAGGATTTCCCATTCTGCTTTCTGTGGTTTGCTGAGGGGATCTGGCAGCACTCCCACAGCGAGAACCACTGTAGGAGTCATTGGCCGCGAGGGACGGCGTTAAGCGAACTCCACCGCTACTACCGTCTCCATCATAACCTGAATGCGAGCACAGCTCAATCGGGGACCAGATTTTGATCGGCGCCGATGCGTCCTGGCGCCGGACCGACGCAGGTAACTGTGAGTTCGAGATTGTAGGTGAAGATGCCGGGCATCCCGGGAAGCGCCAGAACCTTGGATACCATAGCTGCGCTCGCGCCCGATTGTTCCCGCGCCCACCTCAAAGGACATCGTGGATGATCAGCACCGCGATCTTCCAGCGCCCGTCTGCTTTGTGAAGCACGTAAGTGACGCCTACTCTCTCCAACTCCTCTCCGCCGGTCTTGTAGCGTATCGCCACGCCCGTCGCCACCGTCGCCGTCGCGCTCAGCGAAGTGACCGAGTTTACACTCAGCTCGCTCCGATCGAAATCTCTAGCGCGGAGTTGTTCCAGGGTAGGTGTGACGGCGGACGCTACTGCCGCGGAGTTAGGCGCCGGGTACACTCCTTGCGGTCCGATAAACAGAGCCGGCTCGTGGAAGAACGGAAGCACCGCCTGGGTGTCATGAGTGCTGAAAGCCCGGTAGTAATTCGCCAGCACTTGAAGAGGAGTTGACTCTTCCATTGAACGATTCTAGGCCTCGTTAGGACAACTGTGTGTTCGGACACAAAATGCCAGGTGGCCTGTTGGCGAGTTCGTTTATTAGAGGCAATTTCAAAACCGAGAGCGCAACTCGCTGCATTGTAGATCTGCACCTCTCCACGCGATTTACAAGGCGGCACCGAGATTCGCTCGGCGCCAGCGGTGCCCAGTGAAGCGGTGCAAGGGTAGCGGGCTACTTTGGATTAATGGATCAGTTTGAAATCTCCGCTGCTCTTGACTCCCTAATCGCTCACACGGCGGTACGGTAGAGCCATGTTCTTCCGTCCGGGTCTCGCCGAGCGACTACATCTCCTTCTTTGACGAGCTCATCGAGAAACATTGATGCGACAGCACCGTAGGTTCCGCTGCCGTACTCTGACCACAGTCCCAACGACTCCTCAATCTGGTTCCGTCCTAGCCAACGGTCCTTATTCTCTGCGAGTATCTCCCCGATGGCCGTCTTGATCAGGATCATGCCCGTTTGAGCCTTCTCTTTCGGGCTGAGCTTAGATAGCTCCGACATAAGCATGATCCTAGCATGTGACGCCGGCCCGGTCTTTTGAAAGCAGACCCGTTCCCGCGATCCGCCGATCACGGATTGATGATGCGATCAGCACAATCCGGTGTTAGACCGCTTGCATGCCGCCTGGACGCCTGTGGCCAATCACATCCTGGATCTGGCCCGCTCCGCCGATGCCTGGGTTAATCCCACGGCCTGAACGGTTCCGCCGCAGACACGCCATTTCCTGAAGTCCCCAGGAACGCTTAATTCGTAGACTGTATCTCTAGTCGGCTTTGGACTCTGCCCATCGCAGGCCTTGAACCAAGCGGCAGCGCTTTGAACGGCACTGCGGAAGTTGGCGGCGACGGCAATATAGGTGAATGGGTGCCCACTCCGATCGTAGATTGTGACGTCGATCGTTTGTCTGCTCATGAATTCGTCATTGCGCGGTGTTGCCGCACCTCCCTCGTTTTCCCACGCTTGAAATATCTGTCCTCATAATGAGTATTCTTGCCCGGAAAAAGGGCGCTCCCTTCCTGCACCTGCG
>Ga0066710_100001931_pt1 | contig 16151 bp, 12 predicted proteins | sample GraSoiAngelo_159_FD_79666 | JGI IMG/M metagenome (GOLD analysis project Ga0066710, IMG submission 79666) | Grasslands soil microbial communities from the Angelo Coastal Reserve, California, USA - 14_1009_16_40cm | ecosystem: Environmental > Terrestrial > Soil > Grasslands | place: USA...
CCGAGCACCAGAGCGAGGAAGCAGCTCACCGCTCCGACGAGGACCCAAACGCAGAAGGCGGACCACGTCGGGGGACCGGGTCGAGTTCTCCCTTCCCGAGCCATCCATCGCCCTCCGCGTCGTCTGCCGCAAACTCTGGACCCAGGCGAGTCCGCCGACAACCGATCCGCCGCCCGCCGCGGGTCAGCGGAGGAGGCGGTCGATCCGCCGGTCGTTCAACCGTCGACCGCTCGTCTGGCACGTCGGGCAGTACGTGACTTCGTAGTCCTCGTACGAGACGCGCCGGAGGTCGGCGTCGCAGCGGGGGCAGGGCTCGCCCGAACGTCCGTGGACGGTGAAGTGATCGCCGAGCTTGGGGGGGAGGCCCCCGCTGCGGCGCCGTTCGACCTCGAGCGCGTCGCCGAGGATCCGGCGGATCGACGCCACGAGCGTGGCCCGCTGGTCGGCGTCGAGCTTCCCGAGCTGCGACGTGGGCGAGAGCTTCGCGTCGTGCAGCACGTCGTCGGTGTAGCCGCGGCCCATGCCGGCGATCGTGCGCTGGTCGCGGAGGATCGTGTGCACCCGTCGCGTATCGGTCGAGCTCAGCACCAGCTCCTCGGCCTCCGTGCTCAACGCCTCGGGTCCGAGCTTCGCGAGCGGACCGTCATCCCCCGCGGCGAGGATCCACCAGCCCGACTTCCGCTGGGTCCCGAACTCCTTCACCAGGAGAGAGGGTCGCCCTTCGAACCGCAGCCGGACCACGCTCCCGCGGGGCTTCGTGCTCTTCGGCGGCGCCTCGACGTCGACGCGGCCCCCCTGCGAGAGGTGCACGAGCAGCCGGCGCTCGTCTTCGAACGCGAAGACCAGGTGCTTCCCGCGGCTGTCGACGGACCGGATCGTCGCTCCGCGCAGCTCCTCCGGCCGAGGCGCGTAGGTCTTCAGCGATGAGAACTGCAGGATGTCCGCTCGGTCGAACCGCGCGCCCTGGACGATCTCATGGATGCGCTCGGAGAGCGCGTGGACCTCGGGGAACTCCGGCATCGGTCCGACTCACCCCGCCGACCCTGCTGCCGCTTCGCGCACGATCGCCGCGCACTCGTCCACGCGATCCGCATGCGTTCGATGCGAGACGATGCACGCCCGCACCCAGTACTCGTCGCGGATCATCGTGCTCGACAGGAAGACGCGCTTGGACGCGTTGATCCGCGCCAGCAGCGCGCGGTTGGCCGTCTCGTCGGCCCCGCGGAGGCGGAACGGGACCACCGTGAGCTGCGGATCCCACCCGATATCAAGGTTGGGATCGGCGGCGAGCGCCCGATGGAGCCGTTCGGTGAGGTCGAGCTTCTCGTCGAGCGCTTCGCGGAACGCCGCGACCCCGTGCAGGACGAGGGGGAACCACACGCGGAACCCTCGGTTGTCCCGCGAGAGCTCGGGCGAGTACTCGTTGTAGTTCGGGAGGGCGCCCGTCGACGGGAGGTCCTGGAGATAGGCCGCGCCCTCGTAGTGCGCATCGCGGAGCGCGGCTCCATCCCGAACGGCCAGTCCACCGGTCCCGTAGGGAAGGAAGAGCCCCTTGTGCGGGTCCAGCGTGACGCTGTCGGCCCGTTCGATCCCGCGGAACCGCTCACGGCCCCGATCGGTGAGCTGGAAGAACCCTCCGTACGCGCCGTCGACGTGTATCCACAACCCTTCCGTCTCCGCGACGTCGGCGATGTCGGCGACGGGATCGACCGCGCCGGTGTTCGTCGTGCCGACGGCCGGGATCACCAGGAACGGACGGCGGCCGGCCACACGATCCTCCCGGACCATCGAGCGGAGCGCGTCGGGCTCCATCCGCAGTTCCCGATCGGTCGGGACGAGGCGGAGGTTCCGACGCGAGAACCCGGCGATCGTCGCCGCCTTCGTATTGCTCGCGTGGGTCTGATCGGTGCAGTAGTAGATGCCGTCCAGGAAGTCCTCGCCGAGCTTCGCGTATCTCGCCGTCACGAATGCGGAAAGGTTGGCGAGCGAACCGCCCGTCGTGAGCAGCCCCTGGGATGCCTCGGCCGGGAAGTCGAACAGCGAACACATCCACCTGGTCACGTTCTCTTCGATCTGGACGACGGCCGGACTCGGCTGCCACAACCCGTCGAACCGATTGAGTCCTTGCGCCAGGAACTCCGCGAGCGCGGCCGTGAACAAACCGCCGCCCGGGATGTAGGCGAGGTACCCCGGCCCGCTGAACTCGTACGTGTGGCGGGCGGCCGCGATGGCGTCCTCGAGGAGCCCGTCGAAGTCCCCGTCGCCGGACTCCGGCGGCTCCGCCTCGAGCTTGGCCGCGACCTGCAGCGCCTCCGCGGTGTTCTCTGCGGGGGCGTCCTCCAGCCCGCCGATCCACCCGATCAGGGCCTCCAGGACCGTCCGGCCCATCGTCCGCATCTCCTCGGGTGACGGGTCGAAGGAGGAACCGCTCGGGCTCACGCGAGCTCCCGCGCGACCGCCTCGAGCAGCGCTTGCGATGCCTCTGCGACCTCATCGACGGCTCGATCGAACGCGTCGCGGTGACGAGCGGACGGCTGCCGGAAGCCGCTCACCTTGCGGACGAACTGCAGCGCCGCCTCGCGAACCTCATCGGGCGGGGCGACATCGGTGCCTTCGCGAAGACGCTTGATGCTCCTGCACATCCCGCCACGCTACCGCGGCGACGCGCTCAACGACGCGTGAGCTCGCCCACCCGGGTCGCCGCCCGGCGCGCACGATCGACCCCGTCGTCGTCAGGGCGCCGAGCGGGGTCGCCGAACCGCACCAGCTCGAACGTGCGAACGACGATCCCCGCCTCGCCCATCACCTCGGGCGAGAGCCCGGGGTCATCCGGGAGCGACGCCAGGAGCTCGCTCGGGGTCTGACTGGGCGGGCGCGGGTGACCCGCGGCCGCGAGCGCGTCGACCAGTGCTTCGAACGCTCGACCGGCCGCGTCGGGCGGGCGCGGCGCTCGCGACCGCCGGCGGCGGCGCCGCAAGGATGCGATCGCGAGCGCCGCGCCCGCCACCGCGAACACGGCGACCGGCCACCATCGTCCGATGAGCGGCGCCGCCGCCACGAAGGCGTGCACGCCCTGGCCGACCGCGTCCTTCAGCGGCGCGGGGACGTGCTCCCGGATCAGCCGCTGGATCGATGCGACGACCTCGGCGCCGATCAGGCTTCCCGAGACCGGCTCTGCCGGCGGAACGCCGAACGTCGGATCGTAGGGGAGCCAACCGACGCGTGGGTAGTAGACCTCGACCCAGGCGTGCGCGTCGGACTGGCGGACCTCGAAGTACCCGGTGAGCGGGTTGCGCTCCCCGGGTCCGTACCCGGTCACGATCCTCGTCGGGACGCCCTCCGCGCGGAGCAGCACGGCCATCGCGCTCGCGATGTGCTCGCAGAACCCCCGATGCGTGTCGAACAGGAAGTGATCGACCGCGTCGACGCCCGGGGGCTCACGCGGGACCGACAGGTCGTAGGTGGTGTGCTGCTGGATCCAGGCCTGGACGCGGACGACCGCCTCCTCCTCGCTGTCGGCGTCGCCGACGATCCGGGCAGCAAGGTTTCGGTCGCGCTGCGGAAGCTCCGCGGGGAGCTGCAGGTACCGCGCGAGCGACGGCGCAGCGGTGTTCGGGCGAGGCAGCAGCCGCAGCAGCGGCGTCGGCACGACGGGCACCTGCGACACGACCGAGTACACCATCCCCTCGTCCAGCAGGAAGGACGAGCGGATCGAGCCGTACCGGTCCATCTGCAGACCGCTGCCCGGGAAGTAGATCTTCTCCGCCCGCGCCGCCGCGAACAGCACGTTCGGTTGCGCCTGGGACACGTAGAAGGTCTGGACGATCTCGTTGGAGAACGGCGGTGGAAGCGGGACCTCCATCGGCGGGTACCTGGGTTCGTACGACTGGGTGTCGGCGTCGAGGCTGAGACCCGAAGAGCGGCCGTCGGACGCGGTCCAGAGCGAGCCGTCGTACGTGTCGAACGCCTCCGCGCGCCAGAGCTCGGCCTGATCGGCCCGGACGCGGAACACGATCTGATCCGACAACGCGCCGCGCGCTCGGAGGTCCATCGAGGAGCTGAACCCGGGATAGCCGAGCGGAGCGAAGTCCACGACCCCGTCGCCGCCGGCGCTCGGAAGGCCCGGGTTCGCCACCGCGTCGGTCGGGGACGTTGTGGGCGTTCGATGGCCGAGGCTGAACGGGGGCGTCCGCACGAGGGACGCGGGGAGCCGCGGCATCGTGAGGAAGATCGCGCTCCCGAGGGAGACCGCGGCGATCCCGGCGACGGCAGCCGAACGCACGCCGACCCAGCGCGGTCGCGGCCCGGTCCTGCGGATCGCGAGCGGTGCGGCGAGCGGGTCCGGCCGCGGGGCGGCCGAGAGCCAGAGCCAGGCGGCCGAGAGCACCGCCCACAGACCCAAGACCCAGACGAACGAAGAGGTGAGCGCCAGCGCCCCGGCGGCCGCGATCAGGGTCGTGGACGACGTCATCGAGAACGCGAGGTCACGCCGGCGCGGAACGTCGAAGGCATGCAGCACCTGGACCCACAGGAACAGGCCGGCGAGCGGGATACGTGCCGCATCGACCGTGGTGACGGACCGAACGCTCTGGAGGAACGCCATCGTGGCGACGACGAGCCCCAGGGCCAGGAGGACCTTCAGGACGATGCTGGGTCGAGCTCGCCGGACGTAGGAGAAGGCGTAGCCGGCGGGCGCCAGGACGAGCGCCGTCAGGGCGACGGCGCCGGTGACCGCGCCCTGCAACGCCAAGGCGATGATGCCGACCTCAACGGCCAGCGCGACGACCACGCGCATCGCGATCGAGTCCTCCGGTGCGGCCGAGGATCGTTTCGCCGACGTCACGCCCGGACCCCCCTGGACGACATCGCCTCGGCGAGGTCGTTCGCCGGGCCCCATCGGCGGACGTCGGCGCCGGCCGCGGCCAACCCTTCGGCAACGGTGACGGCGTCGGCCGCGGCCGGCGCCACGAGCACGCAGACGACCCGCGGCACGAGCCGCGCGAGCCGGCGAACCTCGTCCTCCAACCCGGGGCGTTCCCCGCTGCCCCAGACGGGCAGCGCGAGCACGATCGTTTGGATCCCGCGCAGGTCCTCCGGGCCGAGCTCGCCCAGCACGGCCTCGAGCCGGATGCCGCTCGGCTGCAGGTTCGCGAGCCACCGGAACATCTCCGTCCGATCGGCGCGCGGGAGCACATCGATGCCCGCGCCAGGGCGCGCGGCGACGAGCCGCGCGCCCTGGCCGTGCGCCGTCGCTGCGTCCAGCACGGAGGCGGCGACGGAACAGCAGCGATCGAGCGGCGTCCACGCGTCGCCCTCGTCGCGTTCGGTGTCGACCACGATCGCGAGGCGGCGTGTCCGTTCCTCTTCGAACTCCCGCACCATCAACCGACCGTGCCGCGCGGTCAGCGCCCAGTGCACGTGACGCATCGGATCACCGGCCCGGTACTCGCGGACACCCAGGTAGTCGGGCCCCTGGCCGCGACGCGGGGCATCGTGCACGGCCCGGGTGTTCGTCGCGATCGGCTCGACGAACGACAGGTTCCCGAGCGGGAAGACACGGGGCAGCACGAGCGTCCGGGCGCCGAGCTTCGCTCGGAAGCGCCGTTCGGCCACGCCGAACGGCGCAGCCGAGCGAAGCTCGGCGCGGACCGTGACGACCTCGCCGCGCCGGCGAGGTGTCCGCACCGTGGTCACCTCGATCCGTTCGCGACGCCCGACCGGAGGCAGGAGCGTTTCGACAGGCTCCAGGTGGGTGTCCCCGACGGTGACGTTGCGCCGTACGCCGCGCGGAGGTCCGCTCACCCGGAGCTCGACGATCGAGGGCATGCCCTGCTCCGCCTCGTCGGGAGCGACGAGCTCGATCGAGAGCCCGCGGAGGGCAGCGAACGGAAGCACGAGGCCGGCGGCGAGCGCGCCGAGGAGCAATGCCGCGAGGACGTAGAGCCAGCCGGCCTGGACGTTCGTTCCGATCAGGAAGAGGATCCCCGCGCCGAGCAGCAGACCGACCGCGCGCTTGCGCAGGCGCATGAGGCTCAGGTGCCCCGCGTCGCGTGCAGCGGGATCGGTACCTCCTCGAGCAGGCGCGCGATCACGGCCCGGCAGGCCGGGCCGCTCGATCGGGCGTCTTTGGCCAACACGCGGTGTGCGAGCGCGGGGATCGCGAGGGCCTTCACGTCGTCGGGCAGCACGTAGTCGCGCGCCATCGCGATGGCGCGCGCCTGCGCGGTGCGCACGGGCCACACGGATGCTCGGGGAGACGCGCCGAGGGCCAGCTCGGGAGCGGCCCTCGTCGCCGTGACGAGGTCGACCGCGTACCGGAGCACCGCCTCATCCACATGGACCTCGCGGACCGCATCCTGCGCGGTCCGGACCTGCTCAGGCGTGAGCACCTGCTCCAGATCGTCGAGCGGGTGTCGCTGCAACTGGCGACGGACCAGCTCGGTCGCGCCCACCTCGTCCGGATAGCCGACGCCCACCGCGAGCGCGAAACGATCGAGCTGTCCCTCGGGGAGGGGGAAGGTCCCGTGCTGCTCGACCGGGTTCTCGGTTGCGATCACCAGGTACGGCTTCGGGAGCGCATGCGTGACGCCCTCCACGGTCACCTGGCGCTCTTCCATCGGTTCGAGCAAGGCGGATTGCGTGCGGGGCGTGGTCCGGTTGATCTCGTCGACCAGGACGACGTTGGCGAACACGGGGCCCGGGACGAAGCGGAACGCGCCGGTGACCTGGTCGAACACGCTGACCCCGGTGAGGTCGGAGGGCAGGAGATCCGGGGTGGCCTGGATCCGGGTGAAGGCTCCTCCGATCGATGTGGCCAGGGCCCGCGCGAGCGTGGTCTTCCCCACACCAGGGACCCCCTCGAGCAGCAGGTTGCCGTCCGCGAACATGCAGGTCGCAGCCGTCCTGACGGCATCGTCGTTCCCGGCGATGACCCTGGCGACGTTCTCCGTGAGAAGTTGGAAGGCCGCCGAGGCCTCGCCAAAGGCGGGGTTCGGCTCGATCATCGTTCAGACTTCGACGCCCCTGAGGAAGCGCTTGAGCGGGAAGGTACTAGGCCCGCTTCGCAGCGAGGGCGGCGATCGCCTCCATCACGACCCGGTGCGCGAGGATCGCCGTGATCTCGGACGTGTCGTACGGAGGAGACACCTCGACGACGTCCATCCCCGCCAGCTCGACCGCCCCCACGATCTGGCGAACGGCACGGAGCAGCTCGCGCGCGAGGAGGCCCCCGGACTCAGGGGTCCCGGTACCCGGCGCCATCCCTGGGTCGACGACGTCGATGTCCACGGAGAGGTAGATCCGGTCAGGCCCATCGAGGGCCTCCGCGATCCCGTCGGCGACCACAGCCTCGGCGCCACGCTCCTCGATCTCGACCATCCTGTGCCAGCGGAACCCCTGTTCGCGCATCCAGGCGAACGTCTCTCGGTCCGGCCAGTACCCGCGAAGCCCGACCTGGACGAAGTTGCGGCCGGCGACCCAGCCCTCCTCGATCAGCCGTCGCATCGGCTGGCCATGGGCATAGAGGTTCCCCCACTGGTCGGCGCCGGTGTCGGCATGCGCATCGAAGTGGAGGACCCCGACCGACCTCGGCCACACGTGGCGCGCCACCGCGGCCCCGCTCGGGTACGTGATCGAGTGGTCCCCGCCGAGAACGATCGGGATCGCTCCGTGCGACGCCACCTGCGAGACCTTCTGGTGGATCACGCGGAGCGAGCGCTCGGGGCGGGTGGGAACGATCGGTGCGTCGCCGGCGTCGACCACCGTGAGATGCGTGTGCGGCTCGGTGTCGAGCTGGATCGACCACGCGGAATCGCTCCCCCACGTGGTCGGTGCCATCCGGATGGCACGTGGGCCGAACCGCGCGCCCGGCCGCGACGACACGCCCTCGTCGAACGGTGCCCCCACGATCGCGACATCGGCCCGCGCCTGCGCGAGCGATCCGTCATCGGTGGCCCATGGGAGCTTCTCGAAGGAGCCGTGCCAGTCCGAGTAGTACGGCAGGTCGATGGTCGAGAATTCGCCGAACTCGTCGTCCCCGCGGAGTTCGCTGTGCTCCAGGCGGAAGTCGGGCGGGTCGTTCATGGCGGGTCAGCTTCCCACACCCCGGGCCGCGGGAGATCACGGATCTCCTCCCCGGATCCGAACACGTCGCGTCGCACGCGGGTGATCGCCGACACGGAGCCGGCGCCTTCGACCCGCCAGGTGCCGTCGATGCATACGGCCGCGGTGCGCTCGTCGAGTCCCAGCAGGATGACATCGCCACGTGGGGCGGCGTCGAGCGCTGGACCGACCCATCGTTCCCCGAACGTGTCGAAGTGGGGCACCACCGCGAGGCCCGGGACGAGACCGAGCGCCGGCCGGAACCGGCGACGTTCGTCGCCGGGCATCCGCTCACGGATCAAGGTCCACTCGCCGAAGGCCATCGCGCCCGCCGATGACCCCGCGAGGACCGCTCCGCCCCGCCACGCCTCCACGATCGCGTCCCACGACGGGGTCCCGGCAAGCACCGTGGGGACGAGACCCGGATCCCCGCCGACGAAGTAGAAGAAGCCTCCCGCTCGGGCACGTACTGCGAGCTCGGAGGAACGAGCCCGTGCCCGGGTGGTCAGCCGCAGCTCCTCGATCGCAAAGCCGAGCTCGCCGAACCATCGTCGTGCGTTCTCGGCAGCTCGCTCGGGATGCTGGCGCGCCGCTGCCGTCGTGACGACGAACGCGGGCCCGCCGGGGGCGTTCCGGACGAGGAGCCGGTCCTGGGGTTCGTTGCCCGGGTGGAGCTCGTCGCCACCGACGAGCGCGAGCGGTCCGATGATCATCCACCCCTTCCGCCGGCCGGCCGCCGCGACTAGAGGTCCTTCAGGATCTTCCGGACCGCGTTGGCCCCGGGACCGCCCGTGATGCCCCCACCCGGATGCGCGCCGGAGCCGGCCAGGTAGAGGCCCTCGAAGAGGAACCGGTAGCGAGCTTCGCCGAGGAGCGGGCGCCATGCGAAGAACTGATCGAGCCCTGGCTCCGCGTGCTGGATGTGCCCGCCCGTCAACGCGTACCGGTCTTCCATGTCGAGCGGCGTCACGACCTCCCATGCCTCGACCAGCTCCCCGAATCCCGGCGCGTACCGCTCGAGGGTCTTGATCGCGATCTCGCTCACGTGCTCACGTTCGCCGGCCCAGACGCTCTCACGGAGCCGCGCGGGCGCGGCCTGGAACACCACGCTCATCACGTGTTTGCCCTTGGGAGCCAGCGACGGGTCCGTCAGGGACGGGATCGTGGCTTCGAGCACGGGCTCTTCGCTCACGCGGCCGTACTTCACCGCATCCATCGCGCGCTCGACGTGGTCGATCGACGGCCCGATCACGATCCGACCGGCCAGGCGTTCGGGATCGCCGCCGTGGAACGCGGGGAGATCGCCCAGCGCGAAGTTCACCCGTGCGGTCGCTCCCGGCTGACGGATGTTCTCGCCGCGCCAGTGCATCGTCGGTCCGACGGCGACCGGATCGAGCAGCCGTACGGTTCGTTTGGGATCGGCCGTCGAGACGACGAGTGGAGCATCCACCTCCCTGCCGTCCGCGAGGGTCACGCCCGCCGCGCGGTCCCCGCGCGTGCGGATCGCAACGACGTCGTGCTCGGTCAGGATCTGCACACCGCGCGCCGTCGCGGCCGCCTCGAGCGCATCTGCGAGCGCGTCCGTGCCGCCGCGCGCGAACACGGCCGTCCCCGCGGCGCCGCCGTCGGTGCCGGCCGAGTCGTTCAGCAGCACCTGCGCGGTCCCCGTCGCCCACGCCCCCATCGCGGTGTACAGGACGCCCCGCGTGCAGAGCGGCCCCCTGACCGACTCGAGCTCGAAGACCTCCTGGACGAGGTCCGCCACGGCCATCGGCAATGCCCGGATCGCCTCGCGGCCCGTCTTCGCGCCCAGATCGCGGAACGCCTTGCCCAGCTTCAGCCCCATGATCGCGTCGGCGAGCGAGGGCGACTTCGGGTCCGGCGGGATCGCCACCTGCACGTACGCGAGGAAGCTTGCGATCGCCCGCATCTTCTGGTCGAACCCGACGAAGGCGTCGGCGTCGCGAGCGCTTCGCGGACGGAGCTCCTCGGCGGTCCTCGCGGGGTCGCTCCAGAACGTGGTCGCGGAGCCGTCGGGGATCGGAGCATGCATCCGCGCCGCGGTGGCGATCGTCGCGTAGCCGAAGCGCTCGAGCCGGAGGTCCTTCACGACCGATGGGCGCAGACGCCCGACCGTGTGGATCAATCCGGGCGCGCGGAACCCCGGGGCGGGTTGGCTCCCACGAAGGATCCCGCCGGGGCGTTCGGCGCGCTCGACCACGACCACTTTGCGACCCGCCTTCGCGAGGGATGCGGCCGCGATCAGCCCGTTGTGGCCGGCACCGATCACGACCGTGTCGATCGTCTTCGCGGTCATCAGGCCGCCCTCCAACACTTGGGCTTCACCTTGGTCATCAGGCCGCCCTCCGGCCCTTGCGCTTCTCCTTCAGGTACTCCAGCGCGGAGATCCGCCCGGGCGCGCCCATGATGCCGCCGCCGGGATGGGTGGCCGAGCCGCACATCCACAGATCGCGAACCGGCGTGCGGTACCGGGACCATCCCGGGACCGGTCGGTTGAAGAAGAGTTGCTCCAACGAAAGCTCCCCTTGGAAGATGTTGCCCTCGGAGAGCCCCGTGATGTCCTCGATGTCCTTCGGCGTGACGAACTGCTGTCCGACGATGTGGCGTCGGATGTCGGGGAACCGTTCCTCGATCGTGTCGATCACGTTCTGGCCGAACGCCTCGCGCGTGGCATCGTCCCAGACCGCATCGTCCGCGAGGTGATACGGGGCGTACTGGACGAAGCAGCTCATGAGGTGGTTGCCGGGCGGCGCCATCGAGGGGTCGACGAGGGTCGGGATGATCATGTCGATGTACGGCCGCGATGACGGCCGGCCGTACTTCGCATCGTCGTAGGCATGCTCGATGTAGTCGATGCTCGGGGAGAACGAGATCGCGCCCCGGAGCCACTCTCCCTTGCCCGGCTTGCACGCGAGCTCGGGCAGCCCGTCGAGCGCGAGGTTCACCTTGCCGGATGAGCCCCGGTACTTGTAGCGGAGCACCTCGCGCTCGAAGTCGGGATCGAGCACGGAGTCGTCGAGGAGTTTGATGAACGTCCAGCGGGAGTCGAGCGAAGACATCACGACACCCGCCTCGATCTCCTCGCCGGACTCCAGCACGACGCCGTTCGCGCGCCCTCCGTGCGTGCTGATGCGGGCGACGGGCGCCTCCGTGCGGATCTCCGCGCCAGCAGCCAGCGCGGCGCCGGCGATCGCGTACGCGATCGCGCCGGTCCCGCCGCGCGGGATCCCCCAGGCGCGGAAGGCGCCGTCGATCTCGCCCATGTAGTGGTGCAGCAGCACGTAGGCGGTGCCGGGCGAGCGCGGTCCCTGGAACGTCCCGATGATCCCGCTCGCGCTCATCGTCGCCCTCAGCGGTTCGGTCTCGAACCATTGATCGAGGAAGTCGGCCGCCGACATCGTCATCAACTGGATGAACGTGGTCTGCAGCCGTCTGGGGAGGTCCCGGAACTGCTTCGCCAGGGGCGTGAGCGGCAACCACTCCCCGGGCGAGAGCTTGCCCGGGTCGGGCGGCGGCACGGACAGGATCGGCTTGATGAACCGGCCCATCTCCGCCATCAGGGGGCCGTACTCTTCATAGGCCTCGGCGTCGTTCAGCGACCACCGGCGCAGCTCGCGGACGGTCGTTCCGTGATCGTTGACGCGCCAGAGGTAGTCGTCCTCGAGCGGCGTGATCGTCCCGTCCAGCGGCAGGATCTCCAGGCCGTGTTTCGGGAGCTGGAGCTCGCGGATGATCTCGGGCCGCAACAGCGACACGACGTAGGAGAAGACCGAGAAGCGGAAGCCCGGAACGATCTCTTCGGTGAGCGTCGCGCCGCCGAGGATGTGACGCCGCTCGAGTACCAGGACCTTGAGCCCGGATCTGGCGAGGTACGCCGCGTTCACCAGGCCGTTGTGGCCGCCACCGATCACGACCGCGTCGTACCGCTTCGCCATTTCGGATCCCCCTCCGGTTGACCGGAGGCGAACGGCCACCGACGTGGGCGCGCTCGCGCTCGATCGCTCATGCTAGCCGCGGCCTCGATGCCGCACCAATGAGCCCTTGACTGCAGGTCAAGCGGTCGCGAACGGCCGCCGCATCGGCTCGCGTAGGCTCTCGCACGAACGCATCCGAGGAGGCTCGCACGTGTCGATCGGGACCGCCTTCTACCCGCGGCAGCGGGAGCTGAACCGCCACGAGGTGTGGGGAGAGTGGGCCGGGTACTTCGCCGCGCAGGTCTACGCCGACTTCCACGACATCGAGTACAGCGCGATCCGTGAGGCCGCCGCCGTGATCGACACGAGCCCGCTCTACAAGTACGTCGTCGCGGGTCCGGACGCCGCCAAGCTCCTCGACCGGGTCTTCACCCGCGACATCTCGACGCTCCAGATCGACCAGGTCTTCTACACGCCGTGGTGCGACGACGACGGGAAGGTCCTCGACGACGGCACGGTCACCCGACTGGGGACCGACGAGTACCGCGTGACGTCTGCCGACCCGTGCTACCGCTGGTTCCTGATGAACGCGACCCTGCTGGACGTGGACATCTCAGAAGTCACGGAGGATCTCGCAGCCATCGCGCTGCAAGGCAGGTTGAGCAGAGAGGTCCTCGAGGCCGCGACCGGCGAGGACTGGGCGGGCGTCCGCTACTTCCGTCATCGACGGACCTCGATCGCCGGCGTGGACGTCAGCGTGACCCGCACGGGCTACACCGGCGACCGCGGGTACGAGCTCTGGATCCCGGTCGCGGGCGCGATCGCTGTCTGGGATCGCATGTTCGACGTGGGTGAGGCGTACGGGATCTTCCCCGCCGGGATCCGGGCGCTCGACGTCGCCCGGGTGGAAGCGGGCTTGATCCTGATCGACGCCGAATACACCAGCGCCCGCCATGCGATCAGCCCTGAACAGAACTACTCCCCTTTCGAGATCGGTCTGGGGCGTCTCGTCGAGTTCGGGAAGGACGCGGCGTTCACGGGGAAGCGGGCACTCCTGGCCGAGCGGGCCGCCGGCGGGCCGGCGAGGCGCCTCGTCGGGCTGGAGCTGGACTGGGCCGGGATCGAGGGGATGTTCGCGAAGCACGGCCTCGCACCGATGATCTCGCCGTTCGTCGACCGTTCGCCGGTCCCGGTCTACCGGGAAGGTCGACAGATCGGGCGCGCGACGTCGATCACGTGGGGGACGACGATCAAGAAGATGGTCGGCTTCGGCTCCCTCGACAAGGCGCAAGAGAAGACGGGCTCGCGGGTCTCGGTGGAGTACAGCGTGGAGGGGGAACGGGGCAAGGTCGCGGCGACCGTGGTCCCGTTGCCGTTCCTCGATCTCCAGCGGAAGCGAACGTGATCGGTCGTCACGGAGACGCAACGTCGCCGGCGCGCCCCTCCCGTCCTCTTCTGCCACCATAGCTATCCGTGGCCGCGCGCCGTTTCCCTCGTTCGCTCCTGGCCTTCGCCCTGGTGGGCGGAGCCGTCGCCGCCGTCGTCGTCTGGCTCGGAAGCCTGGTCACCGGGATCGTGGCCGGGGTCGCAACGTGGATCGTCGGGCTGCTGTTGATCCGCTGGGCGGCCGGGCGCGGCTTCCTGGGTGACGGCCATGACCCGTCGCGTCGTCGGTTCTTGGTGTGGACGGGACTCGGTGGTCTCGCGTGGGTCGCTGGCGGCGCCGCGCTCGGCCGCGCGGCGGCCACGCTGACCCGTCCGGATGCGGGAGCCGTCCAAGAGGCGGCCGCGAGCGATCTGGGCGCCGAGTACATGGAGCTCGTGCGGCGCGCGTACCACCCGGGGCGGTCGGGCGACATCCAACTCCTTGTCTCCCCCTTCAACAGCGCGAACTACGCCGCGGAGTCACTCTCGCTGGTTCCGCACGATCCCCGGACGAGCCACGCCGCGGTCTGGATGTACCTGGAGCGGATCCCGCTCGTCGTCTACGGCCCCGGCATCGTGCAGCGATCCGACTCCGCGGAGCGGGTCTCGCTGGCCGACCTCGCGCCCACGACCGCCCGGCTCATCGGGTTCGACGGCTGGCCCGGTGACCGCGACGGCCGGGTGCTCCCGGGTCTGTCCGTGACCCGGCGCACACCGAAGATCGTCGTCACCTACGTCTTCGATGGCGGAGGGTGGAACGTCCTGCGGCACTGGCCCAACGACTGGGCGAACCTGAAGAGGCTCATGGGCGAGGGCGCCAACTACCGCAACGCGCTGACCGGCTCGTTCCCTGCGGTCACCGCGTGTGCCCACGCGACGATCGGCACGGGGGCGTTCCCGAAGACGCACGGTGTCACCGGTCACAACATCCGAGCCGATGCGCGCGGCTCGCGGAAGACGTACGGGGAACCGGGCAACGCCGATCCGTCGGACATCCTCGTGCCGACTCTGGCCGACCTCTACTCCGACGCCACCGGGAACAGGGCGTGGGTCGGCGAGGTCGGCTACCAGGTGTGGCATATGGGCATGATCGGCTTCGGCGGCCCCAACCGAGGGGCGGACGAGAAGCCCGTCGGCGTGTACTGGAACGAGGGAACGGGAAGCTGGGCCCCGCACAACCCACAGCTCTTCCGCTTGCCCGCGCAGACACCGGGGCCCGATATCTTCGAGGCGCACCAGGCGGTGTTCAACAGCAACCGCCCGAGCTGGGACGCGCAGTTCGATCCGAAGGGGGGCCAGTCGCCGTGCTGCAGTCCCCCGGTCGTGCAGTACCAGCACGACCTGCTGGCGTCGACGCTCGACTCCGAGCCGATCGGCGCCGGGGGTCCATCGCTCCTCTACACGACGTACAAGTCCCCCGATTACACCGGGCACGTCTACAACATGTACTCCGAGTGGGAAGGGCTGATGCTGCGAACGGTCGACGAGCAGCTCGGGCGGCTGGTGGAGGAGCTCGATGCCCGGTACCCGGGCGAGTACGTCCTGATCGTCACCGCGGACCACGGTCAGTGCCCGCTCCCGGACGCGGTGAACGGCGTGCGGCTCGACCCGATCCAGCTCACCCGCTCGATCGAGGAGGCGTTCGGGGCCGGTCCGGCCTCGGTCGTGCAGAACGTGTGGCCGAGCGAGGTGTACATGAACGTCCCGGGGCTCCGCGACGCGGGTGCATCGCTCGACGACGTCGCGGCGCACCTCCGGCATCTCACGTACCGGCAGAACCTCGGGCCGTACGTTCCGCGGAACGCGATCGAGCAGGCGCTCCTGGGCGATCCGGAATTCTCCGCCGTCTTCGCGTCCACGTGGCTGGACCGTCTCGGGGACGTGTCGCGCTTCCGGCAGACGATCTACACCGGTCAAGATGTCGATCCCGGCATCCCGCCGGCGTCGCTCAACCTCTGACATCGGGTCACCCGCCCGCGTTGACCCGCTCCGCGCGGGTCGCGTACGGTGCCGCGCGTCCGGCCCTGGGTTCGTGGCCCGGACGTTCGGTCCCATGAGCGAGACCCGCTACGACGCCATCGTGGTCGGCGGCGGCCATAACGGCCTGACCGCTTCGTTCTACCTGGCTCGAGCTGGCATGAAGACCCTCGTGCTGGAGCGGCGCGATCTCCTCGGTGGCGCGTGCGTCACCGAGGAGATCGCGCCCGGCTGCAGGGCGTCCACCGCGTCCTACATCGCCTCGATGCTGCGACCCGAGGTGATCCGGGACCTCGATCTGGAGCGGCACGGCTTGCGGATGGTTCCGTGCGAGCCCGGACTCCAGGCGGCGTTCGAGGACGGCACGGTGCTGCCGTGGTGGACGGACCATGAGCGGACCGTCGCGGAATGGGCGCTCGTGAACGCCGCCGACGCGCGCACGTTCGATCGGATCGACCGTCGGCTCAAGGAGCTCGCACGATACCTCCAGCCATTCTTCCTCGAAGCGCCCCCGGACGTGCACGCGCGCGGATGGGCGAAGATCAAGGAGGGGCGCCGGGTCTACGGACGCGTCAGGAAGATCCGGGGGGACGAGATCACCGATCTGGTCGAGTTCCTGACCGGTTCGCTCGGTGATTTCCTGGACCGTCATTTCGAATCCGAGACGATCAAGCGGATGTTCCTCGCGAACAACGTCTACGGGATGCACGCACC
>Ga0066710_100001933_pt1 | contig 16149 bp, 20 predicted proteins | sample GraSoiAngelo_159_FD_79666 | JGI IMG/M metagenome (GOLD analysis project Ga0066710, IMG submission 79666) | Grasslands soil microbial communities from the Angelo Coastal Reserve, California, USA - 14_1009_16_40cm | ecosystem: Environmental > Terrestrial > Soil > Grasslands | place: USA...
GGGCAGCAGCCTTCCCGACCGCCTCAGTTTCAACCGCCAATGTAGTGTAGACTCGGCGATTGCGTGAACTGATTCTGAAGGAGTTGCCCGCTTTTAGCGCTCCTCGTGACGAACTTAGGTTAACTGCGGCCTTGCATGTATGATTGGCTTGGTCAATTGGCTGGTGGCGCGAGGGCATGCGCACCCACTCAAGACCTGAAATGCGCCGACTTGCGTTGAGGGCGTGGCCAGCGTACGATTCTAAATTGTTGTTTCCCGCGAATTCCCGCCAGTAAATGTTCCTCTCAGGAAGTGACGGAGAGGGAAGGGTGCGGCCCCGACCCATCGGGCCAGAGCCTGAAGGTGTGAGGAGAAGGCTTGCATGAAATCGGTGGTCGTGGTGGGCGCACAGTGGGGCGACGAAGGCAAAGGCAAGGTGGTGGATTACCTTGCGGGATCGTTTGACTACATCGCGCGGGTCGCGGGCGGCCACAACGCAGGGCATACGGTCATCATCGGGAAAGACCGCTATGTGCTGCAGTTGATTCCATGCGGCATACTTCGGCCCAAGCAGCAAGCGGTGATCGGAACAGGCACGGTCGTGGACCCAGCTGCGCTGGTGGCGGAAATTGCGACCCTCTCCAAGGCCGGGATAGACGTGAAGGGGCGGCTGCACGTCAGCAATCGCGCGCACCTGATTTTTCCGTATCACCGGGAGCTGGACAAAGCCGCGGAAGGCGCTCGCGGCGCGAACAAAATTGGTACGACTTCGCGCGGGATCGGCCCGGCCTACGAAGACAAAATGGCGCGGCGCGGCCTGCGGATGTGCGACCTGCTGGAGCCGGAGTTGTTTCGAAAGAAAGCGGCGCAGGTGGTCGCGGAAAAAAATCGCCTTGCGAAGGGCGCGTATGGAGCGGACATCGACTTTTCGCATGAAGTGGAAGAAACCTTGAAGCTGGGCGAAAAGATTCGCGGGTACATTTGCGATACTGCGGAACTGTTGAACCGCGCGCTGGACGAGGGGAAGTCCGTGTTGTTTGAGGGCGCGCAGGGGACCATGCTGGACATCGACCATGGAACATATCCGTACGTAACTTCTTCAAGCGCAACCTCCGGCGGTGCGGCAACGGGCGTAGGCGTGCCGCCGACGAAAATCAAGCACATACTTGGAATTTCGAAAGCGTACACCACCAGGGTAGGTGGCGGGCCGTTTCCGACGGAGATGCCCGATCTCGATGCCAAAGAAGTGCGCGAGCGCGGAAAAGAATTTGGCGCGGTGACGGGGCGGCCGCGGCGCTGCGGCTGGTTGGATTTGCAGGTCCTGCGCTACGCGAAGATGATCAATGGGATCGACTCGATGGTAATCACCAAACTGGACGTCTTTGATACGCAGCGGGAAATTCAAGTGTGCGTGGGGTACAAGTACAAAGGAACGCCGCTGAAGGAAATGCCGGCGCTCGCGGAAGAGTACGAGCACGTCACACCGGAATACGAGGCCCTACCAGGATGGAATGAAACAACTTACGGCCTGAAAGACGCCGCGAAGCTTCCAAAAGCTGCGGTCGACTATCTGCGCTTCATTTCCGATTTTCTACAGGTCGAGATTGGAATGATTTCGACTGGACCTGAACGCGACGCAACGATTGTGCCGGCGGGAACGCTGCTGGCGCGGTGGCTGTAATGCCCGTCTAGAGCGCGGCGCTACAAGACCTCACTCATGCTCAGCTACGAGCAAGCTCGCAACAAAGTCATTGAAGAAATCGGAAAGAAGAGAGGGCCACGCGCAACCACTGTTGTGAGCGTGTGGGACGCGCCGGGATTGGTGCTGGCACAAGAAGTTCGGACGGACCGGGAATATCCGCCATTTGACCGCGCGACGCGGGATGGGTACGCGGTTCCTTCGAAAGAAGCTGCGGCTGGCGCGAAGCTGAAGTGCGTGGGAGAAATCAAAGCCGGCGACACCGTGAAGGAAGCACTGGCCGCGGGAACCTGTCTGCAAATCATGACCGGCGCTGCGGTACCGCCAGGCGCGGATGCGGTCGTGATGATTGAACACACGAGCCGAGAAGGTGATCTCGTGCGATTCGAACGAGCGGCGCACCCCAGGCAGAACATCGTGCCAAAAGGAAGCGAGGCAGCAGCCGCGCAGACCATTTTGACGCCCGGTATGCGGCTCGGATACGCGGAGCTGGCGCTTGCGGCCCAAGTCGGGGCGGTGCGCTTGCGATGCGCGAAGCGCCCGCGCGTGGCCATTCTTTCCACCGGGGACGAAGTGGTTTTGACCGATGAAATACCGGGCGAGTTTCAGATTCGAAACAGCAATAGCGTCTCGCTGGCCGCGCAGGTTCGTATTGCGGGTGGGGAGCCCGTTGTCTTGGGGAATGCGGCAGACCGAATCGACGATTTAGGAGAGAAGATCGAGCGCGGGCTGAAAGAAGATGCGCTGGTGCTGTCGGGCGGCGTCTCGATGGGGAAGTACGACCTCGTTGAAAGTGTTCTCAAAGCCATGGGCGCGGAATTCTTCTTCGATGCGGTGGCTATCCGGCCGGGCAGGCCGGCCGTGTTTGGGATGTGTCAAGGGAAACCGGTGTTCGGCCTACCGGGGAATCCTGTTTCGACGATGGTGACGTTTGAATTGTTTGTGGCGCCCGCGATTGATTTATTGAGCGGTGCGGAGACGCGCGCGTTGCCGTTGGTCAAGGCGCGGCTGGCGGAAGCATTGAGGGAAAAGCCCGGGCTGACGCATTTTTTGCCCGCGCGCGTGGAGTGGCGCGGACCGGCACCGGAAGTGAAGGCGTTACTGTGGCAAGGCTCCGGAGATATCGCCACTCTGGCAAAGGCGAATTGTTTCCTCGTGGTGCCAGCAGACCAAGAACAGATCGAGGTCGGCCAGAGCGTTTCCCTGTTACTGAGGAAGGACGTAGTCTAGGCGCCCGGATATGGCAAGTCTTTCCCATTACGGAAAGCAAGGCGAAGTGCGGATGGTAGACGTGTCGGAGAAAGCCGTGACGACACGAACGGCGGCGGCGCGAGGTTTTGTGAAGATGAAGCCGCGCGTCGTGAGCGCCGTCCGGAGGCTGACAAATCCAAAAGGGAATCCGCTGGAAGTGGCGCGGATCGCGGGAATCGCTGCCGCGAAGAAGACCGCGGAGTGGATACCTCTTTGTCATCCACTGCCGTTGACGCACATTGATGTGACCGCACGGCTGTGCCAGAATGGCGTGGAAGTACAATCCACAGTGACCACGGCCGCCCAGACGGGCGTGGAAATGGAAGCCCTGGTCGCCGTTACCGCTGCGGCCCTCACAGTCTACGACATGTGCAAAGCCCTCGATAAAGGGATGGAAATCACGGATATCGTTCTCACCGAGAAGACCGGCGGGAAGAGCGGGGACTTCCATCGGGGGAAGGCTGCGCGGAGGCGCGCGCGATGAGCACGGCCGGGCACAAAACGGTAAAGCTGCTCCTGGCTGACGATAACCCTCTGGTGCGGGAGTTGATCGTGAAGGGGCTTGAACCGTTTTGCGAGGTGGAGATTTCCATGGACGGCGCGGACGCGCTCCTGAAGGTCGTCGACGCACCGCCGGACGTGATTCTCTGCGACTACAAGATGCCAGGCCTGGACGGCAGGCAACTTTTTGAAAAGCTGCGCGCCCGCGAGTCGACGCGGCACATTCCATTCCTGTTCATGGCCAGCCGCCCGGACATCGAAGAGCGTCTGAGGCCGCTGGTGGATGGCGTCGAGGATTTCATCACCAAACCGTTTTTGATTAAGGATCTGGTACGCATCACGAAAAAAGTTGTCGATCGCCTGCACCTCGAAAAGCTACAGAAGAAGGCATCACGTCCGGGAGTCATCCAAGGACGGCTGGAAGAGATGAGCATGATCGACCTGATGCAGTCGCTGGAGATGGGTCAGAAGTCTTGCCGGTTGATCGTGCGGCAAGGCGGCGTGCAGTGTGACCTGTATTTTTCAAGCGGGCAGTGCCGCGACGCGAAGATCGGTTCGGTGGAAGGCGATGACGCCGTTTACAAAGTTGTGTTGTGGACGGAGGGAGAATTTGAAATCGATTTCAACGCCGCGAACGCCTCGACGCGGACGACCACGACGCGCAACACGACGGGCCTGTTGATGGAAGCGATGCGGCTGATGGATGAGGCCAATCGCGACACGGTAGGAGCGCCCTAAGGCTCCTGAAGAAACCTTCCCGATGCGCATAGCGGTCCTAACGATCAGCGACTCTGTGACAAAGGGCGAGCGCGAGGATTTGTCCGGCCCCGCCGTTGTGGCGTTTTGCCGCGGGCTGGGCTGGGAAGTCACTTCGTCGTTGCGCGTTTCGGACGATCCCGCAAATATTCGCGAACAGTTGCGCGCCGTTGCGGATTCCGGGCGCGTGGACGTTCTCCTGACGACTGGCGGCACCGGGATCGGACCTCGAGATAACACGCCGGAGGCGACCCAGGCGGTGGCCGACCGGATTGTGCCCGGACTTTCCGAAGAAATGCGCCGCAAGGGCCTGGAGCGCACGCCGACGGCCGTGCTCTCGCGTGGTACGGCTGCCGTGCGAACCAAGACCCTCGTCCTCAATCTGCCTGGAAGCCCCAAGGGCGCGGTGGAATCGCTGGAAGCGGTGGCGCACCTGCTGCCGCACGCGGTGAAAGTCCTCCACGGGGCGCGACACGACTAGCAGGGAATCTGGACAGCAGCTACTTCAGTGAAGTTCATCGCGAGCACTTGACAGAGCACCCTCCTTGGTGTATTTAACCTATAGGTTAATTACGGCATGACGTCTGATCGCCGCAGCACCACTTTCGCGGCCCTCGCTGATCCCACCCGACCCGCGATCCTGGCTCGCCTGATCGCGAGCTCGTCTGGGATGCGTAGACCGATCCGGTACAGGTGGTGCAATGGTGGGGGCCAAGAGGTTTTACGACCACTGTTCACGAGATGTCAAGACGTATGGGGCTATCGAGGGCGGAGAGCAAACCCTTGAGGGTCTCGCAGAACACCTGGCAAAGGCGGACAGTTCGGTCATCGGACCTGCCGAGCGGGCCTGCGTTATCGGTCGCGTTTTTGATGCGCCGCGTGAGTTGGTGTTCAAGGCGTGGACCGACCCCGCGGACTTGAAGCGCTGGTGGGGCCCGAAAGGCTTCACCTGGGTGGGCTGCAAAACCGATCTTCGCCCGGGCGGCCTCTTTCACTACTGCATGCGATCGCCACACGGCCATGAAATGTGGGGCAAGTTTGTCTACCGGGAGATCGTCGCGCCGGAACAGCTCATCTTTGTTAATTCCTTTTCGGACCAGGACGGCCGGACAACGAGGCACCATGGAGCCCGACCTGGCCACTCGAAGTCCTGAATACCTTGACGTTCACTGAGCACGAAGGCAAGACGACGGTCAGGTTTCACGGGATCCCCGTGAACGCCACCGAGGAGGAGCGCAAGACCTTCGAGGCCGGTTTCCAATCGATGCAAAAGGGCTTCACCGGAACCCTGGACCAACTCGCCGATTATCTGGCGAAGGCCTGAGTTTTCTCTCGAAGCTGCGATCGGGCGCTCGCTTCGTTTCGGCCCAGCGTTGCCGTATGGCAGATATGAATTGCTCCTTGTCCTTTTGCATTTGCCGGACAAGCGCTTGATTGCCGGTATCTTCGTGCCCGGCGGCCCAGAGCACCATTTCCGTGAGGACCGGTGCAAGACCGATTCCCTTGGCAGTGAGCGAGTAAATCAGTTTGCGCCCGTCCGAAGAGTCGCGCCCGTTGGTGATGATTCCATGAGCGCCCAGCTTTTGCAGGCGATCGGCCAAAATATTCGTGGCGATTTTCTCATAGGATCCCAGGAACTCTTTGTATGTCCGGAATCCCCGCAGCATCATGTCGCGAATGATCAGCAAGGACCAGCGATCGCCCAAGATCTCCACGGAAGCATTCAGCGGACACCCCGAGCGCCGCTTGGGACTCGGCTTCTCCTTTGGCATAATTCCACAGTAACATATTTTCACTTGCATTTCACAAGTAAGATAGGCACACTGCATCTCGTTTCGCAGGCGATCCTAGTCGAGCCTACAAGGAGTAAGGTATGAGCGGAGTACGAGTGCTGGTTGGCACACGCAAGGGCGCTTTCGTCCTGACGTCGGACGGAAAGCGCGAACGCTGGGATGTAAGCGGTCCTCATTTTGCGGGCTGGGAGATGTACCACCTCAAGGGCTCGCCCGTCGACCCGAATCGCATCTATGCTTCGCAATGCAGCGGCTGGTTCGGGCAGATCATTCAGCGGTCCGATGACGGCGGCAAAACTTGGACACAGCCAGGAACGCCGCCGGGCGAACGGACCACGCCCGAGGGCATGCCGAAAGGCGAGAGCAACAAGTTCGTGTACGACACCTCCGCGCAAACCGGGAAACCGCTCACCACTCATCAGTGGTATGACGGCACCCAACATCCGTGGGAGTTCAAGCGAGTTTGGCATCTTGAACCTTCGCCTACCGATCCGGACACCGTCTACGCCGGAGTAGAAGACGCTGGCTTATTCCGCTCGACCGATGGCGGGCAGAATTGGCAAGAACTTGCCGGGCTGCGTGGCCACGGTACCGGACCCCGCTGGCAGCCAGGCGCCGGTGGCCTGTGCCTCCATACTGTCATTCTGGATCCGAGCAATCCGCAAAGGATCTACATCGCCATCTCGGCGGCGGGCGCATTCCGTACTGACGACGGCGGCAAGACCTGGCGGCCCATCAACAAGGGACTGCATTCTCAATACATCCCCGACCCAAATGCCGAGGTCGGCCATTGCGTTCACCACGTCGCCATACACCACTCGCGCCCGAAGGTGCTCTTTATGCAGAAGCATTGGGACGTCATGCGCAGCGACAACGCCGGCGACTCTTGGCAAGAGGTCAGCGGCAACTTGCCCACCGACTTCGGTTTCGTGATCGACGTTCATGCCCACGAACCGGAAACCATCTACGTCGTGCCGATCAAGAGCGACGGGGAGCACTTTCCGCTCGATGGCAAGCTGCGCGTGTACCGCAGCCGCGCGGGAGGCAACGAGTGGGAGGCGCTCACGAAAGGCCTGCCGCAAAGCAACTGCTACGTCAACGTGCTGCGCGATGCCATGGCCGTCGATTCGCTCGATAAATGTGGCGTGTATTTCGGCACCACCGGCGGGCAGGTGTACGCCTCCGCCGACGCCGGAGACAATTGGACGCCCATCGTGCAACACCTTCCGGCCGTGCTTTCTGTCGAGGTCCAGACGTTGCCGTGATTCGCGTCATACTCCCCGGACATTTGCGGGCGCTGGCGCGCGTCAGTGCCGAAGTGCAGCTGGACGTCAAGGGTCCCGTCACGCAGCGCTCGGTGCTCGACGCCCTTGAAGCCCAGTATCCGATGCTGCGCGGCACCATCCGCGACCATGTCACGCAGGAGCGCCGTCCGTTCTTGCGCTTCTTCGCTTGCGAGGAGGACTATTCCCTTGAGCCGCCGGATACCCCGCTGCCCGACGCGGTCGCATCGGGGAAGGAACCTCTTCTCATCATAGGAGCCATTGCCGGCGGCTAGCGGAGTTCACACATCTATCGCTTTTCGATAGAAAAACAGTCGGAGGAAATTCCATGTCTTCAGCTACTCAAACGCCCGCCGTCTCGAAGACGCAACTTTGGACTGGACGCATACTTAGCGGGCTGGCGGTGTTGTTCCTGCTTTTCGATGCGGTCATCAAATTGATCAAGATACCTCCCGTCATCGAAGCATTCGTCAAGCTCGGATATCCCCCGAATCTCCCTATTCCGATCGGGATCGTCCTTCTGGTCTGCGTTATCTCCTACGTGATTCCGCGGACCTCGGTACTTGGCGCAATCTTGCTGACAGGGTATCTCGGCGGTGCCGTCGCCACTCACGTGCGTGTCAGCGACCCGCTGTTCTCACACGTCCTCTTCCCAACCTACGTCGCCGCGCTGATCTGGGTCGGACTTTACCTGCGCGAAGACCGGCTCCGTGCCCTCGTCCCGCTCCGCAGTCCGAAAACCCTCTCGGCATGAAAAAGAGCGCGCGGATGAGGCGCGCTCGCCCGTCCGCGAGCGGGGAGGTGCGTCATAGATTAGCCCAGCCCGCGAGGGCTGGGTAAGGTGGCTGCTTTCTAGTTTCTCTCTCCAGCCTGCCGCAGCCGCTCCCGGAAATATTCCTTCCAACTCTCCGGCAATTCTTCCACTCGCAACGCTCGCCGCACCGCGCGGATCTCCGGCTCTCCAAACCTTTTCGCCACATATAAGCGTGTAATCTCTGAAACCGCAACGGCGTTCGCCTCCCGCGCAATCACTTTCATCTCATCGCCCGCACCTACTTCTCCCTCCCGGACCACCGCCACGTAGAATCCCGTTCTCCCGCTCGCCAGAAATCGCTTCACCATGTCGTCGGACCCGAATCTCACGCCCAGCTTGTAGCAAGGCAGCCGCGGCTGCGTCACCGCCACTTCCGCCGTGCCGACGGAGAATCGGTCGCCCAGATGCACGGACTCTTCCTGCAATCCCGGGCCGCCGTCATCAATCGAAAAATTTTCCCCAAACATCCCCATCGGCAGTTCCCGCCCAAGCAGCTCTGTCTTCCAGTAGTCGTAGTGCGCCAACGAGTAGCAGTAAACCGCTTTATGCTCGCCCCCATGCACGGTCAGGTCCGCCTGACGGTCTCCGTCCAGATTCAGCTTGCGCAGTGCCACCCGTCCCCTGGCCGGCTCCTTGAAGATCGCCGTTGTCACCATTCTCCCGTGCCAGCTCACTTCCCGCGGTAATCCCGTGTTTACCGAAACGAGTTTCATTGTCCGTCCATCCCTGTGATTTCACAGGAGAATCTCTCTGAGCTTTTTCAAGGTGTTGATCACGGTTTACTTGCGCGCTCCCTGTGATCGTGGCTTAGACGCAGGGGGTAGACAACTCTAGCGCTTGGTCCTCAACCCCTCAGGCGAACGAGCAGTGCTTAGGCACTGCCCAGGATATTTCTCTCCTTGACCTCTCCTTCTGGGTCCAATTCTCGGATCCTGGAGCTATGCCTGGCCAGATGTTCAGGGTCTGCGAGTAGGCGCAGCAAGCTATGAGAAAGGTGAAGGCGATCGCGCCGACCGTACATAACGTCGCTTGCCGCATATTCTCTCCTGATTTGTTCTGATGAATGCCCGCACCTTGCAATGCTGGCCACATCCGTACCGTCTTCTATGCTGCTCTCCGTTTAATTGCTTCGTCAATGTGCTCTGATTGCCCCTTCTCTCTTTCGCGCGTGGGGCGGGTGGGACAGGCTTTTGAATCGGGTGGCGCCCCTTTGGCGCCTGGTTTTACAAAGTAGCCTGTGGTGAACATAGCGCGCCTCTTGCGTCCCGGATGATCCTTCGGGGCCGAGCCATGCGGTTTTTGGCTTTGTTTTTCCTTGCTTGACACGCATGCTCAGCCCCCACGGAGATTCTTCAAACTTTCCACGCTTGGTTTTCAACTATTGACTTACAACTGAAGACCGCCAACTGTCTTTCCGACGGCTGGGTGCCCCGGCCTTGTTTGGAAGGATGGGGTTTCTCCGCTTTCTAAAAGGAAGATTCTGGCGGGTGGCGTATACTCCGACCCTATCGGGCCTGTGGTACTTTTGAGCGAATCTACTCTGCATTCTTCTTCTCGGCACGAAGCCCGATGTGGAGCGCGTTGAATCTGGAGCGTCTGACATGAGTGAATCCCCGAAAACCAGCATCAGCGACCATGCTGATAACTGGCCAGCCCTACCACTCGAATCCTGGAAGGATACCTACGCGACACTTCACATGTGGGCGCAAATCGTGGGCAAGGTTCGCTTGGCGCTCACTCCCAGGGTGAACCACTGGTGGAATGTGCCCCTGTACGTATGTCCTCGCGGCCTCACCACCTCTGCCATGCACTACGCGGAGCGCGTAATCGAGCTGCGATTCGATCTCCTCAATCACCAGCTCCTGCTTGAAACCAACGATGGCCAGGTCAAAACACTCCCGCTCTTCCCCCGCTCGGTGGCCGATTTTCATCAGGCCTTCCTGGAGATGCTGCGCTCGGCGAGTATCGAGGTCAAAATCTGGAAGATGCCGGTGGAAATACCCAACCCGATTCCATTTGATCAGGACCGCGTCCACGCATCGTATGATCCCGAAGCTGTGCGCAGATTCTGGAAAATCCTTGTCTCCGTGGATCGTGTTTTTCACGAGTTCAGGTCCCGCTTCATCGGCAAGTGCAGTCCGGTCCACTTTTTCTGGGGGAGCTTTGACCATGCCGTGACCCGATTCTCCGGCCGCCCGGCCCCGGAACGCCCTGGCGCCGACTCCATCACACGGGAAGCCTATTCGCACGAGGTTAGCAGTGTCGGATTTTGGCCCGGCGGCGGCGACATTCAGGGAGCAGCCTTCTATTCCTACATGGCTCCCGAGCCACAAGGGTTCCAGGGATGCCGGGTCCGCCCGGACGCAGCTTTTTATCACCAACAGCTCAGCGAGTTCCTTCTTATGTATGACGATGTGCGCACCGCGCCATCTCCCAGTGGGGCGCTGCTCGACTTCTGTCAGAGCACTTACGAAGCTGGCGCGCGGCTCGCGAACTGGGATCGCCAGGCTCTGGAGCGGGCGCCCGAGTCCTCCACCACAACTGCCCGGCGGGTGACCAGGGCTTAAGATCAGTTCTTGCCGCAGCCCTTGCGGTTCTTGCAAAGTACGAGTTTTTCTTCTCTTTCCGGAGTTGCTCCTCCGTCACCTCTGTGTCTTCGTGGTCGCCACCGGCCCGGCCGAGTCGGGATAAAGGCGGGTGAGACAGGTATTTGACTTTGCTTTTTTTCCTTGCTTGATAACGCACGTTCAACGCGCGCGGAGATTCTTCAAACTCTCCACTCTTGGTTTTCAACTATTGACTCATAACTAAAAACTGACCACTGTCTTTCCACGCCAAGGCGGAGAGCTTCTTCGCCCCGTGAATCACTCTTGCGCTACTTCCTCAATGCCCTTGCCGACTCGAAAGACGTGCCCGTCGGGGTGTCGCACGTGCATCTCGCGGACGTTCCACGGCATCGCGGTCGGTGGGAAAGTGACGTCCAGCCCGGCGGCCACGCACTGTCTGTGGACCTCATCAACGTCGTCCACCCACACCGACATCCACGCGCCCTTGTCGGCCGCTTCATCTCCGTCTGCGGTAAACGTCGTAGTATTCGAACCTCTGCCGCGGCCGCCCTGTGCGCCCTGACAAAGGAAGATCTCGCACTCGCCTGACCCAACCGCTCCGAAAGTCGGAGGCGTTCCCCAGTCCCAGCACTTCTTCCAGCCCCACTTCTCGAACCAAGCGAAGCTCGCTGAGATGTCGGATACGTTCAATATCGGAGTAATGTGTTTCACATTCATGCCGCGGAAGGATAACACGGCCGGATGCCGGCCAGCGGCGCACGCTCTTCAATTGCATGGCGCACGCCGGCCGCTCTCTACTGGGCGGAACAAAAACCGCCGGACCCAGTCAGCTTGCGCTGGCTAAGGCTCGGCGGCTAAAGACAGCTAGCTATCCTTTCACCGGAATGGTGACGGGCTTCGCGAGCTTGAACGTCAACTTGCTCTTGGCGGCGAGGAGGGTTACGTCCTTGTTCGCCTTGGCCTTATCCGTATTTTTGGCATCGTTCTTGACCTGGTTCTTCGGTCCTGCGATTGAATTGGTGTCCAGAGGGTAGGACTTCCCGTGGATTACCACCGAAAATAGCGTCACTTTCAGTTCGTGCTTTTTGACCTTGACGATGCGACCGGTCACTTGGGCGCCCTTCGGAATCACAGTCTTTCCTTCTACCAGAATCGGCGTGGTGAGGCTGGCAGCAAAAGTGTCACCAACCTTGTTCTTGTCGGTTGCCAGCGTTTGGCCTACCGCCGCGCTGATCGCTGTGCCTTTCGGCACGGTGACCATTGTCGTTGGTTCCGCTGCTTTGGCTGCGGCGGCAGGTTTTGCCGCCACGGCAGGTTTCGCAGCGGCAGCAGGTTTTGCTGTGTCGGCTTCCTTTGCGTTGTTAGTGGCTTCGTCCGTGGCCGTCTTCGAGCAGCCCGCTACCGTCAAAACGGCTGCCGCTGCCAAAGCAAGCCAGAGATTCCGATGCACCTGAGAGTCGAACATTTCACACCTCCAAAGGGGTACCCTTGGGGTGAATGGGATGAGGTGGCTGGTTGGACCCTTCACCGATCGAAACTTACAGATCGACCGCGAAACGACGGGTATCCCTTACCTTCTCAATCATACAGAGTCTGGTAGATGCAGTCCCTTCGCATTTCCCGCGCGTGTTCCTTCCCAGCAAGGGCCCATCGGTCAGTACGGTCGTCTCCGCTGGTCGTACCTCCAAACCGGTACGTTGCCCCCGCTTATCTTTTATTTGCCACAATTTGCCACTCTTACAAAAACTGTCGGGGGTACCCAAAATTCCCATTCTGGTTCACTCAGAGCGATTTATGCGAAGGGAATCGGCAATTCTCCAGCGATTCCGAACTCTTTGCACAGAACATCCGGGGTGAGGGAGTGGGGGATGCCCACCGCGACTTGTAAGCGCATCTTCGTTCAGCGATTCAGTTAGTGACAGTTCAAAGAGTCTGCCCCAAGGCCAAGGCGCCAGGGGCGGGAGATGGCGCGGTGTTGCTGGCGCCGGAAGAAGCTGGGGACATTTTGTAGTGGAGGCGGATGATGGTGAGGCCGAGGAATGAAATGGTGTGTTCGGTGCGGAGGGCGGCTTCGTCGTCCACGTAGACGTGGAAAAGCTCGTGGAGCGTGCTCGTTGGAGTAACCGCTCGAGAGGCGGCATTTGAGATTCTTCGGTTGACCGATTGCTGAATCAAGTCAAGAATATTTGCACCATGGCGCAAAAACTATCGGACCAAAAACTAGCTGTTCTGGGCACGGGAAAACTCGGCGGGATTTTGCTGCGAGCTTACCTGAAACAGGAACTCTTCTCGCCGAAGCGTGTTACCGCGACGGTGAAGCACGGCGAAAAGGCCTCGGCGCTGGCCAAGGAGCTAGGCGTGTCTACGATGACCGACAACCGCAAGGCGGTGGATGGCGCGGACATCGTGCTCCTCGGCGTGAAGCCGCAAGTGGTGGGCGAAGTGTTGAAAGACATTGCGCCGGAGCTGAACGAGAAGACGCTAGTCATTTCCGTTGCCGCGTCGGTGCCGACGAGTTACATCGAGCAGCGACTCGGGGGAAAAGTCCCCGTGGTGCGCGCGATGCCCAATACGCCTTCCGCTGTCGGATGCGGAATGACCGGGATTTGCCGCGGCGTACATGCAGGGGCGGAGCACCTGGAGACCGCGCGCGCCATGTTCAACGCCGTGGGGCGCACGGTGGTCGTTGACGAGAAAAATATGGACGCAGTGACTGGGCTTTCAGCGAGCGGTCCGGCGTTTGCCTACATCATTCTCGAATCGCTCGCGGAAGCCGGCGTCAAGGTGGGTCTCCCACGCGATGTGGCAACGCTGCTTGCTGCGCAGACCATGAAGGGCGCGGCGAGTGTGGTTCTGGAAACGGGCGATCACCCCGCACTGCTGAAGGACGCGGTGACAACGCCCGCAGGCTGCACCATCGACGGAATTATGGAGTTGGAAGAGGGCAAGCTTCGCGTGACGCTCATCAAGGCGGTCGTGAAGGCCACCAGCCGCGCGGGGGAGCTGCTGTTCGAGAAGTAAGCCGGCTCCAGGATTGACAACGATGATAGGATGCTCGGTGTGAGGGAGTGATGCAGAGCGCGTACATTCCGGTGTTGATTTACGCGGCGTTGGTGATCGCGTTTCCCGCGGTAACACTGGTTTTGGCAAAGTTCCTTCGTCCGGCATCCACGTCGTTCGGCGCGAAGCTCAAGCCCTATGAGTGCGGGATCCCTCCGGAGAGCGATGCGCGCGGACGGTATTCGGTGCGGTTTTACATCGTGGCCATGCTGTTTGTGATTTTCGACGTGGAGACGATGTTCCTCATTCCCTGGGCGATTCTGTACAAAGTGTGGGTCGCGGCGCACCAGGGCCTGTTTGCTCTCGTTTCGATGGTACTGTTCCTCGGAATTCTGCTCGTCGGATACTTGTGGCTGTACAAGAAGGGCGCTCTTGAGTGGGCGTGAGCCGTGATTCTCTTCTTCTCCCCAATTCTCATCACTCCGTTCGCAAGTTGTTCTGATTGACTCGGTTTGCAGCGTGTGTTAGAAACGCGACGTTTGAATTTTCGGCTGCTCCTCTTTGCAGATTGTGAACCGTAGCTGTTCACCGCAGCCTGTCGCACCCTGGGTCCATGGCTGACGCGCCCAAGGAACCTAAACCGCCTCAAGTCCCCACGGGCGATAAGCCCGCTAGCAGTACACCTCCTGTGTCGACTCCCCCTGCCAAACCTGCGGACGCGAGCGCGCCTGCGGCTCCTCCGAAACCAGCGGCTACGGCCCCTCCCAAACCACCCGTGGTGTTGCAGACTCCACTCCACAACGAATGCGTTGCACGATTTCGTGCCAAGTTTGGTGCGGCGCTTCTGGAAGCGATAGAGGACCGCAAGCAGGCCATTCTGACTGTGGATCGCGCCCGGTTGGCGGAGATTGCGCGGCACCTGCGCGACGAAGAGAAATTCGACATGCTCTCTGACTTGACGGCCGTGGATTGGCCAAAACGTGAAAAGCGCTTCGACGTGGTTCTCAATCTGTACTCCTTCGCGAAGAACGAGCGGCTGAGGCTGAAAGTGTGGGCGGCGGACGCTGAGGAAGTGCCTAGTGTCGTTGGCGTTTGGCCCACGGCGAATTGGCAGGAACGTGAAGTGTTTGACATGTTTGGAATTGTTTTTTCCGGACACCCGGATTTGAAGCGCATTCTGTTGCCGGACGAGTGGCAAGGCTATCCACTGCGGAAAGACTACGACATCTTGCAGCAGGACACGGCTTGGGTGCGGGAAAATCTTGGAATTGAGAGCGGGCAGTGAAGCGGTTTTGGCCGTAAAGGGAAGACGACACTGAGTACCGATACAACGAACGATCACAAGACACTGTTGGGCGCGGATGAGCTGGTCATCAATATGGGGCCGCAGCATCCGTCCACGCACGGCGTCTTGCGGGTAAAACTGAAACTCGATGGCGAGCGTGTCATCGGCTCGGAGTGCATCATCGGGTATTTGCACCGGGGCGTTGAGAAAATCGCGGAGAACCGCACGTATCAGCAATTTGCTCCCTATGTCGACCGCATGGACTATGTCGCAGCGGTCAGTAGCGGCCTTGGATATTGCGAGGCAGTGGAAAAATTGCTGTTGGTGGAAGCTCCACCGCGCGCGCGTGTGATTCGAACCATCTTGACGGAGCTGCAGAGAATTGCCAGCCACCTCCTGTGGCTTGGCACTCACGCTTTGGACATTGGGGCGCTCACTCCGCTCTTCTACTGCTTCCGCGAGCGCGAAGAGATTTTGAAGATTTTTGAAAAGTACTGCGGGGCGCGGCTGACGACGCATGCGTTCAGGATCGGCGGGTTGCAATACGAGGCCTACGACACTTTCGAGAAGGACGTTGAACGGTTCTGCAAGGATTTTGAATTTCGCATCGTCGAATACGAGACTTTGCTCACGCAAAACCGCATCTGGATCGGGCGCACAAAGGGCGTGGGGATTCTGACGGCTGCAGATGCCATCGCCTTTGGTGTGACCGGGCCGGTGCTGCGGGCGAGCGGCGTGAAATGGGACATTCGCAAAGCCGCACCTTACGCGGCTTACGATCAGTATAGATTCGAGATTCCTGTCGGCACGACTGGAGACACGTACGATCGCTATCTGGTCCGCATGGAGGAGATGCGGCAATCGCGGCTCATTTGCCTGCAAGCCATCGAGAATATTCCCAGCGGGCCGATCATGGGGAAAGTAGGAAAGGTGCTGAAGCCGCCCCCGGGTGAGGTTTATCATGCGATTGAAGCGCCCAAGGGCGAAATCGGCTATTACATTGTGAGCGACGGCACAGTCATGCCCTATCGTGTGCACATCCGGCCGCCTTCCTTCATCAATTTGCAGGCGTTCGACCGCATGGTACGGGGTCACCTGGTGGCGGATGTGGTGGCCATCATCGGAACGATTGATATCGTGCTGGGGGAAGTCGACCGGTAAGGTCGCAGGAAGTAACGACCGGTAAGGTCGCAGGAAGTAACGACCGGTAAGGTCGCAGGA
>Ga0066710_100001936_pt1 | contig 16142 bp, 11 predicted proteins | sample GraSoiAngelo_159_FD_79666 | JGI IMG/M metagenome (GOLD analysis project Ga0066710, IMG submission 79666) | Grasslands soil microbial communities from the Angelo Coastal Reserve, California, USA - 14_1009_16_40cm | ecosystem: Environmental > Terrestrial > Soil > Grasslands | place: USA...
CTCGAGGGCGCGGGCCGCGTCCTCGGCGGGGATCACTTCGAAGGCGGCGCTGGCCAGCCACCGGCTGGCTTCCCTGCGGCTCGAGCTGTCGAGCCCGGCCAGGAGCGCGCGGCGGCCCTCCGCATGCGTCGCGACGCCCGTCCCCGCGTCGCCGCCGTCACCGAGCGGAATCGCCGGCAGTGCTGTCAGTGCCACGTGTCCTCTTCGAGGCTTCTGGTGTTCGGTGCTCCGCTCGCGCTGTCCGGGCAGTTACGGCTCGTCTTCGATCAGGGTGGCCAGGCTCTCGATCGGCACGTCCAGCAGCAGGTCTTCGTCCCAGAGCACCGCTTCGCTCCAGAGCGTGCTCTCGGGCCACAGGGTGGCCTCCGGCCAGAGCGTGGCATCCGGCCACAGCAGCGCGCTCCCGCTGGTGGTGGCGTCGGGCCAGAAGACGGCGTACGACGAGACCACCGCCTGGTCCCACAGCGTGGCGCCTGCCCACAGCACGGCGCCCGACCACAACGCGGCCAGCGGGAACGAGGGGTTCGACCATAGCACGGCCGTGTTCTCGACGTTGAGCTGGCCGCCGGCGCCGTCGCAGAACACCCGGGGGGACGGTGCGTCGGCGACCCATCCCGACGTGCGCAGAGCCGCCAGGATGTCGAGCACGCCCGCGCCGGTGGCGAAGGGGTCGCCGACGGCGACCTTGCGGGCCGAGAGCATGAGTCGTGCCTTCACCGTACCCGGGTTCAGTGAGGGGTCCTGCTGCAGCATCAGCGCGGCCGTGCCCGCGACGAGGGGCGCGGACATGCTCGTTCCCTTCAGCTGGATGTGCTCGAACGCGCCCGGGCGATTGGTGGGGTCGCCCTGAACCCGGAGACTGGGCGCCATCAGCTCGAGGTAGGAACCCGGCGACAGGTCGGACACGATCCGGTTGCCCGGCGCCAGGAGGTCCGGCTTGGCCACGAGGTCGATGCGCGTCGGCCCGAGCGACGAATAGTAGGCCACGAAGTCGTCCGCCAGGGGCGGAGTGCCGCGATCGTTGATGGCGCCGACCGTGATGACCTTGCGCGAGTTGCACGGGCTGCCGATCGTGCCGTGACCGGCGTTGCCCGCGTTGCCCGCGGCGCAGACCACCACGACGCCGGCGTCCCAGAGCCTGTCCACCGCCTGCACCAGCGGATCGAACGCGGCCGGCTCGTAGATCGGATGCCCGAGCGAGACGTTCAGGACCCGGATCCCGTACTGGTCCTTGTGATCGAGGACCCACTCCAGGCCCGCGAGCACGGTCGAGGATGTTCCGCGTCCCTCCTCGTTGAGCACGCGCACCGAGACGAGGCTCGCCTCGGGCGCGACGCCGGCGAAGCGACCCCCGGACGAGCGGCTGCCGTTCGAGACCATGATCCCAGCCACGTGCGTGCCGTGGCCGTCCGGGTCGACGCTGGTCTCGGGTGCGAAGGTCGGATCGTACGTGCCCACGAGGTCGACGGCCGCGACGAGGGTCTGGATCTCGGGATGCCGGGCCACGCCGGAGTCGAGAATGGCGATCGTCACCCCGGCACCCTTGAGGCCGCTCTCGGGCACGTCCGGTCCCGGCTGATCGGCGACCTGACGCCCCACTTCCAGGCCCGTCATTCCCGTGGGCGCATCGATGGCGACGAACTCGACGGCAGGATTGTCGGCGAGCGCCGCGACCACCCGGCCGGGAACGCGCAACGCCATCCAGCGGGAGCGGTGCTGACGGCGGACGTCGCCGCCCAACGAGCGGACGAGCGCCCGCTCCGAAGCGCCTGGGTTCCCGCGGAAGCGCACGAGCACGTCGAGCTTGGCCGCCCCCTTCGCCTCCCTGCGAACCTTCTCGCTGAGCTTTCCGGCCTGGCTGCCGGTCGGCGCCGCAATGGTGGACCCCGTCCATACAAGGGCGAGGACGAGGCCCCAGATCGCGTGTCGCCAGCGCGCCGAGTACGACTTCAGCAGGTGCATGAGTGCTCTCGGGGCGCACTTCATAGCAACGGTGATGCCACCGCGTGGGCCGCAAGGCACGGGCAGACATCACCCGTATTCTCAGTAGATTGCAGACTACGAGTGCGATCGCTCACTGGCGCCGATCGCGAATTTGGCGCGCCGATTTTTAGAAGTGGCGGGGCTGCTGGGCCTTCCGACGCAGGAGCGTCGGCTCGGTCACGCCCAGCAGTGCGGCGGCGGTGCGGGCGTCACCGGGGAGGGCCGTCTCGATCTCCCCGAGCAGACATGCTTCCGCCAACTGGCACACACCGGCGCCGGTGCTCCGGCCATGGATGAGCTCCTCGAGGGCGCCGGCCACCGCGGACCAACCCGGCGAGCGGACGGCGGCGCCGGCCGCGCGTTGGCGGACTGCGCTCCGGAGTTGTCGCCGGTAGGTGGTCTCGGGAAGGCCGAGCAGCTCGGCTCCGCGGCGGGAGACTCCTCCCGAGAGCCTCTCGGCGGCGAGGACCAGATCCTCGCTCAGCCACTTGCCGAGGGGAGCCAGCGACGTCCGGCCGGCAGCGAGCAGCGCCGCGATCTCGCCGCCCAGGGCCCGGCGCAGCCTCAGCGCCGGCTCGGCGCGAGCCACGGCGCCGTTCGGGCCCGCCGGGACAGCCAGCGCCGGCGCGGCTCGCGGCACGGAAAGCGACGGGAGGATGGGCACGCTGACGGAAGCCTGGAAGCCGTGGAGGTCGCCGATGTCGACCTCCGGGGCGTCGCAGAACAGCACGGAGTTCAGGACGAGGTTCTGCAGCTCGCGCACGTTGCCCGGCCAGCTATAGGCTTCCAGCGCACGCTCGGCGCGGGGCGTGAAGTGGTGGGCGGGCCGCCGGTAGAGGGCGGCGAACTGCTGGAGGAACAGGCTCGCCAGGTGCACGACGTCCTCCGGTCGCTCCCGCAGGGCCGGCACGTGGAGCCGGACGACGTTCAAGCGGTGGAAGAGATCCTCGCGGAACCTGCCGTCGGCCACCCTCGAGCGCAGGTCGACGTTGGTGGCGGCGACGATGCGGACGTCGACCTGGCGCGCGCTGACCCCTCCCACCGGCGTGAGCTGCTTGTCCTGCACGAACCGGAGCAGCTTGCCTTGGAGATCGAGCGGGAGGTCGCCGATCTCGTCCAGGAAGACGGTGGCGCCGTCGGCCTGGGCCAGCCGGCCCGGCTTGCGCACGTGCGCGCCCGTGAACGCCCCCCTCTCGTGGCCGAACAGCTCACTCTCGATGAGCGTGGGCGCGATGGCGCCGCAGTCCACCACGACGACGCTCCGCTCGTGACGGGGACTGAGCTCGTGGACGGTGTGGGCGAGGATCTCCTTGCCCGTGCCGCTCTCCCCCGTGATGAGCACGGTGGTGTCGGTACGCGCCACCTTCCGGGCGGTGGTGAGGAGCGACTCCATCGCCGTCGAGCGATAGACGAGCCGGGAGCCGTGCACCACGCGCCGCAGGTCCGTGACCTCGGCCTCCAGCCGCTCCTTCTCCTCGCGCTGCCGCGCGCGGTCGCGCTCGATGAGACGCGCCCGGTCGAGCGCCACCGCCATCTCCGAAGCGAGCGCATCGAGAAAGCGCCGGTCCGTTCCCTCGAAGGAGATGTTGACCGGAGCCACCTCGATCACGATGACCCCCAGGCAGCGATCCTGCAGGAAGAGGGGCAGCGCGCAGAGCGAGAGGGCGACCGCCTCGCTCCCCTGCTCGCCTACGAAGTTGCGGTCCCGGCACGCGCGCTCCGCGACCGCGAGGTCGCGCTCGGTGAGGCGGAAGTCCTGCTTGCCGCCCTCGCTCCGCTCGAGGCCGCCCAACAGCTCGAAGGTGCCGCCCCGCGAGCGCTCGAGCACTCCCACCCTCCGCGCGTGGAGCGTCTCGAAGAGGCGCTCGGTAAAGCTGCGCGCCAGCTCGGCAGGGTCGGTGGAAGCGGCGACGACCGCCACCGAATCCATCAGCAGCCTCATGTTCCGGTAGTCCTTGGACTTGTCGCCGGTGAAGATGCCCTGCAGGCGGTCCAGGCTGCCGGCGCGCTCCACGTCGGAGCCCTTCTCCCACACCCGGACGTTTCCGGCGTTGCCGCGCCTGGCGGCGCTCAGCGCCTGGTCTGCGCGCCGGATCAGCTCGTGGACGTCGAGCGTCTCGGAGGCGTCGGCCGCCGCGACCCCGGCGCTGAACTCCAGCCGTAGGATGCCGCCGTGGTAGCGGTGCTCGACGAGCCGGCGCACCACGTTCTCCGCCACCACCCGCCCCTCCTTGACCGTCGTGTCGACCAGGACGATCGCGAAGGTGGCCCCCCCGTACCGCGCGACGTGGTCGTCGTTGCGCAGCCCGGCTCGCAGCTCGGTCGCGACCTCCCGCAGCACCTGGTCTCCGGAGCGCCGGTCGAGCCGGTCGTTGACCCAGCCGAAGTCGTCCGGGCCGAGGAGCAACAGCACGACGGGCCGCCCCTTCTCCCGCCCGCTCGCGAGAGCGCGGTCCAGCTCGGCTTGGAAGTTCGCCCGCTCCGGCAGCTCGGTGACCTGGTCGAGCACCGTCCGGGACAGGGTCCGGGCATGAGCCGCGAAGGCGGCGGCGAGGCCGAGGAACCCCTTCCACCAGCGCTCGTCGCTGAGGGCGTCGGCGGCGGTGGCGAACCACAGCAGATCGCGGCCGCTCGCCGCGCTGTCGCGCCTGAACCGCAGCCCGATCCACGCCGTCAGCTCCGCAGGCGGCCGCGGGTCGCGTCGTCGACGCTCCGTCCCGCCCGCCTCCTCCTCGGCCCGCGAGATCACCCACCGCAGGGGGATCCGGTACAGGATGCCCTCGACGCATTCGCTGGCCAGGCCCTTGCTGTCGTCCTCGCCGGCCGTGTCGGTGCCGAAGCGCTCGTGGAGCCCCGCCGCCGCTTCGGCGTTGGCCAGCTCCGGAAGGGGAGCGAGTTCCCCGTCGTGGATGAGGATCTCGCGCTCCCCATCGGCCTCGGGCGGGACATAGAGGGACACCGAGGCGGCGCCGCTGAGCCGCGCCATGAGGCGCACGTAGGACCGCAGGATCTCGGTTGCGTCGCTCATCCGCCTTCACCGGCCCGTCGGGCCTTGTGGATGGGTCCCGCGGCCGAGAGGATGGTGCGCCAGGGGGCGGCGCCGGTCAAGGCGGCCTACCGGCCGGTGAGCTCGTCGGCCACCGCGCCCGCGCCGTAGACCTTGCGCAGCGCCTCCAAGATCGCGCGGGCGTCCACCGAGACGGCCCGGGCCAGCTCCTCCGTGTAGTAGTAGTCGAGGGCCAGGCTCTCGATGTTCCCGTCGAAGATGATGCCCACGAACTCGCCGTCCCGGCTGATCACCGGGCTGCCCGAGTTGCCGCCGATGATGTCGGCGGTGGAGACGAAGTCGAGGGGCGTGTCGAGGTCGAGGTCCTTCTTGTGCTCCGCCCACCGCGGCACGAGGTTCCACGGCGGCTGGTTGCGGAAGGAGTCCGAGCGGTCGTAGAGCCCGTGGAAGGTGGTGCGGGCGGGCACCATCGTCCCTTCCGCCGGGTAGCCCTTGACCAGCCCGAAGGCAAGACGCAGGGTGAAGGTCGCGTCGGGCGGAAGCGCCTTCCCGTAGGCCTTCCACCGCACCTGGGCGATGCGTTCGCCGGCCCGCTTCTGGACCGCGTCCACCTCCTCCTCGTAGAACCGGCGCACCTCGCGGGCGAGCGGGTCGATCCGGCGCGCGAGGACGATCATGGGGTCGGTCGAGGCGGCCACCGCCGCCCGCCCCCCGGCGACCAGGGCCTTGCGGACCGCGACGTCCTTCAACCGGGTGCCCGCGACCGCCTCGTGGGCCACCTGCTCGGCCGTGCGGCCGGCCAGCACCGCCTTGACGACGGGGTTGTCCGCGCCCAGGGCCTCCTGGGTCTCCTTCAGGCGGTCGGCCAGCATGACCTCGTCGAGGTCGTCGTAGATGGGCGCCGTCGAATAGAGGTCGTTCTCCAGCGAGGCCAGGTTCGACTCCCGGAACTCCTCCAGCCGGACGTCGTTGGGCTTCTGCTTCTCGGCCACGTAGCGCACGATGTTGCCCGCGATGCCCGGAAGGTTGGACAGGCGCGCGAGGCCCAGCTCGACCAGCCGGTACTCGGCGAACCTCGCATCGAGCTTCTTCTGGGCGGCGGCGATCGTGTCCCACGGGTCGGCGCCGCCGGCCAGCCCGCGCTCCGCGCCGTAACGGGCGCGCAGGTCCTTCTCGGCCGCCGCCTTGGCCGCCATGGCCTGGACGTCCTGCAGCGCCTGGAGCTGGCCTGTCCGGGCCTTGATGGAGTTCTCGTAGTAGAAGGTCGTGGCCCGGGCCCGGCGCTCGTTCTCCGGCGACCGCGCGGCGTAGGCCTTGAGCACGGCCACCCGTCGCTTCAGCGACTTCAGCGCCGTCGGCTGGATCACGTCGCGCTCCGACTCGAGCTGGGCCATCGTCTCCAGCCGCGACGTGGAGCCGGGATTGCCGGAGACGAACACGAGGTCGTTGTCCTCGGCGCCCTTGCGCGTCCAGGGCAGCCAGGCCGGGGGCCGGGCCGGCTGGCCGTTCTCGTAGGCGCGCACGATGCAGATGTCCACGTCGTGCCGCGGGAAGGTGAAGTTGTCGGGGTCGCCGCCGAAGAAGGCCGTCTGCTGCTCGGGCGCGAACACCAGCCGCACATCAGTGTACTTCTTGTACGTGTAGAGCTGGTACTCCGCGCCCTGGTAGAGGGTGATCACGTTGCAGCGCTGGCCGGTGCGGTCGGCGCACTCCTTCTCGATCCGCGCGGTGGCCGCCTTGCGCGCGTCTCCGGCTTCCTTGTCGGACATGGCCGCTCTCACCGCCCCCAGCACGCGCGGCGTCACGTCCTCCATCGCCATGAGCAGGTTGACCTCGTAGCCGGGGCAGGCCGGCTCCTTGTCCCGCGACGGGGCGAGGAAGCCCTCGGACACGTAGTCGTGCTGCTCGGTGGAGATGTTCTGGATGCAGCCGAGGCCGACGTGGTGGTTGGTGATCATGAGGCCGTCGGGCGAGACGAAGGAGCCGGAGCCTCCGTCGTTGAAGCGCACCGAGGCCAGCCGCACCTTGTCGAGCCACTCCCTCGCGGGCGTGAAGCCGTACTTCTCCTGCAGGAGCTTCAGCGGCGGGCTGTCGAAGGTCCACATGCCCTCGTCGGCGGCGGCGAGGGCGGGCAGGGCGAGGGCGGCGAGCAGGGCGGCGCGCCAGAGGGAGAGGGCTCTCATGAGTGGTCCTCCGGGAGAAGCGGTGCGGCGGCGGTCAGCTCCGGGCCTCGAGCGGCACGTAGGGCCGCTCGGCGGGGCCTCGATAGATCTGCCGCGGGCGGGCGATCTTCTGGTCCTTGTCCTGCAGCATCTCGTCCCACTGGGCCAGCCAGCCGGCGGTGCGCGGGATCGCGAACAGCACCGGGAACATGTCCACCGGGAACCCCATGGCCTGGTAGATCAGCCCGGAGTAGAAGTCGACGTTGGGGTAGAGCTTGCGCTTGACGAAGTACTCGTCCTGGAGGGCGATGCGCTCCAGCTCGAGGGCGATGTCGAGCAGCGGGTTGCGGCCGGTGACCTCGAACACCTGCTCGGCCATCTTCTTTATGATGTTGGCCCGGGGGTCGTAGTTCTTGTAGACCCGGTGCCCGAAGCCCATCAGGCGGACCTCGCCCCCGCTCTCCTTGACCTCCTTGATGAAGGCCGGCACGCGTTCCCGGCCCCCGATCTCCCGCAGCATGCGCAGGACCGCCTCGTTGGCGCCCCCGTGCAGGGGGCCGTAGAGGGCGGCGATGGCGGCCGCGGTGGCCGAGTAGGGGTCCACCTCGCTGGAGCCCACGCTGCGCATGGCGCTCGTGGAGCAGTTCTGCTCGTGGTCGGCGTGGAGGATGAACAGCACCTCCAGCGCCCGCTCCAGCACCGGGTTCACCCTGTACTTCCCGGCCAGCTTGAACATCATCTGGAGGAAGTTCCCGCAGTAGCCCAGCTCGTTGTCGGGGTAGGCGTAGGGCGTGCCCACCGAGTGCCGGTAGACGAAGGCGGCCAGGGTCGGCATCTTCGCGATGAGCCGGAAGCCCTGGGTGCGCCGGTTCTGCGGATCGTGGATCGCCTTGGCGTCGGGATAGAAGGTCGACAGCGCGGCCACCGTGGAGACGAGCATGCCCATGGGGTGGGCGTCGTAGCGGAAGCTCCCCATCAGCTCCTTGATGTTCTCGTGGACCATCGTGTGATAGGTGATGTTGTGGACCCAGTCCTCGTGCTGGGCCCGGGCCGGCAGCTCGCCGTTGAGGATCAGGTAGGCGGTCTCGAGGTAGGTGCTCTTCTCGGCCAGCTCCTGGATCGGGTAGCCGCGGTAGAGCAGGACGCCCTTGTCCCCGTCGATGAACGTGATGCGGCTGCGGCAGGCGGCGGTGTTGGTGAAGGCGGGGTCGTAGGTCATCAGCCCGAAGTCGTCGGGCCCGTTCTTGATCTGCCGCAGGTCGAGGGCGCGGATGGCCCCCTCCTGGATCGGGATCTCGTAGGTCTTGCCGGTGCGGTTGTCGGTGATGCTGAGGGTGTCCTTCCCCATGACCCTCCGAGGCGGTTTGCGCGGCCGGTCTCCGGAGGCTAGCACCCGCGCGGGAGGGGGGTCAAACCTGGCCGCGCAGGCGGTCGACGGCCGTCCTCACCGCGAAGCCCGCCCAGTGGAGCGCGCGCAGGGCGGCCCCTTTCGCTCCCCGGTGGTGCTTGGCCAGGAAGCGCCGGCGGCTCTCGTGGAAGCGCAGCCGGAACTCACGCCGGTCCTGGAACGAGCTGCCGCCGAGCAGATGCACGGCCCGCGCGGCGGGCACCAGACGCACGCGGTGGCCGGCCGCCCGGGCGCGCAAGCCTAGGTCCGTGTCCTCGTAATAGATGAAGAAGCGCTCGTCGAGCCCGCCCAGCGCCTCGAAGGCCGCGCGCCGCACGAGCAGGCAGGCGCCGGACAGGCACTCGACGTCGATCGCCATGTCGCTCCGGGCCCCCACCATCCGCAGCCGGCTGCGCGGCATCACGTTGTGGAGGAGCAGCGCGTCGTAGGCCAGCGTGAGCAGGCCCGGCGCCGGCCAGGCGGAGGGCTGGGGGGTGCCGTCGGGAGCCACGAGCTGCGGGCCGGCCAGCGCGACGTCGGGATGCGCGTCCAGCTCGCCGGCGAGCCGGGCGATGCATCCCCGCTGCGGCCGGGCGTCGGGGTTCAGGAGCAGCAGGTAGCGGCCCCCGGCCGCGCGGGCGGCCTGGTTCACCGCCGCGGCGAAGCCGACGTTGGTCTCGTTCACGATGACCCGCGCCATGGGTGCGGCGCTCCGCACGAGGGCCGGCGTGCCGTCGCCGGAAGCGTTGTCGACGACGATCAGCTCCCAGGCCTGTCCCCGACAGCCGGCCTCCAGCGCGCGCAGGCCGTCGCCCAGGTGCGCCGCCGAGCGATACGCGACGACGATGGCGGTGATCTCCGGCGCGTCCATCGCTTCAGAGCGCGCGGTAGCGCTCGATGACCCGGTCCGGCGGTCCGTCCTCCCGCACCGCCCCCCCTTCCAGGAGCACCAGGCGCGGGCAGAGCCGCCGCAGCAGGTTGAAGTCGTGGCTGACCAGGATCGCGGTGCGCCCCTCGTTCCGCCGCCGCTCCAGCGCGGAGACGCACTGGAGCTGGAACTCCTCGTCCCCGACCGCCAGCGCCTCGTCGACGAGGAGGATGGGCGCGTCGGCCAGCAGGGCCACCGTGAAGGCCAGGCGCGCCCGCATGCCGGTCGACAGCGTCTCCAGCCGCGCGTCCTCGAAGCGGCCGATCCCGGCCTGGTCGAGCACCTCATCCAGCCGCGCTTCCAGGCTCTTCCGAGGCACGCCGAGCAGGACGCCATAGAGGAAGACGTTGTCGCGCACGGTGAGCGCGCCGTTGAAGCCGACGCCCAGCTCCAGGATGGGGGCCATCGCCCCTTCGACCCGCACCGAGCCGGTCGTGGGCGGGTAGATCCCGGCCACGATCCGCAGCAGCGTGGACTTGCCTCCGCCGTTGCGGCCGATGAGGCCCACGAACTCGCCCGCTCCGATGCGCAGGCTCACGTCGCGCAGGGCGTGGAACGTCTCGTAGGTGTAATGGCCGCGGCCGAAGACCCGGTCGAAGACCGTCTTCCGCTTCTGGTGGGGAATGGCGAACACCTTGGAGACGGAGCGGACCTCGATCACAGGCTCTCGGGGATCCGGGCCTGCCGGCGGAGGAAGAGGCCGACGCCGAGGGCGAACGTGCCGGCGCACGCGGCCACGGTGAGCGCGACGAAGCGCAGCGCGGGGAGGTAGTCGTAGAGCAGGAACCAGCGGATGAGGTACAGGCAGCGAGCGAGCGGGTTGAGGTAGAGCAGCTCCGCGACCGGGCCGCGGTTGGCGACGTAGACGATGGGGGTCAGCCAGAAGCAGGCCTGCAGCATCACGCTCCAGATGAGGCTGGCGTCGCGGAACTGGATGCCGGCCAGGGCGACCAGGAAGCTGACCCCGGCCGCGAAGAGGGCCAGGCAGAGGAGCGGCAGCAGAGCCAGGGGCGCCAGCAGCGACAGCCGGCCGGCGAGGCCGAGGGCGACCACGAGCACCGTGGCGTTGATGGCCAGGGTGATCATCGTCGAGAGCACGCCCGCCGCCACCACCAGCCCGGCCGGGACGTGGATCGCCTTCAGGACGCCGGCCTTGCCGGCCAGCGCGGTTAGCCCGGAGTAGCTGCAGTCCTGGAAGAAGGTCCAGCAGACGAGGCCGACGAGCAGGTAGACGAGGTAGCCGGGCGTGGTCACGCCGAGGACGAAGCGGAACACGAAGTAGAACACCGCCAGCATCAGGAGCGGGCTGAGCATCGACCAGGCGTAGCCGAGGGCCGAGTCGTAGTACTTGAGACGGAAGTCGCTCACCGCCAGCTCGCGCATCACCTCCCAGCGGAGGAGGCGGCGCGGGTCAGGCGAGGCCGGCATAGAGCGCCTCGACGTCCCGGGCGTAGCGGGCGCTGGCGAACCGCTCGCGCACGCGGCGCCGGCCTCCTTCCGCGAGGCGCGCTCGCAGGCCGTCGTCTTCGAGGACCCTGATCACGGCCTCGGCCAGCGCTCGCGCGTCGCCGGTCGGGAAGAGGAGCCCGCTCCGGTCGGGCTCGAGGATCTCCGCCGGACCTCCGCTGTCGGAAGCCACGACCGGCGTGCCGGCGGCCAGGGCTTCGAGGACGATCATCCCGAAGGGCTCGTGGTCGGACGGGCAGACCAGGACATCGAGGCCGGCCAGCACCGCGGGCACGTCGTCGCGGTGGCCGAGGACCGCGACCGCCTCTTCCAGCTGCAGCTCGCGCCGGCGGCGGAGGACCTGGTCGCGGTACCGCCGCAGGTGCGGAAGCGGGCGGCCGTCGAGGTCGCCGCCGACCATCACGAACCGGACGCCGGCTCGCGACTTCCGGATCCGCACCGCCGCCTCCAGGAACACGCCGTGGCCCTTCCAGGTGTCGTAGCGGGCCACGAGGCCGACGAGCGGCACGTCCTCCGTCAGGCCGAGCGCCTGTCGCAGCTCGCGCGGATTGCCGCCGGCGAACGACTCGACCCGGATCCCGGGCGGCACGACGCTGGTCCGGCCGGCCAGCAGCGAGGGCGCCGGCCCGAGCTGCTCCGGCTGCTGCGCCGAGACGGCCAGGAGACGATGCACGGCGGGCAGGGCCAGCGCGGCCAGGGCCCAGCGACGCGGCGCGCCGCCGAGGTAGTTGAGCTGGCAAACGATGCGCGTCCCCCGGGGGCGGGCGGCGACGAGCAGCAGCAGGCCCAGCACGTCGCCGCAGTGCAGGATGCGCGGCCGGCGCTCGCGGGCCAGCCGGCGGATCCGCCACGCCGCGCGGGCCAGCCGGGCCAATGTCGATGGCCATGCCAGCCGATACAGCGGCGGCGAGGAGAACGGCTCGACGATCGTCTCGATTCCCTGCTTCTCCAGCTCCGTGGCCAGCGGACCGTCCTCGCCGAGGACGACGACCGGCGCGAAGCGCGTCCGGTCCAGCTCGCCCAGCAGCTCAAGGAGCGCCCTCTCCGCGCCGCCGATCGCCCCGTAGGGGTTGAGGTAGAGGACGCCGGTCCTCACGCGCGCGGCCCCCGGAGATAGCCCCAGGCGACCGCGGCTTGCGAGAGCGGCAGGCCGACCGCAAGCGCCACGCGATCGGCCGGCTGCGCTTCGGTCAGCGCGGCGGCGAAGGCGCGCAGGTACTGCGCCGCCGACAGGTGGCGCGGCCCGAGCCCCCTCGCCCCTCGTCCGGTGCGAAAGTGGAGCCGCGCGCCGCGGCCGTAGCCCACCTGCTGGCGGAGGAATCCGGCCCAGCCCAGTGGGGGCCGATGCTCCACCACGATGTCCGGCGCATAGACGAGCCGCTCGCCCCGCGCCCGCAGCCGCTCGTGCAGCTCGCGCTCTTCTCCACCCGCGCCGGCGAAGCGCTCGTCGAACCCTCCCGCCGCGCGCAGGACAGCGGCGCGGTAGGCCACGTTGTTCGCGGTGAGGAAGGCGGCGCCCGGGCCCTTGGCGTTCAGCGCGCGCGCGATGCCGTTGGTAATGGCCTGGGAGAGCCTCGCCGGCCGCGACGCGTCGGGGGCCGCCACGACCCGCCCTCCGACCGCCGACGCGCCCGTCTCGACGATCCGGCCGCCCAGCCGGGCCACCCAGTCCGGCGGCGCCTCGCAGTCGTCGTCGGTGAAGGCGACGACCTCGCCCGTCGCATGCCGCATCCCGGCGTTCCGGGCGGCCGCCGCGCCCTTGCCCGGGCCCTCGACATGGACGATTGCGCCGGCGCTCGCCAGCTCGCGCAGGAACGCGGCCGTGCCGTCGGTGCTGCCATCGTCCACGACGATCAGCTCGCCGGGCGCGGCGCCTTGCTGCCTCTGGAGGCTCTCGAGGGCCCGGCGCAGCGACGACAGCCGGTCGCGCGTGGGCACGACGACCGAGACCCTGAGCATGAGGCGCCTAGGATACCTCCTGGCCGCCACCGCTGCGCCTTCGTGCGCTGGCATCGGCCGTGTAGAATCATGCCGCCCGCCCCGTGGGCAGACCTGTCTCATGCGCGTCGATTGGAGGAAGCGGTCTCTCGATCTGACCCTGCGGCTGGCCGACGCGCTCCAGGGCCGTAGCTTCAAGGTGCGCGCATCGAGCCGCATCGCGTCCGCCTTGCCGCCCTCCCCCGCGCCGGCCGGAGATCCCGTCAAGTCGGCGGCGACCGCCGCGGCCATGGCCCGGCTCGATGCGTTCCTCTCCGAGGACGCCGAGCTGTCGTTCCCTTCGGAGGCCGATCCCGAGCTGAGCATCCTGCTCGTCACCTTCAACCGGGCCGAGCTGACGTTCGAGTGCCTGCAGTCGATCTGCGTGCAGCCGCCTCGCTCGTACGAGGTGGTCATCGTCGACAACGCGTCGATCGACCGGACCCCGGTGCTCCTCGACCGCCTGCGCGGCGTCACCATCCGCCGCAACCAGGTGAACGCTCACTTCCTGGCCGGCGCCAATCTCGCCGCCCGTCACGCGCGCGGCCGCTTCCTGCTGCTCCTGAACAACGACGTCCGGCTCTTGCCGGGCAGCATCGAGTCGGCCCTGCGCACCATCAGGGCCTCGCCGTCGATCGGCGCCGTCGGAGGCAGGATCGTGCTGCTCGACGGGACGCTGCAGGAAGCGGGCAGCATCGTGTGGAGGGACGGCTCGTGCCTGGGTTACGGGCGCGGTGGCCACCCCCAGGACCCCGCCTTCATGTTCGCGCGGGACGTCGATTTCTGCTCCGGGGCCTTCCTTCTCACTCCGCGGTCCCTCTTCGAGGCCCTGGGCGGGTTCGATCCGACGTTCTCGCCCGCCTATGGGGAGGAGGCCGACTACTGCCTGAGGCTGTGGGACCGGGGCCTGCGGGTCGTGTACGACCCCGACGCGGTCATGTTCCACTACGAGTTCGCCAGCTCTTCCTCGATGGCGGACGCGATCGGGCTGCAGCGGAACAACCAGGAGATCCTGCGCCGCAAGCACCGGGCCCGCCTCGAGGGCTGCCATCACGTCCCCGATCCGGCGCGGGTCCTCGCCGCGCGGACCCACGGCGATCGCGGGCCGCGTGTCCTGTTCGTCGACGACCGGATCCCGCGCGCCACGTTCGGCTCCGGTAGCCCGCGCACCCGCTCGATCGTGGCCGGCCTGCTCGACCTCGGCTATTTCGTCACGTTCTATCCGCTCACCGAGCCGCTGGACGACTGGACGCGGGTCCGCCGCACGCTGCCGCGCGAGGTGGAGGTCATGCTCGGTTACGGCGCGGCCCGGTTCGCCGAGTTCCTGGCCGGCCGCCGCGGACACTACGACGTGCTGCTGGTGAGCCGTCCCCACAACATGGCGTTCATCGGCGAGCTGATGGCCTCGCATCCCGGGGCTTTCTCCGGCCTGAAGGTGGTCTACGACGCGGAGGCGATCTATTCCCTGCGCGAGCTGGCCGGCGGCCGGCTGCGCGGAGACCCCGTCACGAGCCGCCAGGCGGAGGCGCTGCTGGCGGAAGAGCTGGACCTGGCCCGCGCGGCCCACCGGGTCATCGCGGTCTCCCCGGCCGAGGCGAGGAGGTTCCGCGATCACGGCATTCCCGGCGTCGGGATCCTCGGTCATGCTCTCGCTCCCGTCCCCACGCCGCGACCGTTCGCCCATCGGACCGGGTTCCTCTTCGTAGGGTCCGTTCACGAGCCGACGAGCCCCAACGCCGATTCGCTGCAGTGGTTCATCGGCCAGGCGTGGCCCCTCATCGAAGCGAGCGTCGAGGGCGCGCGGTTCGACGTGGCGGGCGAGAACCACGCCCGCGAGATCGGCGCCCTGGCCAACGGCTCGGTGAGAATGCTCGGACCCGTGGCGGACCTGACGCCCGTCTACGACAGCCACCGCATCTTCGTGGCGCCGACGCGCTTCGCGGCCGGCCTTCCCCACAAGGTGCACGAGGCCGCCGCTCACGGCCTGCCGGTCGTGGCCACGCCGCTCATCGCGGAGCAGCTCGGCTGGCGGGCCGGCGCCGAGCTGCTGACCGCCGAGACGCCGCGCGCGTTCGCCGAGACGTGCGTGCAGCTCTACAACGACGCGTCGCTGTGGGCGGAGCTGCGGGCGAACGCCCTCCGGCGCGTGGAGAGCGATTGCTCCCCGGGTCTCTTTCTCGGGTCCCTCCGGCGGATCCTGGACGATGCGGGAAAGGGCGCGGCCACGTGAGCGGTCCCAAGCCGCCGCCCCCCGAGCGGTTCAACACGGGAGACATGGGGCGGGACTGGGACGCCCGCGCTCGCGCGTGTGCCCGGGAGTACATCCTCACCGGCTTCGCGGACCGGCCGGACGACTTCGCCCGCAGCGGCCAGGCGGCGGCCGAGAGCCTCTTGGCCTTCTGTCCGCCCGGCGCCGTCGTGCTGGACCTCGGCTGCGGCGTGGGCCGGGTGGCGCGCGAGCTGGAGCCTCACGTCGGCGAGATCCATGCCGTCGACGTGTCGGAAGAGATGATCCGGCAGGCCCGCGAGTACGTCGGGCCGGGCTCCCGGATCCGTTTCCAGGTGAACGACGGCTTCATGCTCGCTCACCTGGCCGACGGCAAGGTGGATTCCGCGTTCTCCCTCCTCACCATGCACCACGTGACCCGGGCGGCGTTCGAGAGGTATCTCGGCGAGGTCCACCGGGTGCTGCGGCCGGGCGGCCGCTTCTACTTCTCCGTCGTCTCCCGGGACCGCTCGCCGGCCTACGAGGTGGACGACGGCCGCGACACCTTCACCGGCCGTGCGTACGCGGACGCCGAGCTGAGCGCCCTTCTCCGCGGGCGGTTCGAGCAGGTGGAGCGCTGGCTCGCCGACTCGGGAGACGGCTCCTGGCGGGTGACCTACGTCAACCTCCTCCTGCGGAAGGCGGGGCCGAGCGTGTCGCCGTGATCGGGGACCGGCCCCCGGAGCCCCGGTGGCTGCGAGTGAGCGCCGGACCGCTGCGGGGGGCGGAAATGCTGCTCCGGCCCGGGGCCGCGGTCTGGCAGGAGCAGATGCGGGAGGGGCGGTTCGAGGCGTTCCTCCACGATGCGGTCGGCGACGAAGAGCTGGCCGGCCGCACCGTCTGGGACGCGGGCGCGCACGTGGGCTACCACACCCTGCCCTTTGCCGCCTGGGTCGGCGGGCATTGCCCGGTTATCGGGTTCCGACCGAAGCCCCCACACCTCGCCCGCCTGCCCGGCAACCGCC
>Ga0066710_100001937_pt1 | contig 16139 bp, 14 predicted proteins | sample GraSoiAngelo_159_FD_79666 | JGI IMG/M metagenome (GOLD analysis project Ga0066710, IMG submission 79666) | Grasslands soil microbial communities from the Angelo Coastal Reserve, California, USA - 14_1009_16_40cm | ecosystem: Environmental > Terrestrial > Soil > Grasslands | place: USA...
CAGCGCCCCGCGGCCGACGTTCGCTGGCTCGGACGGGTCGCGCACGAGGCGATGCCCGCGCTGTACCGGGCCGCAGATCTCGTGGTCGTGCCCTCGGTGGGACCCGAGGCGCTATCGCGCGTGCCGCTCGAGGCGGCCGCGGCGGGACGGCCGACGGTGGGCGCACGCGCCGGTGGCATCCCGGAGGAGATCCTCGACGGCGAAACGGGTATCGTGGTCGAGCGCGGCGACCCGGAAGAGCTCGCGAAAGCGATCTTGCGGCTTCTCGAGGACGAGGGGCTGCGCACGCGCCTGGGCGAGGGCGCCCGGCGGTTCGTCGGACAGCGCTTCGGGGCCGACGCCGTGGTCGAGTCGCTCCTGGCCGCCTACGCGGAGTCGGGGCGCTGAGCCGTCAGGAGCCCCGGTCAGCGGCCATCGGAATCCTGCCGGCGCTCGGCAGTGGCCTCACGGATCTCCGGCGCGGCGGCCAGCACGAGCGGCTCCTGGCCTACGACCTGCGCCACTACGCCGCCGCGTACGGCACCGTGTACTACTTCAGCTACTTCGACGAGACGCTCGCCGACTTCACGCGCGACGCGCTGCTACGCGAGCGCGTGGTCGTGCTCCCCAAGCGCGGTCCCTGGTCGCCGCGAGCTCACGCGCTCCTTCTTCCGTTCATTTATCGCGACCAGCTCCGGCGCTGCGAGGTCCTTCGCGTCATGCAGTTCCCCGGCGTGATTCCCGCCCTCGGGGCCCGCCGGCTTTTCGGGACGCCCTTCGTCGTCACCTACGGATATCGGTACGGGGAGGTCGCGCGTATCGCAGGCTCGCGCGTGAAGCCACGCCTCTATTCGCTGCTCGAGCGGGTGGCGATCCCGCGAGCGGCCGGGATCATCGTCACGTCCAGGGAGCTCGAGGCGCACGTGAAGGGGGTGCATCCGACCGCTCGGGTGATCTACGCGCCGAACGGGGTCGACGTGACCGCGTTCGCTCCGCGGCCGTCGGAGGCGGGCGGGAATCGTCGCTCGGTGCTCTACGTCGGGCGCCTGTCGGCCGAGAAGAACCTCGAGCGGCTCGTCGCCGCGCTCGGCCGCCTTACGCCGCCCGTGCGTCTGATCGTGATCGGCGCCGGGGATCTGCGCGCTGTTCTCGAGCGCCGGGCGGTCGCCGCGGGACTCGGCGTCGAGTTTCGTGGCGTCGTCCCGCACGGCGAGCTGCCGGCGTACTTCAACGCGGCCGACGTCTTCGTGTTGCCGTCACTGACCGAGGGGCATCCCAAGGTCCTGATCGAGGCGATGGCCTGCGGACTGCCGTGCGCCGTCTCGGCGCGAGGCGGCAATCTGACGCTCGTCCAGGACGAGGTCACCGGGCTCCTGTTCGACCCGGAGGACACCGCCGCGATGGGCCGCGCCGTCGAGCGGCTCCTCACCGACGTGACCCTGGCACGCCGGGTGGGCGCCGCGGCGCGCGCGCTGGTGGCCGATCGCTACGACGTACACGAGCTCCTCGAGGCCGAGGTGCGCTTCGTCGAGCAAGCGTCGCGGGACGCGCCGCTGCGGGAGCTCTTCGAGGACTACGCCGAGGCGTTCCCGATCGACGACACGCTGCCCGAATTCGTCGTGCAACGGTTCGACGAGCTCCTCGGCGCCGCGCCGAGCACGGTGCTGGACGTCGGCGCCGGCGACGGACGCTATCTGAAATTTTTCCAGTCGCGCCTCTCCAAGGCGATCGTGGTCGGCTGCGAGATCAGCCTCACGCGCGCCCAGCGCATGCGCGCGAAGGGGCTCCGGGTCGTCGTCGCGCGCTCGGAGGAGCTTCCGTTTCGTGACGGCGCGTTCGATCTGGTCACGCTCATCGAGGTCATCGAGCACACGCAGTCTCCGGCGAGGAGTCTCGAGGAGGTCCGGCGGATCCTGCGCCGTGGCGGCCGGCTGGCGCTCACGACGCCGAACTACCCGGTGAAGCGACTGTACGACGCGCGCGCGGCCGTCCGGGCGCGCGACGTGCGTCGCTTCCGCGACGACCCGACCCACATTTCACCGCTGTCGGCGCGCCGCCTCGAGCGGTTGCTCAGACCGCGTTTCGAGTCCGTCGAGCTCGAGGGGACCTCGCTGCTCGGCGAGAGCCGGAGCCGATGGGTGCGCGCCCTCAAGGACTCGCCGTTCGGGCGCCGGCTCAGCAACAAGCTCTTCGCCGTCTGCGCGAAGGGGGAGTGACGCCCTTGCCCCTCGCGTACTACTCGGTCAGCGCCGACCGGGATTTCTGGGCCGAGCACTGGGGCGGCCATTCCACCGGGGAGCTGCTCGAGACGGCGCGAAGCTCGCCGTTGACCGAGCTCATCAGCCGCGCGCTGCCGCGCGACGGCACCGTCCTCGAGGCCGGCTGCGGGCTCGGCCAGTACGTCGTGCTGCTCCGGGAGCGCGGCTGGCGGGCCGCGGGCGTCGACTGGGCGGTCGACGCGCTCAGGATGTGCCGGCGGCTCGCTCCGGTGCCGCTCGCCGCGATGAAGCTCGAGGCTCTCGCGATTCGCGACGCCTCGCTGAAGGCGTATGTCTCGCTGGGCGTCGTCGAGCACGACGAAGCCGGTCCCGACGGGATCCTCGCCGAGGCGGCGCGGGTGCTGAAGCCGGGCGGCGTGGCGGTCGTGTCGGTGCCGTACCTCAACGGCGTGCGGACCATCGGCCGCGCGTGGCTCGCCCATCGTAACCGGGCGCTCGCGCGACGCGGCGCGACGTTCTACCAGTACGCGTTCACACGCCGGGAGCTGGTCTCCGCGCTCGCGCGCCACGGGCTCGTGACGCTCGACGCGCATCCGTACGATCCCGCGCGCCTGCTCCGCCGCTTCTGGGGGCAGGCGCCGGGCGAACGCCGGACCGGCGGGGCGGTGGCGCCGCGGCGGGGGATGCTCGGCGGCGCCGCGCGGCGCGTGCTCTACACCGAACCGGCGCTCCGGTTGCTCGGCCACATGCTGCTCGCGGTCGCGCGCAAGCGGTGAGCGGGGGCAGAGGCCTGCGCGAGCGGTTGGTATACTGCGCGCGATGAGCGAGGCGTCGTACCGACTCGTCGACGCCGGGGACGAGCGCGTGCTGACGGTTGACGGGCGGGAGTTCCACACCCACTACAGCGAGCGCGTGATTCGGATGCTGATCGCGCGCAAGGGGCCGCGACGCGCAGCGCTCTACTTCCCCTTCAAGAAGGAGCGTGGTGAGCATTTTCTCGGCCCGCTCTTCCGCTACCTCGACACGAAGGCCGTGACCGGTCTCACGGTCCTCGAGGTCGGTTGCTCGTTCGGCCACAACACCGAGTATCTCGCCGAGCGGCCCGCCGTCACGAGGATCCACACGTACGATACGGACCCCGACTTCGTGGCGATGGTCCGGACGAAGGTCGAGGAGATGCGGCTCGCCAAGGTGAGCGAGGTCACCCTGCTGACCAACGAGCAGACGTGCCGGCTGCCGTGGGCGGACGGCACCTTCGACCTGGTGCTGGTGGTCGGCATCGTCGAGCATCTGTCACGGCGCTACCGTCGCGTCCAGGTGAACGAGTACTACCGCGTGCTGGCGCCGGGCGGCCACATCGCGATCCTCGACACGCCGAACCGCTGGTTTCCGTACGAGACGCACTCGGTCGGCCTCCCGTTCGTCCAGTGGCTGCCGCCGAGACTGGCCTATGGCTATGCCCGCACGTTCCGGCCCGCGTTGTACGGTGCGATGTCGTACGAAGACTTCACCGCGGAGGGCTCGGGCTGGCAGAACGCAACACTCGGTGACTGCCTGCCCTCGGCGGGTATTCGAGGCCTCGAAGACTTGACCGAGACGGCCGGCTACGGCTGGCGCTTCTTTCGCGACACCGCGCGGTCGCGAGCTCGGCGGAAGCTCTTCCCGCTCTTCGCGCTGGCCGTCGAAATCCTGGAGAAGCTCGGGCGACCACCGTCGCTGTGCCTGCCTTACTTGAATCTGCTGCTCCGCAAATTTCCCGCCGTGACGCCGAAGGCGTGAGCGTCCCGGCCGTTTCGGTTCTCATGCCCGTCCGGAACAGCGTGCTGTGGGTCCGCGAGGCGGTGACGAGCGTGCTCGCGCAGACCGCCGGCGATCTCGAGCTGATCGTGATCGACGACGGCTCGACGGACGACACGCCCGAGGTGCTGGCAGCGTTTCGCGATCCGCGGCTGCGGGTCGAGCGGCGGCCGAGCGCGGGACTCACGCGGGCACTCGTCCGGGCGCTCGAGCTCGCGCGGGCACCGCTCTTGGCCCGGCTCGACGCCGATGATATAGCCCTTCCCGATCGATTCGCGCGCCAGCGTCGCTTCCTCGACAGCCGGCCCGAGGTCGGACTCTTGGGAACCGGCGCCCGCGAGCTCGATCCGTTCGGCCGTGAGGTCAGGATCGTGCGCCCGCCCGCGGACCACGACGCGATTCGCCGGGCACTCATCCGCGCGAACCCCTTCGTGCACTCCTCCGTCGTCATGCGTCGTTCGGTCCTGGACGAAGTGGGTGGGTACGATCCCTCGTTCCCGGTCGCGCAAGACTACGACCTCTGGATGCGTCTGTCGCGGGTCACGCGTCTGGCGAACCTGGCCGAGCCGCTCGTGATCCGGCGGCTCGCCCCCGGACGGGTCTCGGCGGTCCGCGACGACGACCGGCTCAGGGCCGAGGCGCGAGTGCGCTGGCGGGCGGTCCGTAGCCATGCCTATCCGTGGTGGTGTGCCGTCTTCGCCCTCCGGCCCCTCGCGGCGCTCGCCGTGCCGGCCGCCTGGCGGCGAGTACTTCGCGGGCCAACGCCGTTCGAAGGCCCGCCGCACGGGGTGTAGTACTATGATCGGGATGCGGATTCTGATCACTGGCATCACGGGGTTCGTGGGCAGTCACCTCGCCGAGTACGCGCTGGAGCGCGGCGCCGAAGTATTCGGGTCGGTCCGCTGGCGAAGCAAGACCGAGAACATCGATGAGCTCCGCGACCGCGTGACCCTCATCGAGTCGGATCTGCGCGACCTCCTCTCGGTCAGGACAGTGCTCGAGCAGTCGCGGCCCGACTACATCATCCACCTGGCGGCGCAGAGCTTCGTCGCGGCGTCCTGGCAGACTCCGATGGAAACGTTCCACACGAACGTTGTCAGCCAGATGAACCTCTTCGAAGGGATGCGCCAGCTCGGATCGTCCGCGCGATTCCTGGTCATCGGCTCGAGCGAAGAGTACGGGCTGGTCGAGCCGCACGAGCTGCCGATCCGAGAGACGAATCCCCTGCGTCCGCTTTCTCCGTACGCCGTGAGTAAAGTGGCGCAGGATCTGATGGGCTGGCAGTACTTCAAGAGCTACGGCATGCATATCGTCCGCGCCCGCGCGTTCAATCACACGGGGCCCCGTCGCGGTGACACCTTCGCGAGCTCCAACTTCGCGAAGCAGATCGCCGAGATGGAAGCGGGCCTGCGCGAGTCGGTCGTGCACGTGGGCGATCTGAAGCCCACGCGCGACTTCTCCGACGTGCGCGACATCGTGCGCGGCTACTGGCTTCTGCTCGAGCGCGGGACGCCCGGCGAGGTCTACAACCTCTGCTCCGGTCTCGAGTGGTCGATCGAGCGCCTCCTGAACTTCCTGATCGGGCTGTCGACCCTCCCCCACGTCGAGATTCGTCAGGATCCGGCGCGCCTGCGTCCCTCCGACGTGCCGGTCCTGCGCGGCTCGCGGCACAAGGTCGAGAGCGCGCTCGGATGGCGTACGACGATCCCGCTCGAGCAGACGCTGACCGATCTGCTCGAGTACTGGCGTCGGCGGATCAAGTCACGCCCGCGCTAGCGGGAGCAGGCTTGGTTCCGGGCGCGCGAGTCGCCCTGGTCCACGATTGGCTGACGGGGATGCGAGGCGGCGAGCGCTGCCTCGAGGTCCTCTGCGAGCTCTTCCCCGACGCGCCGCTCTTCACGCTCCTGCACGTCCCGGGCAGCGTGTCATCCCAGATCGAGCGCCGGCGCATCGTCACCTCGTTCGTCCAGCGTCTCCCGAACGCTTCCGAGCGGTACCGTCATTACCTGCCGACGTTTCCGCTCGCGATCCGTCGGTTCGATCTCTCGGGCTACGACCTCGTCGTCTCGATGAGCCACTGCGTCGCGAAGGGGGTGCGGGTCGCCCCCCGCGCGCTGCATCTGTGCTATTGCTTTTCTCCGATGCGCTACGTGTGGGACCTGTCGAGCGACTACTTTGGGCCCGGCCACGGTCTGGCCGCCCGCACGCTCGGACCGCCGCTGGCGGCGGCGCTCCGGCGCTGGGACCGTCAGACTGCCGGCGTACACCGGTTCGTGGCGATCTCACGGCACATCGCCGATCGGATCCTTCGCGCCTACGACCGTCCGGCGGACGTGATCTATCCCCCGGTCGACGTGCAGCGCTTCGAGATCGCGGAGGCCGCCGAGGACTATTATCTGGTCGTGGGCGCGCTCGTGCCGTACAAGCGCATCGACCTGGCGGTCGCCGCGGCGAACCGACTCGGCCGGCGGCTCGTCGTCGTCGGCACGGGCCCGGAGGAAGCCCGGCTGCGCGCGCTCGCCGGGCCGACCGTGAGCTTCCTCGGCTGGCGACCCGACGCCGAGATCGCCCGGCTCTACGCGCGCTGCCGCGCCCTCATCTTCCCGGCGGTCGAGGACTTCGGGATCACGCCGCTCGAGGCCGCCGCCGCCGGGCGCCCGACGATCGCGCTCGGGCGGGGCGGCGCGCTCGAGACGATGGTGGGGCTCGACGCCGCCGACGCGCCGCCGACCGCCGTGTTCTTCCCGGACCAATCGGTCGACGCGCTCGTCGAGGCGATCTCGCGATTCGAGCGCGCCGTCGACCGGTTCGACGGCAAGGTGCTGCGCTCGCGCGCCGAGTCGTTCGACCGGCCGGTCTTCAAACAGAAGCTCGGCGACTACATCGCCGCGCGCTGGGACGGGTTCCGGGCGGGGGCGGCATGCTGAAGGCCCACTCGCGACTCGTCGAGAACCTGGCGCTCGCCGGGGATCTGTTCCTGATCGCGATCTGCTGGGTCGAGTCGTACTGGATCCGCTTCCATCTGGTGCCCCGTTTCCACCTGATGTCCGTGACCGACGTGCCTCCGTTCCGCGACTACGCGCTGCAGCTCGTGCCGATCCTGATGGTGTGGGGCATCGCGTTTCGCACCTTCGATCTCTACCGGCCCAATCGCCTCGGCTCCCGCCGGTCGGAATGGTGGGATGTCGCCAAGGCGTCGACCGTCGGCGCGCTGGTCCTCGTCTCGATCATGACCTTCGTGTTCCGCGGACACGAGTACTCGCGGCTCGTGATCCTCCTGTTCCTGGCCCAGTCGATCGTCGTGGTCAGCCTCGCCCGCGCGGGGCTCCGCGAGGCGCTCCGGTTCGCGCGCCGGCACGGGTACAATCTGCGTTACGCGATCGTCGTGGGCGGGGGAGAGCCGGCCGCCGAGGTGCTTCGCGTGCTCAACCGGCGCCGCGACGTCGGCATCTTCGTCCTCGGCCTGCTGAGCGACAAGAAAGAAGTGCCCGAGAACGTGCGATGGCTCGGCGGCATCGAGGACGTGCGCGCGGTGCTCGACCGCCAGCAGGTGGACATCGTGTTCATCGCGCTCCCGCACGCCGACGCCGCGCGGCTCACCACGGTCCTCGGCGGGATCGGCGACGACCCGATCGCGATCCACCTGGTGCCGGACGTGTTCAGCCTCGTCCCGGCCCGCGGGGGGATCGAAGAGTTCGAGATGATCCCGTTCATCCACCTGCGTGAATCGCGGCTCTACGGCTGGAACCGCGTCGTCAAGCGGGTGTTCGACCTGGTCTTCGGCGCGCTCGCCCTGGCGGTCGCGGCGCCCGTGATGCTGGGGCTCGCGGTCGCGCTCAAGCTCACCTCGACGGGACCCGTCCTCTATCGCCAGGAGCGCATGGGCGTCGACGGCCGGCGCTTCCGGATGCTGAAGTTCCGGACGATGCGGGTGGACGCGGAGGCGGACACCGGACCGGTCTGGGCGCGCGAGGATGATCCGCGCCGCACCGCCCTCGGCGTCTTCCTGCGCCGGACGAGCCTCGACGAGCTGCCGCAGCTCTTCAACGTGCTGCGCGGCCAGATGAGCCTCGTGGGGCCGCGACCCGAGCGCCCGGGCTTCGTCGAGGAGTTCCGGCGCCGCGTGCCCGGCTACATGCTCCGCCACAAGATGAAGGCGGGGATCACCGGCTGGGCCCAGATCAACGGCTGGCGCGGCAACACGTCGATCGAGAAGCGGATCGAGCACGATCTCTACTACATCGAGCGCTGGAGTCTCGCCTTCGATTTGAAGATCCTCCTGCAGACTCTCTGGTACGGCTTCCGCATCAACCGCAACGCGCATTGAGCCTGGCGCGCGACTGGCTGCTCCGGGCGCTTACGGTCGGCCTGGCCGCGTCGATCACGCTCTCGGAGACCACGCTCGTCGTCCTCGCGGTCGTGCTCGTCGTTGGCCGGCGCGCCGCGCGGCCTCGGGCCACGTGGCCGCTGATCGGACCCGTGATCGCCTTCGCGCTGTGGACGCTCGTGACCGTGCTCGCCTCCCGGCACCCCGGCGAGAGCCTCCTGGCCTCGCGAGGCCTTCTCACGTTGGGCGCCTTCTACGTCGTGCTGAACGCTCTGCCAGACACGCGGGCGGCCGGGCGCTTTGCGAGCGGGCTCCTGATCGCCGTCGCGACGGTGGCGCTCCTGTCGATCGTTCAAGTGGGCTTCTGTCCGCCTGGCGGCACGCTCGAGACAGGTATCGCGCCGGTTCGGCTGCTCATGAGGAAGTGCGCGCGGGCCCGCGGCTTCTTCTCGATCTACATGACGCTCGCCGGCGTCCTCAGCCTCGTCCTGGTCAGCGCGTTGCCGCGGATCGCGTCGGGCGGGCGGCGGGACGCCTGGGCGTTTCCGGCCTGGTTGGCCGGGGTCCTGGCCCTCGGGCTCACGTCGGTGCGCGGCGCGTGGCTCGGCTTCGGCGCCGGCTGCGCGGGCTGCGCGCTCGGTCTCCGTCGTCGCTGGCTCGTGCTCGCCGCGCTGGTGCTCGTCGTCGCGGGCTCTCTCGTCGTCGAGCCGCGCTTGCTCGAGCGCGTGAAGAGCGTCGGCGACCTCGCGGACGATACGACACGTGATCGGCTCGCGATGCTCTCCGCGGGGCTCGGCCTCGCGATCGCGCACCCGTTGACCGGGATCGGGCCCGGTCAGGTCAAGAACGTGTACCCGGCGGTGGCGCCGCCAGAGGCGCTACGACGCTCGACCAGTCATCTGCACAACACGCCGCTTCAGATCGTCGTGGAGCGCGGGCTCCCCGGTCTGGCGGCGTGGGTCGCGATCTGGGTGGGCTTTTTCGGCGCGGCGTGGCGAGTGCTCAGGCGAGTCCCCCCGACCGACGAAGAGGCCCGCGCGCTCGTGCTGGGCTCGATAGCGGCCATCGCGGCGTTTCTCGTCGCGGGGCTCTTCGAATACAACTTCGGCGATACCGAAGTGCTGCTGATGGCGCTCGCGGTGATGGCGCTGCCGTTCGTCGTCGAGCGCGATCTTCCGGCGAGCCCGGCTCAGCTACGCGAGTGACGGGCGCGGTCGTAGCGGCCGAGGACCTGACCGAGCGTCTCGGCCTGGATCAGGCCCTGCGACTTCATGGCCTGGCAGACGTCGCCCCACTTCCGCCCACTCCGACGCTCTTGCGCGATCTGCTCGAGCGTCATCGGCGTGGCGCCGCTGGCGGTCGTGCTCTGAGCTTCGAAGAGCGCGGTCGCGATCCGCTTGTTGCCTTGCGACAACGACGCGAAGGCGCTCGCTGGAGGGGTCGACACAACCTCGGGCTGGGTCGCTGGTTTCGACTGGGCCTCGGCGGCTGTTCCCGTCGCCGCGACGAGCATGAGGACGCCGAGAGTCGCTGCAAACGATCGTGTCATGGGACGCTCCATCGGGTCGTTTTCCGGGCACATCTCGTTTCCACCGGTCTCGGTTCGTCGAATTGCACGGGCGATGCCAGAAGCCCGCGAGACGAGGCCCTTCCGATTTCTCGGGGACTTAGCGGAAACCGGACACTTCGGGTCGGTGGTCGCGGACTGGACAGGCTGGCGCAGTCGTTCGGACCGATGACAAATTATGGCCAGGATGCGCCCGATCGACTCCTCACGGCGGGGTACAGGCACGGCATCCGGCTGAGATCGGTGCCCCAGAAGGTGCGTCGTGGGCCGCTCCCCCCGGGCTGATATTATCGTGACCTTGCTTGTCACGTCGCGCATCCGGGGGGCTGATCATGGGTGAGGCTCGCGGCACCACGGGCTCCACGCGCAGGGACTTCCTGCGAACCAGCGGGATGGTGGCGGCCGGGATGAGTGTCGCGCCGCTGCTCGCGGCCTGCGCGGCCGTCCGCATACCTGGCGCCGGGATCAACGTCGAGGAGATCAGCGTCGCCGAGCTACAGGCGGCGATGACCGCAGGGCGCCTCGACGCGGAGACGCTCGTGCATATGTACCTCACCCGCATTCAGGCGATCGACCGTAGCGGCCCCACGTTGCACTCGGTCCAGGAGATCAATCCCGACGCCGTGGCGATCGCCCGCGCCCTCGACGAGGAGCGTCGAGCCGGGCGAGTCCGGGGTCCGCTCCACGGCATTCCCATCTTGTTGAAGGACAACATCGCCACCGCCGACAAGATGGAGACGACGGCGGGCGCGCTCGCGCTCGTCGGCGCGCGGCCGCGCGAGGACTCGACGATCGCGCGGCAGCTCCGGCAGGGCGGCGCCGTCATCCTCGGCAAGGCCTCGATGAGCGAGTGGGCGTATTTCAAGTCGACGCCGGGCTCGAGCGGCTGGAGCTCGCGAAGCGGACAGGCGCGCAATCCGTACGTCCTCAATCGCACGCCGTGCGGGTCGAGCTCCGGCTCCGCGATCGCGGTGGCGGCGAATCTCGTCACCGTCTCGATCGGCACCGAGACCGACGGCTCGATCATCTGCCCGGCCGGCGTCAACGGCGTGGTGGGCATCAAGCCCACCGTGGGGCTCACCAGCCGCGCGGGGGTGATCCCGATCTCCGTGACGCAGGACACGGTGGGCCCGTTCGGGCGCACGGTCGCCGACGCAGCCGCAGTCCTGGGAGCGATCGCGGGCGTCGACTCGCGCGATCCCGCGACCCAGGCGAGCGCGGGCCGCGCGCAGACGGACTACGTCAAGTACCTCGAGCTCAACGGGCTTCGCGGCGCCCGCATCGGTGTGCCCCGCGACGGATATTTCGGCTACAGCCCCAAGGCCGATGAGGTCGTCAACCAGGCGATCGACGTCCTGCGAAACGGCGGCGCCGTGATCGTCGACCCCGTCAAGATCCCGAACTTCGACCGAGCCGCGCTCACGTCCGCCGAGCTGATCGTGCTGCTCTACGAGTTCAAAGCGGGAGTGAATGCCTATCTGTCGAGCGTGGCGCCGGGCGCGCAGGTGCGGACGCTCGACGACGTCATCGAGTTCAACAAGCGCAATCCGCGCGAGAACCTGCCGTATTTCGGCCAGGAGCTGCTCGTGCGTGCGCAGGCCAAGGGCGAGCTGACCGAGGCCGAGTATCTCGAGGCGCTGGAGAAGTGCCGCCGCCTGGCGGGGACAGAAGGCGTCGACGCCATCATGGACGAGCAGCAGCTCGACGCCTTGATCGCGCCCACGACGACACCGGCATGGCCGGTCGATCTCGTCAACGGCGACCAGTTCCGCGGCAGCAGCGCCAAGAGCGCCGCCCTGGTGGGCTATCCGCTCGTCAGCGTCCCGGCCGGCACCGCGATGGGCTTGCCGGTCGGCATCACGTTCATGGGGCGCGCCTGGAGCGAGCCGACGCTCATCAAGCTCGCGTACGCGTTCGAGCAGGCGTCGAAGGCGCGACGCCCACCGCAGTACCTCAACGCGCTGCCGTAGAGGATCGGCGACGATGCGTGCCGTGATCTGTCGTGCGTGGGGAGAGGTGGACGGTCTCAAAGTCGAAGAGGTCGCCGCCCCGACGCCCGGGCCTGACGATGTGTTGATCGCCGTGAAGGCGACCGCCGTGAACTACGCGGACGCTCTGATGACGGCCGGCCGTTACCAGACGAAGCCGGATCTTCCGTTCAGCCCGGGACTCGAGACCGCCGGTGTCGTGGCCTCGTGCGGCTCGCGGGTGACCCGCCTCAAGCCCGGCGATCGCGTCATGGCGATCCTCGCCTACGGCGGGCTCGCCGAGATGGCCGTGGCGCCGGCGTCCGAGACCTTCGCCATGCCGTCGCGGATGAGCTTCGAGGAGGCCGGCGCGTTCCCCGTCGCGTACATCTCGAGCCACGTCGCGATTCGCTGGCAGGGCCGCCTCGAGCCCGGCGAGACACTGCTCGTGCTCGGCGCCGCCGGCGGCGTCGGCCTCACGGCCGTCGAGATCGGCAAGGCGATGGGGGCGCGCGTGATCGCGGCGGCGAGCACGGCCGAGAAGCTCGCGGTGGCCCGCGAGCGCGGCGCGGACGCCCTCGTCAACTATTCGACCGAGAAGCTCACCGAGCGAGTGATGGCGCTGACGGACGGCAAGGGCGCCGACGTATGCTTCGACCCGGTCGGCGGCGAGCTGTTCGACGCCGCGCTCTCGGCGCTCGGCTGGGGCGGCCGCATCCTGGTCGTCGGTTTCGTGGGCGGCGTTCAGCAGATTCCCGCGAACCGGCTCCTGGTCAAGAACCGGGCCGCCATGGGCACGTCGCTCCGCTACTTCCGCTGGCACGCGCCGGACAAGCTCCGCTTGTCGGTCGACGAGCTCCTGCGCTGGTACGAGGAAGGCAAGCTCCGGCCGTGCATCTCGCACCGGCTTCCGCTCGAGAAGAGCGTCGAGGCGATCCGGCTCCTGACCGATCGCCGGGCGTACGGCAAGGTGGTCGTCGTCCCGGGCTTGACTGGCGCCTGAGCGTGGAGATCCAGGTTCGCGAGCACGGCCGGCACGTTGTGGTGCTCACCATCGACAACCCGCCGCGGCTCAACGCGATGTCGCGCCAGATGATGGCCGACCTGGCCCGGCTGTGGGACGAGCTCGACCGCGGGAGCTGCCGGTGCGTCGTCCTCACCGGCGCCGGCACCCGCGCGTTCTGCGCGGGCGCGGACATGAGCGGCGATCTCTCCGCGGCGCCGGAGACGGCCCGCGTCGTCAGCCACGCGCTGCTGAAGCATTACGTGTTCTCGAAGCCGATCGTGGCGGCCGTCAACGGCGACTGCGTCGGGGGCGGCGTCGAGCTGCTCCTCTCGACCGACGTGCGGGCCGCCACGCCTCACGCTCGCTTCGGGCTGCCGGAGGTGCGCTGGTCCATCTATCCGTTCGGTGGCGCGACGGTGAAGCTCACCCAGCAGATCGGCTACGTGCACGCCATGGACCTCTTGCTGACCGGCCGGCTCATCGACGCCGCCGAGGCCGCGCGCCTGGGACTCGTCAATCGCGTCGTGCCGGCCGAGGGGCTGATGGCCTGGGCGCTCGAGACCGCCGAGACGATCGCCGGCAACAGTCCGTCGGCGGTGCAGGCGGTGAAGCGCCAGATCAGCTCGACGATCGCCGACCACGCGCTCTCGCGCGAGGCGCTCGAGCAGGAGCTCGGCGACCGCGTGCGGGCCAGCGCGCATTTCCGGGAGGGCGTCGCCGCGTTCCGCGAGAAGCGTAAACCACGTTATGAATAGGGCGACTCCCGCCACCGTGCCGTGACGCGGGTGAACCGATGCGTTCAGCCCAGGTCGAAGTGAGCTAAGCTAACGCATGCTCGGGCCTACCCTCGAAGGTGATCGCGTCCGCTTGGAAGCACCCGCGCGCGAGCATCTACCGAGCATCGCGAAGTGGCGGACCGATCTCGAAGCGACGCGTTACCTCTTGATCCTTCAGTTCCCTCCGTCGCCAAAGCAGCACGAGGACTGGCTCGAGAAAGCCGCAGTCAGCCAGGACGACATCGTCTGGACGATCGTCGACCGTGGTGACGGCGCCCTCGTGGGGCTATGCGGTCTCGACAAGATCTCCTGGCGCCACCGGCACGCTCTCGGATGGACGTTCCTCGGTGAGAAAGAACGCTGGGGTCGCGGGTTCGGCACCGAGACGGCGCGGCTCCGCACGTCATTCGCGTTCAAGCAGCTCGGCTTCGAGAAAGTGATGACCGAGATCTACTCGGGGAACGAGGCGTCGATCCGTATGGTGCAGAAGCTGGGCTTCCGTCGGGCGGGAGTCCTACGTCGCCATCGCTTCGTGGACGGCACTTGGCAGGACCTCTGGTTGGGCGAGATGCTTCGGGACGAATGGAAGGGCTAGCCACACGTCCTCTCGGGGACAACGTCGTCACACTCGAACCGGCTGATACGACGAACGTCGACCTGCTGGTTCAGTGGACACTTGATCCGATCGCGCAGGGACCGCACAAGCAAGCTCCCGACATGACTGAAGATGCGCTGCGGATTCTGTTCCTCGCGAATCAAGAACGGCGGTATTTTCTGATCAGACGGAATGCCGACGAGCACCCGTTGGGCCGCTTCTACTGGCGCGCTTGGCGATTTACCGAGTCGCCGAAGGAAATCGACTGGGAGCTGAACATCCTCTTGGCAAATCCTCTGGAAAGGGGAAAGGGTTATGGTGCCGCCGTTCAGCGGTTAGCATCCGACTACCTGCTCGCGCTGCCCGAAACGCGGAGCGTTTTTGCCTTCACGTTCCTGGCCAATGTTGCGGAGCAGCGCGCGCTCATCAAGGCCGGATTTCGGGAAGAGGGTCTGCTTCCCCATTCACACTATCGTGTTCACCGGGCGGAGCTTTCCGAGCTGCCCTGTCTTCTCTTCATCAAGCCGAGGTGTGCGTAAGACACGCAATCGCCAGCGTGCCGTCGGGCCCCGCCGCCGTGCTTTTCTTCGACGATGTGGCCGCCAACGTCGAGGCGGCGCGGACAGTAGGCATCAGAGCCTTCCAGGTGTCGGGCATCACCGGGCTGCGTCCGTGTCTCACCTCACTGGGGCTGTTGCATGACCCGACAAGCACGTAAAAAGTGGCTGGGCGTGGCGCTGCTCGACACGGCTCAGGCGCTATGAGCCGGCCGCGAGCGTAGGCCGCGCGCGCCGAAGAGGAGCAGCGCCGCCGCGACCCAGGCGAGCGCGCCGTCGAACACGAACGCTCCGGGGATGCTGACCGCGGCAATGGCGCCACTCGCGAGGGGGCTGGCCGCGGTGCCGATCTGAAGGCCGAGACCCAGCCAACCGAACGCCGCGCCGCGATGCTCGGCGGGCACGATCATGGCCCCCAGCGAGTACGTCAGCGTGATCGCGGCGCCGAGACAGAGTCCCGTGAGCAGGCGCAGCACGAGCAGCAAAGGCCAGCCGCGCGGCAGCGCCATGGCGGCGCAGAGCGGACCGCCGATGAGGAGCCCGATCAGCAAGATTCGCGCGGCGGGCACCTCGCGCGCGAGCCGTGCGGCGACGTTGGCCGAGGTCGTCGCAGCGATCGCGCCGATCGAGACGATCGCGCCCGAGATGGCCGCGATCTTCTCGATGCCGGGAAGATGCGCGACCTGAAGCGGGATCAAGAGCGCGAGCCCCCGGTCGATGAACTGCGCGATGAAGAGCAGCGCCAGCACCACGGCGAAGTGGGGGTACCTGAACACATCGCCGAGTGGCATCTTCGCTGCCGGCTGGCGCCGGGCTCCCTCGACCGGTGAAACCTCCTGGAACAGCACGATGAGCCCGACGAGCGCCAGCGCGCAGAGTCCGGCCGTCGCGAAGAACGCGTAGCGGATGCCGAAGTGCGAGGCGACGTAGCCGCCGATCGCCGGACCGACCGCGACGCTCAGGAGCTGCGCCGACTGCACCATGCCGATCGCCGACGCGACCTTGTCCTTGGGCGCGGAGGTGGTGGCCAGCGCCATCACCATCGGCGTGAAGCCGGCGAAGAGGCCCATGATCACGCGCGCGAGGAAGAGCTGTTGCACCGAGGTGACGAGGCCCATCGCCGCGACGATGACCACGAAGCCGACCAGCGAGCGGATCAGCATCATCTTGCGACCGAAGCGGTCGGCGAGACGGCCGAAGACCGGCGACAGGATCCCGGACATCGCAGGGGTGACCGCGGCCTGAAGTCCGGACCACAGCGCGATCTTCGCCGGATCCGTCACCCCGAGCTCGCGGATGTAGAGCGGCAGGAACGGCGAGAAGAACTGGAAGCCGACGAACGAGATGAA
>Ga0066710_100001938_pt1 | contig 16138 bp, 20 predicted proteins | sample GraSoiAngelo_159_FD_79666 | JGI IMG/M metagenome (GOLD analysis project Ga0066710, IMG submission 79666) | Grasslands soil microbial communities from the Angelo Coastal Reserve, California, USA - 14_1009_16_40cm | ecosystem: Environmental > Terrestrial > Soil > Grasslands | place: USA...
CTCGCATGCTGCGGCTGGTATCCGCCGGGGACGAAGCGGGTGACCATCGGCCCGAAGGCCCAGATGCCGAGGCTCGTCTTCACGCTGACCTGGACACCTCGTCCGATGTGTGCCAAACGTCGTGTCGAGACGTGCGATTCGCTTCCCGGATCACGACGCCGCCTACCCGGAGACGGTGAAGCTCCCGTTCATCGTCGCTGCGTGTGGATCACACTGGAAGTGGTACGACCCGTTCTGAAGCGTGACCGTCCAGGTCTGCGTCCCGGTCCCGGAGACGTCCGTGCTCTTGTCGACGCCGGGCCCGGTCAGATGGAAGTTGTGGATGTCTGACTTGTCGTCCACGTTGATCGTGTACGTCCCGGAGGTCAGAGTGGAGACCGGGTTCCCATTCTGGGTGAGGGTGATCGTGAAGCCGGGGCCGACGGTGGCGTCGAGCGTCGAGCCTGTCGCGGTCGTCGTCGTCGACGAGCTGGTCGTCGTCGTCGAGCTGGTCGTCGAGCTCGAGCTCGACCCGCCGCAGCCGGCGAGAGCGAGCGCGGCGAAGGCGAGCGTGCCGACGAGCACGGGTCGCGTTCCTCTCATCTGTTCCTCCTCATCGGATCGTCCGACGATACGCGGACCGCCGCTGCTCGGGCGCCCACTACTGTCACTCCGTGGAGGTGAGGCCGATCGCGCCCGGGCTCTGGCGCTGGACCGGGTACCACGAAGAGTGGAGGCAGGACGTCGGCTCGGTCTACCACGAGTCGCGGGACGGCGTAGTCCTCGTCGATCCGCTCGTCCCGCCCGAGGACACCGCCCGCTTCTGGGACGCCCTCGACCGCGACGTCGCGAAGGCCGGGGGCGAAGCGCACGTCCTCGTCACCGTCTTCTGGCACACGCGGAGCGCCGGCGCCATGATCGAGCGCTACGGAGCACGGGTGTGGGCCCCGGCCAGGGGAAAGCGCGCCATCGCGCGTCGGGCGGGAGCGGTGACCGATCCCTTCGGCGCGCACGACCGCCTCCCAGCCGGCGTCGTCGCCTTCGCTACCGCCCGCGCCAACGAGGTCGTCTACTGGCTGCCCGGGCAGCGAGCGCTGGTGCCCGGCGACGTCCTGCTCGCAGACGGGAACGGCGGGATACGCCTGTGCCCCGAGTCGTGGCTGCCTGAGCGAATCGGCCACGGCGAGCTCGCGTCGTCTCTGCGCCCGCTCCTCGATCTTCCGGTCGAACGCGTCCTACTCTCCCACGGCGACCCCGTGCTCTCCGGCGGAAGGGCGGCGCTCGCGTCGGCACTCGCCGTCGCGTAGTTTCTACCCGTGCTCTGGCTCTGGATCCTCATCGGCGTCGTCGTCCTCCTGCTCGTCGTTCTCGTCTACGGCTACAACCGACTCGTCCGACTGCGCCAGGAGGTCAACACGGGCTGGGCCAACATCGACGTGCAGCTGCAGCGGCGCACCGATCTGATCCCGAACCTGGTCGAGACTGTTCGCGGCTACGCGGCTCACGAGCGCGAGACCTTCGACGAGGTCACCCGCGCCCGGACTGCGCTACAGCAAGCGGGCACCCCCGCCGCCGCGGCGGTCGCGGACGCCGGCCTGACCGCGGCGCTCGGACGGCTGTTCGCCGTCGCCGAGGCCTATCCAGAGCTGAAGGCGTCGAAGAACTTCCTCGAGCTGCAGGAGGAGCTCACGGACACCGAGGACAAGATCAGCGCAGCCCGCCGCTACTACAACGCGACGGTGATGGCCCTGAACACAGCGATCCAGAGCTTCCCCTGGCTGCTCGTCGCCGGGCCGTTCGGTTTCAAGGCGCGGGAGTTCTTCTCCGCCGAGGGCGACACCGCCCCGCCGGAGGTCTCCTTCGCGGCATGACCCTGCAGGAGCAGATCCGCTCGAATCGACTGCGGAGCACGATCGTCATCTTCGGCTTCGCGCTCCTGCTCGGAGTCGTCGGGGGGCTGATCGGGGTCATCTTCAATCTCTCGCTCGGCATCGTCGCGCTCGTCGGAGCGGGGCTCTATGCGATCTTCGCGATCCTCTCCTCTCGGAGGATGGTCGCCGGCATGACGCGAGCGCAGGAGATCGGCCCCGACGACCTGAAGCCGCTGCGCCGGGTCGTGGAGAACGTGTCGATCGCCGCCGGGCTGCCAGTGACACCCGACGTCAGGATCGTCGACGATCCGGCCCCGAACGCCTTCGCCGCGGGGTTGCGGCCGCAGACGAGCTACCTGGGCGTGACGACGGGCCTGCTCCGCACGATGCCGAAACGCGAGCTCGAGGCGGTCCTGGGACACGAAGTCTCGCACGTGCGAAACCGCGACACCTACCTGATGACGATGGCGACGATCTTCGCGGGAGTCATCGCGCTCATCGCGGACATCGGCTTCCGGATGCTCATCTTCGGGGGAGGCGGCCGCGGACGCCGAGGCGGCGGCGCGCTGATCGCGATCCTCGCGGTCGTCGGTTTGATCCTCGCACCGTACGCCGCCATGCTCTTGCGCATGAGCCTGTCGCGTCGCCGCGAGTTCCTGGCGGACGCGGGCTCGGCGGAGATCCTGAACGACCCGGAAGCAATGGCTCTGGCCCTGCGGCGCCTCCAGGAAGACACGACGACCATCAAGTACGCGGACGCGGCCGTGGCGCATCTCTGGGTCGAGAGCCCGACCTCCCGCGTCGAGTCGGAGCGGGGCGGCGTCAACTTCCTGTCGGGCCTCTTCGACACGCACCCGCCGCTCGACAGACGCATCGCGGCGCTCGAGGAAGCAGGTGGTTTCCGCCTCCCCGCCGAACTCCCCGCAGATGAGCCATTTGCGACGGAGCTAGGCTTGACGTAGACGCCGCATTCGAGGCCTTAAGCTTTCGGGCCTTTCGGGTCGATAATGGAGAAGCCGTGAAGCTGCTCACACGCCGCCGAAAGCGGGTTGCTGCCCTCATCGGGAACGGGTCGTACGACGCTGCTGCCGTTGTGCCCGCGCTCGCGGAGGGCCGCTGGGCCGTCCCGGACCGGTTCAATTTCACCCGCGACGTCGTCGAGGTGCTGGCGCGAGATCCGAAACGGCGCGCTCTGACGTACCTCGGTAAGGACGGGGTCATCGAGCCGCGATCGTTCTTCCTCATCGCGGAGGGCGCTGCGAGATGGGCGACCGTCCTGCGCGAGAACGGAGTCGAGCCGGGCGACCGCATCCTCGTGCTCGCCGGCAAGACGCCCGACTGGCTCGAGGTCATGCTCGCGGCGCTCAAGGTCGGCGCGGTCGGCGTTCCCTGTCCGGAGACGATGTCGGCGTCCGCACTCGGCATCCGGATCTCGGTCTCTCAAGCGAAGCTCGTCGTCGCGGGAGAAGCCTCGCGGGACGAGATCGCACGGATCGCCGAAGGGCCCACGGTCGTGTACATCGAAGAAACCCGCGCGCGCGCCTCGAGCTTGCCGGACGAGGCCCCGACGCACGACACAGGCGTGCGCGATCCCGCCTTCATCCTCACCACCTCGGGCGCGGCGAGCGGGCCGAGAGGCGTCGTGCACACGCATGGGGCGACGTTTGCGGCGCGGCTCGCTGCAGAACATTGGCTCGACGCCGGGCCGCACGACGCGGTCTGGTGCACAGCCGACGCAAGCTCGGGGGCCGCCGTCTGGAACGCGCTTCTCGGGCCGTGGTCGCGCGGCGCCGAGATCGTTCTCCATCAGGAGCCATTCGACCCCTTGGAGCGGCTCCAGTGCATCCGGCGGCTCGACACCACCGTCCTTTGTCAGACGCCCGGCGAGTACAGGGCACTCCTGTCCGCGGCGGACATCGGTCGACACAGGCCGCCGAAGCTGCGCCGCCTCGTCTCGACCGGAGAGCACCTGAGCCCCGACGTGATCGCTGCGTACGAGGAGGCCTGGGACCTGACGATCTGCGACGGCTATGGCCAGGTCGAGACGGGAATCGTGGTCGCGAACGGCGCCGGGCCCGGATTCCGCGCCGGCTCGATCGGGCTTCCGCTCCCCGGGTTCGAGGTCGCCGTTGTCGACGAGCAGGGAAACGAGGTCGAGGCCGGAGTCATCGGCGATCTCGCGCTACGCGGGCGCCCGCCGGTGCTCTTCTCCGGATACTGGAACGAGCCGGAGGAGACGAAGGCCGCCTTCCGCGGCGACTGGTACGTGACGGGCGACGTGGGCGCGAGCGACGAGGACGGGTTCCTCTGGTTCCTCGGACGCGCGGGAGACGTCATCCTGAGCGGAGGGGGCCGCTTCGGGCCGGTCGAGGTCGAGGAAGCGCTCACCCACCACGCGGCCGTGTCCGAGGCGGCGGTCGTGGGGATGCGCGACCTCCAGCGCGGAGGCCAGTACGTGCGGGCGTTCGTCGTGCTCGAGCCGGGCCACGAGCCGTCCGACCGTCTCGTCGCCGAGATCAGGGAGCACAGTCGCCAGTCGCTCTCGGGCCACAAGGTCCCCCGGGAGATCGAGTTCGTCGACGCACTACCCTCGACTTCGGATGGCAAGATCAAGCGCCAGGAGCTCCGCGAGCGGCCGGTGGTCGGGCTCGCGCCGGTGTGGTCGGCCTCCCCGGCTCCCACACTCGCCCCGGAGCCGGTGACCGCGTCCGAGCCCGAGCCTCTCGAGGCGCTCGAGACGCCTCCGGTCGCCGAGCCTCGGGTAGAGCCCGTCGAGCCTGCCGCCGAGCCGGTCGAGCTTCCACCAGTCTTCGAGGACGTCGTCGAGCCGGTCCCCGCGCCCGAGCCGGTAGCCGACACAGAGCCGGAGCTTCCGACGGAACCCATCGCCGAGGCGGCTCCTGTCGTCGAGCAGGAGCCTGAGCCGGCCCCGGAGATCGCCGAGCCGGAGCCCGAGCTTCCGACGGAGCCCGTTGCCGAGTCCGCGCCTGTCGTCGAACTCGAGCCCGAGCCCTTCCCGGAGGTCGCCGAGCCCCGACCAATGCCCGAGCCGGAGACGGACGTCGAGGCTCTCGTCGCGGAGCCCGAGCCCGAGGCTGTCGAGTATGACCCTGGGTACCAGGCGGTCCGCGAGCCTGCTCTCGAGCCGTTGCGCCAGCCGGAGCCGGAGCCAGATCTAGAGCCCGAGGCCGCCGCGGTGACGCCGGAGTCCGAGGCAGTGCCGATCGCGGAAGGTGAGGCCGAGCCCGAGCCGACGCAAGAGCCGGAGCCCGAGCCGACTCCAGAACCCGAACCGGAACCCGAGCCGGAGCCGGAGCAGGTCGCAGAGGTGATCCATCTCGTCGAGCCCGCCCCGATGCCCGTGTCCGAGCCGGACGATCTTCCGGACTATGTGGTGCTTCCCGGGTCGGACCGTCCGGGAGCGCGTGCCGACGAGCCGTCGTCGAACTCCACCGGTCTCGGCTTTCCGCCGATCACCGAGCTGATCCTCGCCCGCGATGGCGAGCCGCCACTCGCACAAGAGAACGAGAAGAAGGCCCCGCCCGATCGCACGCCGCAGGAGCGACGGACGGGGAAGGAGAGGCGGGGGCGCTCGAGCTACGAGCCCGGCGACGAGAACGACGAGACCGGCTGGATGCAGGGCCTCTCGAACCGCTTGAGTGCCTACAGCCTTTCGGAGGACGACTCGAGCCCAGAGCCCGACGAAGAGGAGAGCTCCGAGTCCTAGGAAGGCGCCTCGGCGTGGATGCGCCGCGGCGACTCGCGCAGCCGGCCGCCGCCACGCCCGGCGCGCACGGCAAGGATTTCCGCGAGGATCGAGAGGGCCGTCTCGTGCTGCGTGTCGGCACCGACGTCGAGCCCGCACGGGCCGCTGATGCGCTCGAGCTCCTGCTCCTCGACACCCGCGGCGAGCAGTCGCTCACGCCGGCGCTCCTGGTTTCTCCTCGAGCCGAGCGCCCCGAGGTAGAACGCTTCCGTCGCGAGTGCACCGAGCAGCGCGGGCTCGTCGAACTTGTCGTCGTGGGTCAGGACGACGACCGCTGTCTGGTGGTCGGGCTGGACCTGGGCGAGCGTCTCGTCCGGCCAGGCGACGATCAGCTCGTCCGCGGAGGGTATGCGCTCGCGGGTGGCGAACTTCGCGCGGGCGTCCGCGACGATGGTCGTCCATCCGAGGAGCTTCGCTGCGGCGCAGAGCGCCTCCGCCGTGTCGACCGCGCCGTAGACGAGGAGGCGCGGCGGCGGGCCGTACCACTCCGCGAACACGCGCGTACCGTCGAGCTCGAGCAGGCGGTTTCGGCCTCCTCGCAGAATCGCGTCCGCATGTGCTGCGAGCTCGGCTGGTCCGTCGCCGACCGTCTCGCCGCCTTCGACGACGAGGAGCTTCCGGCCGGCGTCGTCGCCCTCGAGCACCGTGAAGAGGACGGCTCTCGCGTCCTCCGGCAACGCGGCCAGGCGTTCGAGAAGGTCGCTCATGTCACCTTTTCCAGGAAGACGTCGATCTCGCCTCCGCAGGGAAGGCCGACGCTCCACGCCTGGTCGTCGGAGATGCCGTAGCTCACGAGCTGCGGCTTGCCGGACTCGAACACCTCCTGCGCCTTCTCGTACACGTCGCTCTCCACGCAACCGCCCGACACCGAGCCGCAGATCGCGCCCGACGACGAGATCGCGAGGCTCGAGCCGATCGGGCGTGGCGCAGAGCGCCGCGTGGCCACGACGGTGGCCACCACGGCGTCCTCGCCCGACTCGATCCACCGTTCCACCTCGGGAAGAATCTCCTTCACGCTGCACGCCTCCTTTCGATGCCTGCCAGCACGGCGGCCAGCTCTTCCAGGCTACGAAGATTATGTCCCGGTAGGAATCGGTCGACGAAGGGGAGCGCCGCCTGCATACCACCGGCGAGGGGCTGATAGTCGGGACTGCCCTTGATCGGATTCACCCAGATCACTGCGTACGCCGCGCGCTGGAGCCTGGCCATCTCCCGGCCGAGGAGCACGCAGTCCTCCCGCTCCCAGCCGTCCGAGAGGACCACCACGACCGCGCCGCGCGTCAGCGCACGCCTGCCGTAGACATCGTTCAGCTCCTTCACCGAGGCGCCGATGCGCGTGCCGCTCCCCCAGTCGACGGCCGCGGCGGTCGCCCGGTCGAGCCCGGCCTCCGGGTCGCGCCTCGAGAGATCGGGAGTGAGCCGGCTCAGCCGTGTTCCGAACGCGAACGCCTCGACTCCGCGCCCCGAGCCCACGGCCGCGTGCAGGAACAGCAGCAGCGCTCGCGTGTACAGGGCCATCGACCCGGAGACGTCACACAGCAGGACGAGCTTGCGCGGCACCGATTTCCGTGCCCGAAAGGGCCGGTCCACCGGATCGCCGCCGGTCCGTAGGGAGCGCCGGACGAGGCGGCGGATGTCGAGGACTTCGCCGCGCGGATCCGGGTACCTGCGACGTGACGTGCGGCGCGGGCGCGCCTGGGCGATCGCGGCGACGAGCTGCTTCGCCCGCTGGAACTCGTCAGGGGTCATCTCGGCGAAGTCCTTCTCGCGCAGGATCTCGCGCGTCGAGGCGCCGAGCACGATCGAGCGGCCGTCGGCGGACTCGCTCCGGTCGTCGGCCCCCGGTCCCGAGCGCTCGAGCGACTCCGGTCGTGCTTGTCGCACCGGAACCCCCCGCAGGGGCGGAACAACCGGCGAGCGAAGGAACCAGGCCCGAAACGCGCGGTCGAAGAGGTCGAGCTCGTCGTGGCGCGAGACGAGCGTCTGGCGAAGCGTCCAGTACACGTCGTCCTGCGAGGTGAGCTCGACCGCGTCGAGGCCGCAAAGCGCGTCTTGCACGCGTCCGGGGCCGACCTCGAGCCCTGCCTCGTGCAGCACGCGGCCGAAGGTCACGACGTGACGGACGAGCGCGTCGCCGGGCATTAGCTCCGGGCCGTGGCTCGCGCCTCTTCGACGAGCCGCGCGAGCGCAACGTCGCGCACAGCCTCGATGTCTTCCCGGTACTTGAGGACCGAGCCGAGCGTCTGCTCGACGACCTCTGCGTCGAGCTCCTGCCGACCGAGCGCGGCAAGCGCGTGTGCCCAGTCGATCGTCTCCGCGACTCCAGGTGGCTTCGCGAGCTCGAGGCCTCGGAGGCCGCGCACGAAGGCGGCAGCTTCGGCGGCGAGCCGCTCCGGGACCCCTGGCACCCGCAGCTTCACGATCTCGAGCTCCCGCTCCATGCCGGGATGCCCGATCCAGTGGTAGAGCGTGCGGCGCTTGAGCGCGTCGTGCAGGTCTCGCGTGCGGTTCGAGGTGACGACCACCGCCGGCCGCCGGCGGGCCTTGATCGTGCCGATCTCCGGGATCGTGATCTGGAAGTCCGACAGGATCTCGAGCAGGAAGGCCTCGAACTCCTCGTCGGCACGGTCGAGCTCGTCGATGAGGAGCACGACCGGCCCGTCGCTGTCGATGGCCTCGAGCAGCGGTCGCCGGATGAGGAAATCCGGCCCGAAGAGCTCTGCCTCCGAGACCGTTCCCTCCTGTGCAGCCCGGATGTGCAGGAGCTGCCTCGGGTAGTTCCACTCGTACACGGCGTGCGCGACGTCCAGCCCCTCGTAGCACTGGAGGCGAATGAGGTGTGCCTCGAGCGCGGCGGCAAGAGCCTTCGCAGCCTCCGTCTTACCGACGCCCGCCTCGCCCTCGAGCAGGAGCGGCTTCTCCAGCGCGAGCGAGAGGAAGAGCGCCGTCGAGAGGCCGCGATCGGGCAGATACTCGGCCTCGCGGAGCGCGTCCTCGAGCTCGTCGATCGTTCGGAACCTCACCGGTGGAGCCTAGCCTGCGGCGCCGCAGCCGCGAGATCGCGGCTCATCGACAATCGATCATTTTCGCGACTGCGCGAACGGGTTAGACTCGACGCGGGCAGCCGACACGGGCCCGCGAGCGACGAAAGGACCGGTGGTGGATGACCGCAATCCCTGACGTCAAGCCCGCCGCAGGGGAGGTCGTGATCCCGACCTCGGCCGAGGAGGCAGTCGAGGCCTTCGGAGACGGCTCGGGCGTCACTCTCGTCGGCGGGGGGACGATCGTGCTCGCCGACATGAACTACGGCCGGATCGCGCCTTCGCGGGTCGTGCTCCTGGGACGGGCCGGGCTCGCCGGAATCGCCCGCGACCGATCGCAGGTGACCATCGGGGCCGGCACCTCCGTCCAGGACCTCGTTGGTCTGGCCGCCCCGCTCGGCCCGTGCGCCGCGAACGTCGCCGATATCGAGATCCGCTTGCAGGGAACCGTCGGCGGCAACCTGTGCGCTGGAGCCGGTGGCGAAGTCCCGCGAGGCGATCTGCAGGGGGCTTTTCTCGCGCTCGGCGCAACGGCGCGCTCGGCCGGGGACGACGGAATCGGAACCGAGCCGCTGGAGGAGTTCCTCACGAGGCGCGACGAACGCCTGCTCCTCGACGTGAGCTTCGAGGAGCCCGCGGCCGGCGCCTTTGCGAGTCTCAGCCGGCCGCACACCCACGACTACACGGCTCTCGCCGTCTCCGGTGTTCGCACCCCCGGCGGCGAGTTGCGGCTCGCCGCAACCGGCGTCGGCTCGTGGGGCCAGCGACTCCCGTCGGCCGAGGCGGCCGCCGCAGACCCGGAGCAGGCGGGCCGTGCCGCGCTCGGGGATGTCGATCTGCGGGACGACGCGCTCGCCTCGGCCTGGTATCGGGAGCACACGCTTCCGATCCTCGTACAGCGCGTTCTCGTCCGACTCGAGGAGGCCACATGAAGATCGTCGTCAACGGCGCCGTGCGGGAGATCGGGAGCTCGCCGACGACGTCGCTGCTCTTCGTGCTGCGCGAGGAGCTCGGCGTCACCGGACCGAAGGCCGGCTGCCAGCAGGGAGGCTGCGGGGCGTGCACGGTTCTCGTCGACGGCAGCCCCCGGCGCTCCTGCCTCCTTCCGGTCGGCTACCTGGACGGGGCCGAGATCACCACCGTCGAGGGTCTCGGAACACCCATGAGCCTCGCGCCCGTCCAGCAGGCGTTCGTCCACCACTACGCCGCCCAGTGCGGCTTCTGCACATCGGGGTTCCTGCTCGCCGCCCAGGCCTACCTCGACCGCGGCGGGACCGACGATCGCGAGGCGATCATCGAGGCGCTCGGCGGCCACGTCTGCCGCTGCACCGGGTACGTGAAGATCATCGAGGCCGTTGCGGCCGCCGCGCGCGGCGACACGTTCGACCTGACGACGACGGCACCCGGCAAGTACACGACCGTCGCAGGAGGTGCGAGATGAAAGCGGTCGGCGCACGAATCCCGCGCTACGACGGCGTCGCCCACGTGACGGGTCGCACCGTCTACGTCGACGACGTTCGCATTCAGGGGACCCTCTGGGCGAAGGCGCTGCGCTCGCCCCACCACCACGCGGGCATCACGAAGCTCGACACGAGGCCCGCGTCGGAGCTCAAGGGAGTGCACGCGGTCATCACGCACGAGGACGTCCCTCTGAACGTGTACGGACACCTCTCGGCGCTCGGCATCCCAGCGGACGAGCCGCTGCTCGCGGAGGACGCCGTCCGCTACAAGGGGCAGCCGATCGCCCTCGTCGCGGCGGACGACGAGGAGACGGCCGCGCGAGCGGTGGACGCAATCGAGATCGAGTTCGAGGAGCGGCCCGCGCTGCTCGACGTGCGCAAGGCGTTCGATCCCGACGCCCCTAGGATCCACCAGTGGGGGAACTGGTACACGCACTTCGAGGACGAGATGGACCGGCGGCAGATCCGGAAGGGCGACATCGACGCGGCGTTCGCACAGGCGGACACCATCGTCCAGGGCGTCTACCGGCCGGCCGCGATCGAGCACGCGCCGCTCGAGACACAGGTGTGCCAGGTCGTGCCGGAGGCGAACGGACGGCTCACGATCTACTCGTGCACCCAAGCCCTCTATTTCTCGATGGGCGTCGTCGCGGCCCATCTCGGAGTCCCGCTGAACAAGCTGAAGTTCGTCGGCGGAACGACAGGAGGCGGCTTCGGTGGAAAGGTCGACACAGCGACCGAGACGATGACCTCGCTCCTCGTCCTCAAGTCGGGCAAGCCTGTCAAGTGGCGCTGGACGCGGGAGGAGGAGTTTCTCTGCTCCTCGACGCGCGCGCCCTGGCACATGGAGATCGCGGACGCCGTGACGAAGGACGGCTGGATCCTCGGTCGGAGGATGCTCACGCTCCACGACTCCGGCGCCTACGCTCGCTTCTCCCCCTACGGGCTGACGAAGCACAGCTTCCACCACACGGGGGCGTACACGATCCCCAACCTCGCCTTCGACGGGTACGTGGTGTTCACGAACCGCGTGCCGACGACCGCGATGCGGGGCTTCGGCGTCACCTCGGTCTCCTTCGCGGTCGAGACGCACATGAACCGCGTAGCGGAGGTGCTCGGCATCGACCCGTTCGAGGCCCGTCTCAAGAACGCGAACCGGATCGGCGACACCTCGCCGAACGGCGTCGTCTACACCGATCCCTCGACCGTCCCGACCATCCAGGCGATCGCGACCGCGATCGGACACGAGCTCAAATCCGACTACCGGGCCATGACGAACGAGCCGCGCAACGGCGAGTGGCTCCCAGAGCATCTCGTGGCCCAGATCGCCAATCCGGAGGAGCACTAGTCATGGCCAAGCACCGAGGCAGCGGCACGGCTGCAATCGAGTACCCGACCGGGATGAACCAGAACGGCGATCCCTCGCAGGCCTGGATCAAGGTCAAGCCCGACGGGCGCGTGGACGTCTTCTCGGGGACGGCCGACATCGGAAACGGCGCGAAGACGATCCAGTCGCAGATCGTCGCCGAGGCGATCGGCGTCCCTTTCGACTGGATCACCTTCGACAACTCGAATACCGACTCGTCCCCCGTGTGCACGGGAACCTTCGCCTCGCGCGCGACGTTCGTCGCCGGGAACGCGGTGCTGAAGGCGGCCAAGCAGGTGCGGGAGAAGATCCTCGACGTGGCGGCCAAGGAGATGGAGATCGACGCCGCCGACCTCGAGATCGTCGACGGTGACGTGATCGCGAAGGGCGCGCCGCAGAAGAAGATGTCGGTCGCAGACGTCGCGGGCGCGGCGACGTTCGGGCACGGCGAGCTCATCACCGGCACCGGCGCCCAGCTCAAGCCCTACGTGGCGATCGTCGACGCCGGGACCGGGCAGGTCGACCTCGCGCCCCACTCCGCGATCTCGTACGCGGCCTGTGCGGCGGAGGTCGAGGTGGACGACGAGACCGGCGAGGTGACCGTGCTCCGGCTCGTACAGTGCTTCGACGTCGGCCGCGCGATCAACCCGACGCTCGTTGAGGGGCAGATCGAGGGCGGGGCGATGATGGGACTCGGCCTCGGCGTGCTCGAGACCTGCTACCCGTACTACCCGGACACCGAGCATCGCGGGAGACAGTTCGGCGCGTACCTCGCGCCCGGCATGGAGAACATGCCCGAGATCGAGACGGTGCTGATCGAGAACCCCTCCACGGACGGACCGTACGGGGCGAAGGGCATCGGCGAGATGGCGAACAATCCGCAGCCGCCCGCGATCGCAGCCGCCGTGCACGACGCGATCGGCGTCTGGATCACCGAGCTTCCGATCACGCCCGAGCGGGTGCTGCGTGCCCTCGAGAAGAGGTCGGCCGGCCGCGATCAGCCGACGAAGCATGGAAAGGTCGTCGCCTTCGACGAGGAGCTCTCGCTCGCGAGAGTCGCGCACCCGGAGGCGCCTGTGAAGCTCGTCGTCGAGTGAACTCCGCATTCAGGACGTGGAACGGCGTCGAACGCCACACGCTGTTCCCCGGTGTGACGCTCCACGCAATCGGCGGAGAGCAGGCGCTCATGTGCCATGTCGTGTACTCGGCGGGGACCACGGTCGCACGTCACGCACATCCGGAGTCGGAGCAGCTCATGTGGATCGTCGAGGGCGACGTGACGATGACCGTGGGAGACGAGACGAAGCGGTTGGGCGCCGGCGATGTCGTGGTCGTCAACCGCGGCGTCGAGCACGAGCTCCATTCAGAAGGAGGGATGACCTTCGTCGAGGCGCTCGCGCCGGTCCCGCGCGACCACGTTCCGAACCCCGAGCGCGACCTCGTGCTCGGCGAGCAGGGCGACTCGCTCCACGTCGAGCGCTGAGCGCCAACCGAGAGTCGGGCTCGGCCAGATTTGAGAGAGGCCCTGCTCGCGTGCCAACCGGGCCAAGCCTGGCTCCGCACACGGAGCCAGGCTTTGGGACAACGGCCGTCCTAAGCGGGCTCGGAAAGCTGCGCCACGCGCATCTGGTTCCCGGAGGGATCGCGGAAGCCGGCGTCGATCCCGTAGGGTTGCTGTGTCGGCTCCTGCTGGAACTCGACGCCGCGGCTCTTCAGCTCCTCGTACGTCGCCTGAACGTCGCTTGCGGCGAAGAAGAGGCCGCCCGAGGCGCCCTTGGCTACGAGCGCCTTGATCTGCTCTTGCGTCTCGGCGTCGAATACGGGCGGCCCGGGAACGGCCATCAGCGCGATGGCGACGTCCGGCTGCCCGACGACACCGACCGTGAGCCAGCGGAAGTTCCCCATCTCGGGCACGGTGACGTCGTCGCGAAGCTCGAGTCCCAGCTTCTCGGTGTAGAAGGCGAGGGCCTCGTCTTGGTCGTGGACCCACACCTGGACGTTCGTGAGCTGCTTCAGCATGGTCTTCCTCCTTCGTCCGTGAACGAAGGCCACGCTATCCAGGCGCTAACTGGTTGTCTTCTCGAAACGTGCTGTTCGCGGTCGAGCCCACGCGAGGAGGACACACGTGGGGACACGCGCGCGTCTGGCTGCCGGCGGGTGGGCCGCGCGGTAGGCCGTTGGCGACATGCCGAACGTGCGGCCGAAGCTCGTCGTGAACGAGCCGACGCTCCGCAGCCCCACCGTAAGACAGATCTCGGCGACTGTGCGATCGGTCGTGCGCAGGAGCAAGGCGGCTCGCTCGAGCCGGCGGATCAGGAGGTACTGATGCGGAGCCGCGCCGAAGGCACGGTGGAACTCGCGGCTGAAGTGCGCGGGCGACAGTCGCGCCGCGCGGGCAAGCGTGCGCACGTCGAGCTGATCGCGGTAGCGAGCGTCAATGAGGTCTCTCGCGCGCAAGAGGTGCCGCGCGGGATGGACGTGGGCCATGGCCCGGAGTACCTACGCCACGAGCTCGTCCGGGACGAGGCGCAGTGTCAGCTCACGGCCCTCCCGGACGACGACGACGTCCACGGCCGCTCCGATCAGGTCCTCCGTCATCAGGCGCTGGAGATCTCCAACCCCGTTCACCGGGGCTCCGCCGAGGGCGATGACCAGATCCTCGGCACGAAGACCCGCCTTCGCAGCCGGAGTCTCAGCCCCGACGTCGACCACCTCGACGCCGCCCCGCTGATTCAGGCGCGCCGCGATACGCGGCGGTAACGGTCTCGGCCCACCGGCGATCCCGATGTACGCCCGCCGGAAACGGCCGTCGCGCATGAGCGCTCCGATTATCCGGCGGGTCGCGTCGTTGATCGGGACGGCGAGGCCGAGCCCGACGCCGGCCACGGCGGTGTTGATGCCGACGATCCGGCCGTTTCCGTCCGCGAGCGCGCCTCCAGAGTTGCCCGGATTGAGGGCCGCGTCGGTCTGGATCACGTTGTCGACCACCCGGCCGGCACGGGTGGGGAGCGAGCGCCCGAGCGCGGAGACGACGCCCGCGGTGACCGAGCTCGAGAACCCGTAGGGATTGCCGATCGCGACCACGAGCTGCCCGACGCGAAGCCGATCTGCATCGCCGAGCTCGGCGGGCACGAGGTTGTCGGCGTGTGCGCGCAGGACTGCGAGATCCGAGAGAGGATCGGCCCCCACGAGCTCCGCCGACTCCTCGCGGCCGTCGACGAACGACGCCTGGATCGTCCTGCGAGAGCTCTCGGCAACGTGAGCGGACGTGAGCATGAACCCGTCGGGCGTAATCACGAATCCGCTGCCTCCGCCGTCGACGAAGCGCCCACCGCGCGTTCGGCGCGACACCCGTAGGTTCGCGACGGATGGCGCGACCCTGTCGGCGACGGTGCTGACGACGCGCGAGTAGGCGTCGAGGGCTTCGTCGTCCGGCAACGGTGCGGACCCGTCGTCAGGCCGGGATGGTCCGAGAATCGCGTCGATGAAGGTCAGGTCGGCGATGCGCCCACGGTAGCGATCCGCTGCAGCCAGCCGAGGAGACGGCTCGTATGCCTCACGCTCGCGGTGCGGGGGGCCAGGCAGACTTCATGCTCGTGGACGCAACCCTCGTCGAGATCGACTGCGCGAGCCTGTGGGAGAAGCTCCAGAGCGGAGACCGACTCGTGCTCGTCGACGCCCTGGCTGCGATCGCCTACTCGGGCGCCCATCTCCCGGGCGCGATCAACATCACGCCGCAGGCCGTCGACAACCTCGCGCCGAGAAGGATCCCCGACCGCAACGCGGAGATCGTCGTCTACTGCGCCGGCCCCGACTGCTCGAGCTCGGTGGAAGTCGCTTCCCGCCTCGTCGAGCTCGGGTACCGGAACGTCCGTCACTTCGCGGGCGGCAAGCGCGACTGGCGGGACGCCGGCCTGCCGCTCGAGGGCGGCCGCGTGAGCTAGCGGACCGGCGCGCGTTCGGGCGCGTCGCCTTGGTCCTCGCCCGTGTGCTCGAAGAGCTCGAGCACGTAGCCGTCCGGGTCGCGGAAGAAGACCTGGTCGACACCGTCGCCTCGCGGCATCGGCCCGCCGGCGATCGCGACGCCGTTCTCCTCGAGACGAGCACAGGCCACGCTCAGATCGTCGACCTCGAGCGCCAGGTGGGTTGCGAGCCCCTGGGCGACGCTCGACCCGGGATCGAACCCTCCCGCGCGGCCGGTCGTGTCCCTCTCGAGAAGCAGGTGGATCTCGGATTCGCCGAAGCGGAACCAGGCCCCGGCGAAAGTGAAGTTCGGAGGACGAGGAACCTCTTCGAGCCCCAGAGCTTCGCCGTAGAACCGGCGCGAGCGCCCGAGGTCGCCCACCAGGAGCCCGCAGTGCTGGATGCGCGTCGGCACCCGCCTACCGTAACCTCGCGCCACCGCGAAAGGAGGCACGATGCCGCTGATCAGAGTCGAGCTGTTCGATTACCGACTGAGCGAAGAGACGAGCGCCGCGCTCATCGAGAAGCTCACAGACGCCCTGTGCGAGGCCACGCACCCAGGCCTCCGCGACCACACCTGGGTCATCGTCGAAGGCCATTCGCCGAAGAACTGGGGCCTCGGCGGGAAGCCCTGGCCCGTCGACCAGATGCCACCCGCGCCGGCGTAGCTGGTCGTAGGATCGAGGTCCCGC